>Ga0079305_1000027_pt1 | contig 291198 bp, 259 predicted proteins | sample LMS_cellobiose_e_FD_79183 | JGI IMG/M metagenome (GOLD analysis project Ga0079305, IMG submission 79183) | Rumen-fistulated moose microbial communities from Alaska, USA - LMS_cellobiose_enrichment | ecosystem: Host-associated > Mammals > Digestive system > Stomach > Rumen fluid ... | reverse complement strand
GCCCAGCAGCGGGCGCTTATCTCATCGCTCGAAATGGGGAGAGCGCAAAGAGCTGCGGAGATTCTCGCGGAAGAGGACGCGGCGCGTGCACGCGGACCAGCAACCCTTTAGCACCTCTCGCCCATGGCACTGAAACGCCTTATTCCTGCGCCTTGAGCCGCTCAAAGGCCTTATTCCTAAGGAATAAGGCCTTCTGGGGACAAAAACAGCAGGAATAAGGCGATTTGGTGCCATGCCCATTTAGAAGAAGGGGACGTGCGGTGTGTTGATGTAGCGGTGCAGGTGCATCCGCTCCTCAGCGCTTTTTCCTTTGGGTGGCCGGATTCTCAGATTGAGCAGCTTTGCGATGAGGTGCACGGCATCATAGGTGAGCTGCGGGTTCTTGAGCTCCCCATTCGTGATGGGAACAACGCGGAACCCGTGATTCTCAAGCTGCTTGCGCCGCACGGCGTCATCCGTGTTGTTGCGCGCCCCGGCATGGTTCTCGTCCGAATCGTATTCAATGCCGACGTTCGTGGTGCGGAAGAACAGGTCGAAGCGCCGTTTGATGCGTCCGATGCTGACCTCGCGGTTGAGCTCGCCCAGCGGAAGCCCGAATCCTCCCAGGTGGTGGGGGAGCCAGACGAGCATGGCGAGGTCTGTTTCGCGCGGGGATGCCGAGCCATCCGCAACGTAGTGCGACAACATGAGGATGCGCTTCGATCCGCGCATGTTGCTGAGCTGCGCAAACTCTTCTCTGAGGCAGTCGATGCGGGCAAGCGGGGCGTGCGCAGTGCGATAGTCGTTCACCCGATACGTGGCACACAGCTCGTAGAGCAGGCGCACGACATTGTGATCGCTGAGGGTTCGCGACATGAGCAGCGCCGCGAGCGCAACGGATGCGACCGCCACGCCCGGTTTGACCAGGCGGACCGAGGAGGAGGGCAGGGGCATGGTGCACACATGAGATACGACTCCCGCCTCCTGGCATCGATCGGCGCGGGATGGCGCGATTACATGCAGGTCTCCCATAGACGCTCGAAACCCCTCGATGTCGATTGCCGAGAGACCACGCGCATTCAAAGCGGGGATGATCGGTTGCCCATCAGCCATCTCGGTGAGCGCACCGCCGAAGCGCTCGTGGATGCGAAGCGCCGATATGTTGCAGATCACGATCATGATGCGAGAAGGATAGCAAGAGCGGATGATGAAAAGCGCCCTGAGGTGCAAACGCGTACAGCGAAGCTGTCGGGTAGCTGACAGCAGGGGAGCGTTCGCACAGCTGAATGCCTGTAGCATCAGCTGAGAAAAACGTGGGGGTTTGATGTGGCGGTTTCGTGAAGCTGCAGGTGAGCGCCTTGGGGAGCTTCGCCCGTCTCGCCCAGCATGGTTCAAGCGCGTTGTTGAAAACTTGCCTGGCACCAGAACGGCTTATTCCTGCGCCTTGAGCCGCTCAAAGGCCTTATTCCTTAGGAATAAGGCCTTCTGGGGACAAAAACAGCAGGAATAAGGCGATTTGGTGCCACGGGCCACGGCGGGCGCCACGGGCCACGGCCTGTGTCACGGCGGGTGCCACGGGCCACGGCGGGTGCCACGGGCCGTGGCGGCCACGCGGCACAGGCAGTCTATGCAGTTCCCACGCGGAAGGGCTCACGGCTCGCATAGGCGGTATGCAGCAGCTTGTGAGCCAGATGCGAGTTGGGCTTCTCGAGGAAACGCTCGTAGAGCTCGATGATCTGCGGATTGTTGTGCGACTGGCGCAGCGTGCTGCGCTCGTCCTCGGTGTAGAGGGCCGCCGCGCGCTTCTGCCGGTAGGTATCGACGATATCCACATCCTCGTTGGGCAGGAAGCAGTGACGCACGATGGGCATGCCGCCGCCGTTGATGCAGCCGCCCGGGCAGCACATGATCTCGATGAAGTGGTACGGGCTGGTTCCCGCACGGATCTGATCGAGCAGAACCTGCGTGTTCTTCATGCCGCTGGCAACGGCCACGCGCACGTCCATGCCGCCCATGGCGACGGTCGCCTCCTTGATGCCCTCCATGCCTCGGACCGCCTCGAAGCGCACATGCTCGTGCTCCTTGCCCTCGAGCACCTTGTAGGCGGTGCGCAGGGCTGCTTCCATGACGCCGCCGGTCACGCCGAAGATAACGCCGGCGCCCGTGGAGGTGCCCATGATGTCGTAGTCGAAGCCCTCGTCGGGCAGGCGGTGGAACTGCATGCCCGAACGCTTGATCAGGTCGCCCAGCTCGCGAACGGTGAGAACGGCATCGACATCGCGGACGCCATCGACCTCCATCTGCGGGCGTTCCTTCTCGAACTTCTTGGCCGTGCAGGGCATGATCGAGGTGACGAAGATATCGCGGGGATCGAGGCCGTGAACCTGCGCGAAGTAGCTCTTGATGATGGCGCCCTGCATCTGATGCGGGCTTTTGCAGCTCGAGATGTGCGGTAGCAGGTCGTCGTTGTAGGTCTCGGCGTAGTTGATCCATCCGGGCGAGCAGGACGTGATCATGGGCAGCACGCCGCCGTTCTGCACGCGGTCGACCAGCTCGTTGGCCTCCTCCATGATGGTGAGGTCGGCGCCGAAGTCGGTATCGTAGACGCGGTCGAAGCCCAGACGGCGCAGAGCGGCGGCCATCTTGCCGGTGACGGCCGTACCGATGGGCAGGCCGAACTCCTCGCCCAGCGCGGCGCGCACGGCGGGAGCGGTCTGGACGACCATGAACTTGCCCTGGGCACGGGCGAAGTCGATCTTATCGACCTCGCTCTTGGGCTGGAGCGCGCCGGTGGGGCATACCGTGACGCACTGGCCGCACAGCAGGCACGGAGAGTCGGCGAACGAGAGGTCCATCGCGGGTCCGACCATGGCCATGAAGCCCCGGTTCTGGAATCCCAGGACGCCGTTGCCGTGGGCGTTTCTGCAGCGTTCGACGCAGCGGCCGCACAGGATGCACTTGCTGGTGTCGCGCACGATGGAGGGGGAGACGTCATCGTAGGTGGTCGGCGTCTTCTCGCCCTGGAACATGCCCTCGCGCGCACCGACGATGCGGGCGACGCTCTGCAGCTCGCACTGGCCGCTCTTGCCGCACTGCTGGCAGTTGATGTTGTGGTTGGAGAGCAGCAGCTCCACGCTCGTGCGCCGCGCCGCGACGGCCTTGGGCGAGTTGATGAGGACCTCCATGCCCTCGGCGACCTCGTACACGCATGATGCGGCAAGGCCGCGCGCGCCGGTTGCCTCGACGAGGCACACGCGGCAGGAGCCCTGGTTGCATTCGCCGTGATTGAACGAGCAGAGCGAGGGAATCTCGTAGCCGCACTGGCGCGCCGCCTCGAGGATGGTGAGGCCCGCCTCGACGCGATAGGGCCTGCCTTCGATCTTGATGTTGACCAAGCTCATTGTCAGACCTCCTCTAACCCTTGTAGATGGCATCGAAGCGGCAGGCCCCCACGCAGGTGCCGCACTTGATGCACTTGTCGGTATCGATGGTGAAGACCGTCTTGCCCGCCTGGCCGTCGATGGCGAAGACCGGGCACACGCGCGCGCATGCGGAGCACTTGCGGCACTTGTCGGGGTCGATATGGTACTCGATAAGGTCCTTGCAGACGCTCGCCGGGCAGCGACGCTCCTCGATATGGGCGATGTACTCGTCTTTGAAGTGCGCGATCGTGGAGAGGATGGGATTGGCCGCCGTCTGGCCGAGGGCGCAGAGCGAGTTGGTCTTGCAGGCCTCGGCGATGATGTCGAGCTCGTCGAAGTCCTTCATGGTGCCCTTGCCCGCCGTGATGCGCTCGAGGATCTCGAGCATGCGCTTGGTGCCGATGCGGCACGGGCTGCACTTGCCGCAGCTCTCGTCGCAGATAAAGCCCATGTAGAACTTGGCGACATCGACCATGCAGTTGTCTTCATCCATGACGATGGCGCCGCCGGAGCCCATCATGGAACCGAGACGCACCATGTTGTCGAAGTCGATGGGCTCGTCGAGGTATTCGGCGGTGAGGCAGCCGCCGGAGGGGCCGCCGGTTTGGAGGGCCTTGAACTCCTTGTCGTTTTGGATGCCGCCTCCGATGTCGAAGATGAGGTCGCGCAGGGTGTAACCCATGGGCATCTCGACCAGGCCAACGTTGACCACCTTGCCGCCCAGGCAGAACACCTTGGTGCCCCTGCTGTTCTCGGTGCCGTACTGCGTGAACGCCTCGACGCCCTCGCGCATGATGTAGGACGCGCAGGAGAGGGTTTCGACATTGTTGACGACCGTGGGCTTGTTCCACAGGCCGGCGACTGCGGGGAACGGCGGGCGCGGACGCGGCATGCCGCGCAGACCCATGATGGAGTTCAAGAGGGCCGTCTCCTCGCCGCAGACGAAGGCGCCTGCGCCGAGACGCACGTGGGCGTGGAACGAGAAGCCCGTGCCGAGGATGTCGTCGCCCAGAAGGCCGAGTTCCTCGGCCTGCCGGATAATGGCGTTGACGCGCTCGACTGCGATGGGGTATTCGGCACGGATATAGAAGTAGCCGTTCTGGGCGCCGATGGCGTAGCCCGCGATCATCATGCCCTCGAGCACCGAGAGCGGGTTGTCCTCGAGCAGGGAGCGGTCCATGAACGCGCCGGGGTCGCCCTCGTCGCCGTTGCAGACCACGAACTTCTCGTCGCTGTTCTGGTCGTGCGCGAACTGCCACTTGCGCCCGGTGGGGAAGCCGCCGCCGCCGCGACCGCGCAATCCCGAGGCCAAGATCATGTCGATGACCTCCTGGCGGTCCATGGCGAGCGCCTTCAGGATGCCCTGGAAGCCGCCCATGGCGAGCGACTCCTCGATCTTGGTGGGGTCGATGACGCCGCAGCCGTGGAGCGCGATGCGCTTTTGGAGGCGATAGAACGGGATATCCTCCATGCGGGTGATCTTCTCGCCCGTTTTGGGGTCTTCGTACACCAGGTGATCGACGATCTGGCCGTGGATGATGTGGCGGTGGACGATCTCGTTCATATCCTCCGGTTTGACCAGGCGGTAAAGCACGTCGTCGGGGTAGATGCGCACGAAGGGGCCCTGCGAGCAGAGGCCGAAGCAGCCGACTTGGCGGATGACCACCTTGTCTTGAAGCTCCTCCTCGGCGAGCAGGCGCCGGGCCTCTTCGATGAGCTCGGGCGTGCCGCCCGATATGCAGCCGGTACCGCCGCAGAACACGAGGTAGGTCTTGCCGTCGGAGCCGTCGAACTTGCCGTGCAGCTCGTCCATGAACGTCTTGACATCGCGCTGCAGCTCTTCGGTGGTGCTATACATCGCTCAGCGCTCCTTCCATCGTGCGGTACTCCGCGATGATGCCGGGCACCTGGTTCACGTTGACGCGGGCGAACACCTTGCCGTCGATGGTGACGGCGGGCGCGGCCGCGCAGGCGCCGATGCAGCGCAAGGCGTCGATGGTGAACATGCCGTCTTCGGTGGTGCCGCCGGGCTCGATGCCGAGGTCGTTGCAGAAGCGGTCGATGATCTGCTGCGCGCCCTTCACATAGCAGGCCGTGCCGAGGCAGCAGCCGATGACATGCTTGCCCTTGGGTGTGAGCGAGAAGAACGAGTAGAACGTGACGACGCCGTAGATCTCGGCGACGGAGATGCCCGTTTTACGGGAGACAACCTCTTGAACCTCGAGAGGCACGTATCCGAACTCTTTTTGGATATCGCTTAAAATCATGACGAGGGGAGTTCGCTCCCCTTGGTACGCGTCGCAGATCTCTTCGATCCGGGCGACGGATGTACCGCTCAACGGTGCCGCCATGGCATCTCCTCTCCGAAATAGCCCGAGCGTGGTTGATCAACGGTGAACGAATGTGGGACGGCATCCCCCGATGCCGATCGAAACATCTGCTCAAGTATAGCAAAGCCATGCCCCGCGGCAGGGGCGCACCGCCAGCTCATAGGCGTACGCGGTCATTCGGATGGGGAAACAGCCCGCCGGGCCGATGCCTGACGGGCTGTTCGCATGTGCGTTCGAGACGAGCCGGGACGAGCCGGCGGCTCGCGCGCTACATCGTGATGACGCCGTGCTGGGTGGAGAGCAGGGCAACGACGACGTAGGGATCGACGATGTCGCCCACGGCGACGGCTCCCGAATCGGAGCCGTAGACCTCGATGCTCACCGAGTCGGTGAGCACCTCGACGCCCATATCGACGAGGTCGTTGAGCGCGTCGAGCACCGGGCTGTCGGGGCGCGTGAGCTTGGCGCCGCTGTTGTAGAAGATGACGGCGCTGGGCAGCTGCTCCTGGAGGCCGAGGTTGAAGATGACCTCGTTGGCGATGATGGAGCCCAGGCGCTTATCGCCCGCACCCACGTACTCGGAGCCGAAGAGGAAGATGGGCGCCTCGGCGGGCTCGATGCCCATGAGCCTGAGCGCCTCTTCGAGCGGGTTGGTCACCTTCACGCGGGACCGGGGCGCGAGGGTGACCACGGAGTAGTCGCCCTCGTTCTCGAGAGAGAAGCCGCATTCGCGCTCCTCGGCCAGATGCATGAGCTCGGAGACGGCCTTGCCATCGTTGACCAGCACCGCTAGGGTCTCGTGCTTCTTGAGCTGGGACAGGGCTGTAAGCGCCATGACCGTGGGCTTGGGGCTGAACATATCCCGTGCATCAACTTGCATGTCTTTCACCCTTTCTTGGTGATCCGATCAGGTCGCCTAGTTCTTGGCGAGGGACTCGGTGATGGAAGCGGCCGCTTTCTTGCCGGCGCCCATGGCCAGGATGACGGTTGCGGCACCGGTGACGATGTCGCCGCCCGCCCAGATGCGCGGGTTGGACGTGCGGCCGTCCTCATCGGCGTCGATGTAGCCCCATTTGTTGAGATTGCACCCGCCGATGAGCTCGGCGAACGGGTTGGCATTGGTGCCGATGGCGGAGATGGCCACGTCGCAGGGGATATCCTCGATGGCGTCCTCGATGGGGACCGGGCGGCGGCGGCCGGACGAATCGGGCTCGCCCAGCTCGCAGTGCTGCACGCGCACGGCGCACACGTTGCCGTCCTCGCCGGCGAGGAACTCGAGGGGCGAGACGAGCGGCAGCACCTCGACGCCCTCGGCCTTGGCGTGGTGCAGCTCGGCCTTACGGGCGGGCATCTCGTCTTCGGTGCGGCGGTAGGCGATGATGGCGCGCTCGGCGCCGAGGCGCTTGGCGGTGCGCACGGCATCCATGGCCACGTTGCCGCCTCCGAAGACGACGACGTTGACGCCGTGCTTGGTGGGCGTGTCGTAGGTGGGGAAGCTGTTCGCCTTCATGAGGTTCACGCGCGTGAGGTACTCGTTGGCGAAGAAGACGTTGGGCAGGTTCTCGCCCGGGATGTCGAGGAACTTGGGCAGGCCCGCGCCCGTGGCGATGTACACGGCATCGAAGCCCTTCTCGCCGAGCAGCTCCTCGGCGTCGGCGAGACGGCCCATGACGGAGTTGTACTCGAACTTGACGCCCATGTCCATGAGGCCGTCGATCTCGCGCTTGACGACCGCTTTGGGCAGGCGGAACTCGGGGATGCCGTACACGAGCACGCCGCCGCCGGTGAAGAAGGCCTCGAACACCGTGACGTCGAAGCCGTTGCGGGCGAGCTCGCCGGCGCAGGTGATGCCGGAGGGACCGGAGCCGATGACGGCGACCTTCTTGCCGTTGGCGGGCTTCATGATAGGCTTTGAGGCAAGCTCGGGCTGGTCGCCGAGGAAGCGCTCGAGCTGGCCGATGGCCACGGGATCGCCCTTGCGGCCTCGGATGCAGCGGCCCTCGCACTGGTTCTCCTGCGGGCACACGCGGCCGCAGATGGCGGGCAGCATGGAGCTCTCGCGGATGGTGTCGAGCGCCTCGCCGAACTCGCGGTTGCTGATGTGGGTGATGAAGGTGGGGATGTCGATGTTGACGGGGCAGCCCTGCACGCAGAGGGGGTTCTTGCACCGCATGCAGCGCGACGCCTCGGCGATCGCCATCTCTTCGGTGAAGCCCTTGTCGACGGGGCGGAAATCGGTGGCTCGTTCCGCTGCCGGCTCCTCGTTATCCGGGGTGCGGGGCAGCTTCATATCGGCTACCCAACGACCGTTTACGACTGGCATGCGCACCTCACCTCCTCATAGGCCTTGAGGGACTGGCCCTCTTCGGTCAGATATGCGGCCTGGCGTGCGCGCAGGTCGTTCCAGTCGACCTTGGTGGCGTCGAAGTCGGGGCCGTCGACGCAGGCGAACTTGGTCTTGCCGTCGATCTCGACGCGGCAGCACCCGCACATGCCCGTGCCATCGACCATGATGGGGTTGAGCGATGCGATGATGGGCGTGTTGAACTTCTCGGCCGTGAGCGTGGCGAACTTCATCATGGGCACGGGGCCGACGCAGAAGACGTGATCGGCCTTGCCCGCCTCGAGAAGGCGCTCTTCGGGTAGGGTGACGACGCCCTTCTCGCCATAGGATCCGTCATCGGTGGTGATGTGGATGTGGTCTGCGGGGAGGATGGAGCGGAACTGCTCTTCGAGCAGCAGCAGCTCCTTGGTGCGCGCGCCCAGGATGGCGTGCACCTCGTGGCCGGTGGCGGCGAGCTGGCGCGCAACGGGGAATGCGATGGCCAGGCCAACGCCGCCTCCGATGACGATCCAGGTGCCGTCGCCCATCTCGGTGGGCTGGCCCAGCGGGCCGGTGACATCTTGGATATAGTCGCCCACGTTGAGGTTGGACAGCATGGTGGTGGTCTTGCCGATCACCATGAAGATGAACTCGACCCAGCCCCCTTCGGGGTTCCAGTCCGCGAACGTGAACGGGACGCGCTCGCCCGTTTCGTTGGCACGCACCATGAGAAACTGGCCGGCATGGGCATGCTTGGCCATCTCAGGTGCTTCGATGCGGAACTTGAACACCTTCTCGGAGAACTGCGTCTTTTCGAGGATCTTGTACATTAACGGATCTCCTCTCCAGATTCGTTCTTCCCCTCAAACCCGTGACCGTCACGGGATTACTACCAGCAACGTATCGTCGTGTTCACGATACCGTTTCCCCGTGGTTTTTTAAACCGTGGGGAGAAAAAAGACCGGATGACGCAGCGCGGGAAGCCTCCTTTGCAACGTCATAGGGCCGACAGGGCTGCGGCTGCGGCGGCGGATGCGGTTGCAAGCAGCTCGTCGAGCATGTCTGCCTTGCAGGTGCGCAGCACGTAGGCGGCCACATCCATCTTTCCGGGCGGTCGACCGATGCCCGCGCGCACGCGCCAGAAATCGGGCGTGCCGAGCTTGTCTTTGAGCGAGCGCAGGCCGTTGTGGGCGTTGAGCCCGCCGCCGAAGCGGGTGCGCACGTCTCCCGCCGCAAGATCGACCTCATCGTGGATCACGAGCAGCTCTGCGGGCGCGATCTTCTCCGCGCGCATGAGCTTGGAGGTGGGGCCCCCGCTCGTATTCATGAAGCTCAGGGGTTTGGCGAGGATGATCTCGCGGCCCGCAGCCGTGGCGCGCGTCACGGCACAGCCGTGCTTCTCGACCCACGTGTGCGCGTCCAGCTCGTCCGCCAGCGCATCGATGGCGAGAAACCCCACGTTGTGGCGTGTGTGCGCGTAATCGGCCCCGGGGTTGCCGAGGCCGACGATCAGGCGGATGTGCGGCGTTGCCGTCATCAGATGTTGGAGTTTCCGCCGAAGATGCCGGAGACGGGGCGGCTCATGAACACGCTGTAGATGCACTCGGCGAACTCGTTGGCAATGGAGATGGTTTTGACCTTCTTGCCGGGCCGGTTGGCCTGGGGCACGGGGATGGCGTTGGTGACCACGCACTCGGCGATGGGGGCCTCCTCCAGGCGCTCGCAGGCGTTGCGCGAGAAGATGCCGTGGGTGGCGCACACGTAGATGTCGCCCGCGCCCATCTTCTTGAGCTCGTTGATCGACCCGATGAGGGTGCCGCCCGTGTCGATCATGTCGTCGTTGATGATGCAGGTCTTGCCCTCGATATCGCCGATGACGGCCATGACCTCGGCCATGTTGTGCTTGGGGCGGCCCTTATGCGCAATGGCGAGCGAGCAGCCCAGATAGTCGGAGAGCTTCTTGGCAGCCTTGGCGCGTCCCACATCGGGGGAGACGACCACGGTGTTGTTCCAGTCGAAGTCCTTCTTCTTGAAGTACTCGCCGAAGAGGTAGAGCGCGGTGAGGTGGGTGACGGCGATATCGAAGAAGCCCTGGATCTGGTTCTGGTGCAGGTCGAGCGTGATCACGTGGTCGACGCCGGATGCCTCGAGCAGGTTGGCGACGAGGCGCGCGGTGATGGGCTCGCGCGGCGCGGCCTTGCGGTCTTGGCGGGCGTAGGCATAGTGGGGGATGACTGCGGTGACGGACCGCGCGCTCGCGCGCTTGGCCGCGTCGATGATGATAAGGAGCTCCATGAGCAGGTCGTTCACATTCTGGCCGGCCATGGATTGGATGACGAACACATCGTCGCCGCGCACCGAGTCCTCGAAGCGGGCGTAGAGCTCTCCATTGGCGAACTTCTCGAGCTTGAGCTTGGAAAGCTCAACGTTGAGGGTGTCGGCGATCTCCTGCGCGAGCGGGGGATTGCCCGACCCCGAGTAGAGCTTGAACTCGGTGGTGATGGGAAGTTCGCCCTTGAGTTCTTCGTACATTTACCTGCTCTCCTTTGTGCCGTTCTGTGCTTTTTTATCTCTCAGGGCTTTGAGCCTCTTCGTGGCATAGCCTTCTATCGTCTGCTGCTCGGAGCGCTCGAGGGCGAGCGCTCCGGCGGGGACGTCGCGGGTGATGCAGCTGGCGGCGCCGATGAGCGCGCCGTCGCCGATCTCGACGGGTGCGACCATCATGGTGTCGGATCCCACGAACACGTCGTCGCCTATGGTGGTGCGGTGCTTGAACACGCCGTCGTAGTTGCAGGTGATGGAGCCTGCGCCGATGTTGACGCCCGACCCCATGGTGGTATCGCCTATATAGGAGAGGTGCGGAACCTTGGAGCCCTCGCCGATAGTCGAGTTCTTGATCTCCACGTGGGTTCCCACGTGCGCGCGGGCGCAGAGATGGGTGCCGGGGCGCAGATACGCGCGCGGACCCACGGTGACGCCCTCGTCGATGACGGTGGAGTAGCCCACCGTCTCCTCGACGGAGACGCCGTCGGCCACGGTGACGTCGGTGAGGCGGGTGTTGGGGCCGATGACGCAGTTCTCGCCGATCGACGTGGAGCCCCACAGCATGGTCATGGGCAGCAGCTCGGTGTCGCGGCCCACGGACACCTCGGGCCCCACCCATACGAGCGCCGGATCGAGCATGGTGACGCCCTCGTCCATGAGACGCGCGTTGATGCGGTCCTGCATGACGTAGGTGGCCTGGGCGAGCTGGAGGCGCGAGTTGACGCCCAGCAGCTCGTTGGCGTCTTCGGCGAGCAGGCTGGAGACGGGCTCGCCCATCTTCTGGTAGATGCCCACCATATCGGTGATGTAGTACTCGCCTTGGGCGTTGTTCGCCTGGATCTTGTCGATGTTGGCGGTGAGGCGGCGACCGCAGAAGCAGTAGATGCCGGAGTTGCACTCGTCGAGGGCGTCTCGCTGCTCGGGCGTGCAGTCTTTGTGCTCGATGATGCCCAGCAGCTCACCGTCGTCGCCGCGCAGGATGCGGCCGTAGCCGGCGGGGTCGTCCGGCTCGAAGGTGAGGATGGTGCAGGCATTGTGGTGGGTGCGCGTCTCGTCTATGAGGGATGCTATGGTCTCGGGCCGCACGAGCGGCGAGTCGCCGTAGAGCACCACCGTGGGGCCTTCGAAGGCGCCGACGGCGTCGCGCACGCAACGCACGGCGTGGCCGGTGCCGAGGCGCTCGGTTTGCTCCACGAATTCGATGTCTCCTTCATCTGCCAGAGCGGCACGCACCTCGTCTGCGCCGTGGCCGACGACCACGATGATGCGCTCGCAGCCCGCTGCGCGCGCGGCATGGACCGGCCACCAGATAAGGGGCTTGCTCAGCAGCTTGTGGGTGACTTTGGGATGGGCAGACTTCATGCGGGTACCCTCGCCAGCAGCGAGGACGATCGCATTTATTGGCATTGTTCGCCTCCCGGACGTACGCATACGGACACTCCCGCCCGATTGCGGCTGGGGTTCAAAACGGCGGTTCTCTTCGATGATACCGCAATGCCCTGAAGGGGCAGGCGACAAAAGGCGAGACGTTCACGAGTTGCCTATGCGGCATCTGCTACAATCGTCTCTGCACACTGGGGTATCGTCCAATGGTTAGGACATCGGTTTTTGGTGCCGAGTATGAGGGTTCGAATCCTTCTACCCCAGCCATTCTTGCTTGCTTCGGCGATGCTCGGCCCAGCTCCCAACCCCATGGCACCAGAACGGCTTATTCCTGCTGATTCTGGCACCAGAAGGCCTTATTCCTAAGGAACAAGGCCGTTTGGCGGCTCGAGCCGCAGGAATAGGGCGTTCTGGTGCCATGCCCCTCTCGCCCCCTGCGCTATGCGGATGCGCGAGTGCGGCTAGCGTGCGAATGCAGTGCAGATGGCGTCGAGCAGGGCTACGGCCAGCGCCTGCGCGTTGCTCACGGTGAAGCCGGACCCCTTGGTTACGGGCAGGGAGAGCCGGATCACGGGAGGGTTCATGCGCGAGCTTTCGATGGCGGCGCGCAGACGGCGGGGAAGCGTTTCGAGGTCGTCCATCAGCACCGACGACGTGCGGTTGCGCTTGGCGGGGCGGTCGGACGTGAGCACGATCACCGCGCTCGTGCCTGCGGGAGCAACATCAGCGGAATCGATCAGGTCGAGACCGCTCTTCTCGGTGGTGGCGCCGGCGAGGTTCCATGCATGCGCCGCCACGTTGCGGGCGATGGGGTCGTTTCCGGTGAGCGAGATGCGGTTGGATTCGAGCACGTTGGCCGCGCGCGCGAAGCCCATGCCGCCCATGGGGTGCGGACCGCTCGCGGGCTTGCCCGCCCACACGTGGCGCAGACGCTCGATGGCGTCGTAGGTCTCCTGGAAGGCCATGCCGTCGCCGAGCAGGCCCACGCTCTCCTGGAAGAGCCGCACGGCCGCCTCGGTGTGCACGCCGAACAGCCCGTCCACCTCTCCGCAGGAAAAGCCCAGAATGTTGAGGCGCTCCTGAAGCTGGCGCACATCGCAGCCATGGAAGTTGGGAAGGCGCAGGTAGAGCGTGCGATCGCCCAGCGCATAACCCTCATCCACAAGCGCGGCCCAGGTGGGGGCATCGATGGACGAGCCTAGCGGAAGGTCGTGATCAAGGCGGAACTTGGCAACGCAGGTTGCCGTTGACGGGCCGAACAAGCATGCAGCGCGCTCGGCCTCATCGATCGTGTAGCCCAAGCGGGAGAGACGGTCCTGGATGTCTTCGACCGCTACCCCGGAGCTTCCTTCAGAAATGGGTTCCATGCCAGTCCTATCCTGCGCGTTCTATGAAATACTGTGCCATCGACGCGAGCGTGTCGCGCGCCGCCGGCGAGATGTCGGTGCGCACGAGCCGGTCGGTCGCGCGCTCGACGAACTCCTGCGCGCATCTGCGCGCGTAGTCGAGCGCCCCCGCCTCATCCATGATGGATACGGCCCTGAGCAGGTCATTCTCATCTTCTGTACCCGACGTGATGAGGGAGAGGAACTGGCTTCTCGGCTCCCCTTCGAGATGCTCGAGCGCGTAAAGCACGGGGAGCGTGCGCTTGCCCTCGGTGAGGTCGCTCATGAAGTCCTTGCCCTGGCCCTCGGCGCTGCCCGTCAGGTTGAGCAGGTCGTCTTGGATTTGGAACGCAAGGCCCGCGTCGAGGCCGAAGCCCTCGAGTCCCTCGCGCTGGCCCGCCGTGCCGCCGCCGCAGATGGCGCCGATGACGAGCGGCGAGGCGCACGAATAGTAGGCGGTTTTGAGCGTGGCCATGGTGCGATAATCGCCCGCCGCGAGATCCCAGCGCCCGTCGCGCACCCAGCCCAGATCGAGCGCCTGCCCCTCGATGGTCCGGCGCTGCATGGCGAGCAGCTCGCGCATGACGGCGCATCGCGTTGCGTCGTCGAGGAACGGGTCTTCGATGACGGCGGCGCTCGCCTCCACGAGCGCGGCGTCGCCGGCGTTGATGGCAAGGCCGATGCCCTGCGAGATGTGCAGGCACGGCTCGCCCCGGCGCAGCTCGCTCCTGTCGGCGATGTCGTCGTGGATGAGCGCGGCGCTCTGGAACAGCTCGACGGCGCACCCCGAGGCGAGCGCCCGCTCGGGGCTCGCCCCTACGGCCTCGCATCCCAGCAGCGCGAGCACGGGGCGCACGCGCTTGCCGCCGCCCCTGTTGAAGCGCTCGAGCGGCGCATAGAGGTAGGTGTCGAGGTCTCGCGGGGCTTTCTCGTCGCGCGACCAGGCATGGCCCGAGAGCCATGCCTCCACGAGCGGCCGACGGGAGGCGAGATAGGAGATGAACTGCTCGCATCCCACGGTGCTAGCCCTCGAATCCGTTGGGGTTGTTCGACTGCCAGTTCCAGCTGTCGCGGCACATCTCGGCGATGCCGCGCGTTGCCTCCCAGCCCATGAGCTCGCGCGCCTTCGTGCAGTCCGCCCAGTTTGCCGCGACGTCGCCCGCGCGGCGCTCCTCGATCACATAGGGCAGCTCACGCCCGCAGGCGTCGGAGAATGCCTTGATGATCTCGAGCACCGAGGTGCCGGTGCCGGTGCCCAGATTGAAGATCTCGCAGCCGCAGCGGTCGTTCATCCAGGCGAGCGCCGCCGCATGGCCCGCGGCGAGGTCGACCACGTGGATGTAGTCGCGCACGCCCGTGCCGTCGGGGGTGTCGTAGTCGTTGCCGAACACATGCACGCAATCGCGTTTGCCCACGGCGACCTGCGCCACGTAGGGCAGCAGGTTGTTGGGAATGCCCTTGGGATCCTCGCCGATAAGCCCGCTCTCGTGCGCGCCGATGGGGTTGAAGTAGCGCAGCAGCACCACGTTCCACTCCGGATCGGCTTTGGCGATGTCCATGAGGATCTGCTCGATCATCCACTTGGTCCAGCCGTAGGGGTTGGTGGCCATCTTCTTGGGACTCTGCTCGGTGAGCGGGAGCGCATCGGGATCGCCGTATACGGTGGCTGAGCTCGAGAAGACGATGCTCTTGCAGCCATAGCTGCGCATGACATCCACCAGCGTGAACGTGCTGCCCAGGTTGTTGGAGTAGTACTCGATGGGCTTGGACACGCTCTCGCCCACGGCCTTGAAGCCGGCGAAGTGGATCACGCGATCGATGCCGAAGGTGTCGAAGACGATCTCCAGGGCATTGCGGTCGGACACATCGGCGCGCACGAAGCTCAGGCGCTCGGCGGCCTCGTCTCCCACGATCTGGGAGATGCGGTCGATGGCCTTCTCGCTGGCGTTGGAGAGATCGTCGACGACGACCACCTGATAGCCGCGTTCAAGCAGCTCCACCACGGTATGGCTGCCGATGAATCCGGCGCCGCCGGTTACGAGCACGCAGGTTTCGGCGGGGGTTTTCTCAAGCGACATGGGGTTCCTTTCGGTTTTGGTTGCCGCATAGAAGTATACCAGCGCTTGCCGTGCTACTCCCTGCGCAGGATCTTCTCCACGTAGCCGATGTACATGGTGTGGAAATCGTCGAGGTTGGCACCGTGTCCGTAGTAGCGGCTGTAGGCGTCGGGGTCGATGAAGTGCGCGCGGTCCACGACATCGGCGTAGGCCTTGCGGCATACGAGCGCGAGCGAAGCCTCCTCGTAGATGGGCGTGCCGTCGATCATGATGGGGGTGAGGCCCGTGAGCTCGGTCTTGTTGACGTCTCGGCCGCTCATGGAGCCGAACACGCGATGCGTGCCGTGGAGATCCTCGGGCAGGAACACGATCGAGAAGGTGTCGTGTTTGTCGAAGAACTCCTTCGTGAAGCGCGATTCGCGTACGAAGACGGTTGCCGCCGGCTTTCCCCAGAACACTCCGACCTGGCCCCAGCCGATGGTCATGGCGTTGCAGTGGTTGGGAGCGGAGCCGGCCATGGCAAGGCCCCACTCGCGATCGAGCAGGTCGATGATGCGTTCGTTGAATGAATGGGGGTCCATCTCGATGAATGCCATCTCTGCTCCTTTCCGGACGGTGGTGAAGGACATTATAACGCGAGGCGGGAACTCTCACGTCTTTACCCGATCCGCTGCTCTCGCGAACCGAAAATGTCTCCAATGCTGCACGGTTCCGCCCTCCGAACTCCTTGCATGCATACTATTACAAAAATATTGGATATTTATTCTAGTTTATCCTCTTTTGCAGCCCTGCTTAGCTGTTGAGGCGGAACCGTGCAGCATTGGAGACATTTTCGGTTCGCGAGAGCATCTGAATCCCGTAGAATGCGGGTTCTGCGCCCGCCCCGACCGTCCCGGGCAATCCGCACTTGGAGTATTCTGGATAGTCCGCGCACGATCCGGGAGGTACCATGCTCCGCACCAACCACGCCATTCTCCATGCCTTCGACTTCGAAGTCGGAAGCGCGTATCTTTCGCAGGCCGAGCTGCCGCTCGACGACCGACAGACCAAGTCGTATGTGCAGCGCCACCTGCGCCGCATCACATCGAGTCCCGAGAGCCGCCACGGGGAGTTTTCCGAAGACAGCCGCTTTGCCGCACAGCTTGCAGAGTATCTTGCGGGGGCAAACGACTTCGTGGGCATCTCCGTCGAGGTCGCCCAGTGGTTCTGGGAGGAGCTGCGCCGTATGGATGCCGTGGAGCAGTGCGATCTGCTCGTGGCGGAGTTCGAGGAGACGCCGGACCTCAAGGCATCCGACCGTGAGGATGAGGTCGCCGCTTCGTTTGACGGCGACGCGCCGCGCTGGTTCGCCGTGCTCGTGCTGCCCCGCAAACTCACCTTTGCACACGAGCTCGACCCAGAGAGCAACGGCATCTTCCGCAACGACGGCACGCTGCCCAGCCCCACGCAGAAGATCGTCAGCTACCTGCTCATAAACGAGCGCACCATGGCCATCGACTTCTCCGATAAACCCCGTCTCATCGCAGGGCGCGAGGTCAACGTGATCGCCGACGACTTCCTCAAGTGCCAGACGCGGCCATCGGGTCGCGACGTGTTCTCGGCCGTGTCCGCGATCGTCGAGGAGGTCTCGCAGGAGGCAGGGCTCACGCCCGCCATGGAGGTTTCGCGCGCCAAGGCCGCGCTCGCACATGCCGCCGAGGCGGATGAAGCCGTCTCGCCCCGAGATGTGGGGCGCGCGGTCTTTGCGGATCGAGAGGATCTGCGCGAGCGCTACGAGCGCGCGGTCGACCAGCAGCAGCTTCCCGACGAGGTGCCCGTGCGGCGCGGGGCGGCCAATCGCATGGCCAAGACGCACAGCATTCGCACAGACACCGGCATCACCATCACCTTCCCCTCCGAACTCGCGGAGCGCGAGGGCTTCATCGATTTCTCGCGCAGCGAGAACGGCAGGCTCACCATCACCATCTCGAATGTCGCGCGCATCGACAACCGGTAGGTGCGCCTCCTGCACGGGGCTAGCCCTGCGCACGCTCCTGCCTGCGGATGAGCCACGTCACGACGAAGGTGAGCAGTGAAACCGCCGCGCCGGCGGCGAAGATGAGCGAGCTGGGGGCGAAGGTGTCTCCCACCACGCCGAACCCCACCGCGCCCGAGCTCGCACTCACCGCTGATCCGATCCACGGACCCACGAGCATGGGCACGAGCACCACGCTGAAGATGCGGATGCCCTGCGTGAGGCCCACATGCTCGGGCGGCGTGGCGTTGCGGATGGCGGCGCTGAAGCACGCCACGGATCCGAGATAGCCCGCGAGCATGAGCATGCTGCCGATGAAGACGCCCGGTGCAGCGGTTATGGTCGTGAGCAGGGCGCACCCCGCAATGAAGAACACGAGCGGCAGGGTGACCGTGACCGAGAAGCCCAGCCTGTCCACGCGACGCCCGTAGAGGATGGTGAACACGGAGGCGATGACGATGCACGGTGCCATCACGAGCACGTAATTCTCGCCCAGGATATAGGGAAGACGCAGGTAGAGCACGTAGTAGGGCATAAACACCTGCATGGCGCAGGCAAACACGCAATAGCCGAGCAGGACCAGATAGAGCATGCGGTTCTCGCGCACGGACGACGGCTTGAAGCCCCAGGTGAGCTCGGACAGGTAGCGCGCGTCGCGTTTGGGAGCGGGATGCGACTCTTTCATGAGCAGCGCTGCGACGATGCCCGCAGCGATGACCACGCCGCCGATGATCGTGAAGAAGAGCGGGTAGTTGTAGGACACGGTGCCGTCGTCGCCCACGATCATGAGGAACATGGCGCCGCCGAAGACCACGAGCATGCTGAGCAGCGGCATGGCGCTGTTCACGCCCTCCACGCGTCCGCGATTGGTGCTGTCGGTGATGTCGGTGAGCCATGCGTTGAAGCATGCGTCGTTGGCAAGGCTTCCGAAGAAGGTCATGAGGCAGTCGAAGCCGATGGTGAGCGAGATACCGAGCGCCGCGGCGGCCGCCGCATCGCGGGCGAGCGCCGCCGAAACCTGCTGCAGCACGGCGAACGCGCAGATGGAGAGGCCCCAGACGAGGGTGCCCGCCACCACGAACACCTTGCGCTTTCCCACGTGGTCGGACCACGTGCCCACGAGCAGCGTGGTGGCGGTGGCGACGGCTGCCGAAGCGCTCACCATGAGCGCCACGTCCGAGAGCGGGGCTCCGAAGGCATCCTGGATGAACAGGTTGAAGAAGTTGTTCTCCACCGCCCACGCTATCTGGCCCACGAGGGCGAGCATGATGATGACGATCCACGAGGTGCGGCTGATGGGGGTTTGCCTGGGTTCCATGATCAACGCTCCCTGCTCATCGATGCGATGTTCGCCACCATCATAGTCCATGGCTCTTTTCCCACAGTCCTTGCATCGGCCGATCGCATGCCGACCGGCTGTTCGAGCAGTCCGCCGCTTCCGGGGCAACTGTCCGGAGGCGGCGGTGCACGTGTTATGGCGTTAAGGGTTCCCGCCCTCTCGCGGTGGCAAGCGTCTATATCGATTTCCGATTCGATGAGTGATTGGATATCGGCGTGCCGTCCCCACCGGACGAGATTTCGTATCCGGACCAGGCTTCGAGTGTGACCTCCTCGCTTGTCCCGAACGTGCATGCCCAGTACACGCCCTCGTCGCCGAACATGTCGGTCGTGCCGAACCACGTGGAGCCGTAGCCCTTGGTCATGCGGTATGTTCCGGCAGGGAGCGAAAACGTCGTGTAGCCGCCCTCGGGGATAAACACCGTGGCGATCAGCGTGTCACCCATATAGAGCTTGTAATAGGCGTTTGTATTCGCCGAGTTATCGATGGACAGCTCGCAGTTTTGATCGGGATAATCGCCGTTTCTGTATACAACACCGGCTTCCGGGAAGCTCTGGATGCATGCCTGCGCTTTCTCGTGCATATCCGGAAGACCCTCGTACGACGCGCTGGAGATCGAGCTGTATTTCACATATGCATCGTAATAGTATCCCTCCGCATACAGCGCCTCCGCCTCCTCGAATGTTATGTGGGCGGAGCATTCCATCTTCAGGCTGCCGGCGTCTTGGTAGCCTTTGTCCTCGAGATCGGAGAAGAGATCGCGCGCCTCCTCCCAGTTTCCCTCTGCCATCAAACCCTTCGCTATGTTGTACGAGCATTCCATCTTCAGGCTGCCGGCGTCTTGGTAGCCTTTGTCCTCGAGATCGGAGAAGAGATCGCGCGCCTCCTCCCAGTTTCCCTCTGCCATCAAACCCTTCGCTGTATAGTAGGAGGCCGCGTCAAGGCAGTCCTCAGCTGCTGTGGCTGCCTGAGGCTCATTGATCGACAGGTACCTCGAAGCAGCGCGTTCCCAAGCAGTTGGGTCGTCACCGGCGCTGGACTCCTCTGCCTGTGCCTGCAGCCAGAGCTCGGCCTTTTGGGACCATGCGGCAGAGTCCTCATAGTCCCCGAGCTCATCGAAGACCTCTTTTGCCTCTGCGTATTTGCCCTCATGGTAATATGCCTGCGCTTCCTCGTATGCCTGCGCACGATTCGAGGAGATGACCGTGACGGCAATGCCGACGATGATGCCGATGGCGGCAAGGACGCCAATCACCAACATCCAAGGCTTTTTCTTGGGAGACGAGTTCGTGGCGGCTTCAGGCTCAGCTTCGTCGAGCGCGGACATCGCTGGATCAGGCTCTGGATTTGCGGGAGCAACCTGGGTATTCGTTGGCATATCGGGAGCGGCTGTTGAAACGCCTGCTTCCATCGGGATGCCTCGCATTGTCTTACCGATATCATCCATGGTTTGATACCTCGCGGATTCTTCCTGCCACGCGGTTTGGGTGTGGCGCCCGCCACTTCTCACGCAGTGGCCGCGTTCTCCGTCTCATGCCATCCGCTCAAGCGCCGTCTAAAACGGCATCATCCGGAGTCCCTTGCTCCTCTTGTGCGGTTTCATCCACACCATAAACCGGACGATTCCGCAGCTTGTATGCTCGGAGCATACATAGCGGAATACGCAGGAACCCATAAGAGGGAAGGGCGGTCTGCCCGAAGCGTCAGATTGGCAAGATGAGGGCGTGAACGCAGGGCTGCCCCCGGAAGCCCTCTCCGGACTGCAGCAACAGCGTGTACAGGGAATGGGAATACGTACGCAGCCGCTTCTTTCTGCGGGTGATCCGATTTGCAGTGGTCGTTCGAGATCATCGCTGCGATGCCGGCGCATCGGGGCAAGCGGCTCTAGGCACGTCTACAGATTGTCACGACCCCAGGAATCCATGGCGCGCAGCACGGGCACGAACCCCGCACCGGCGGACGTGAGCGAGTACTCCACGTGCGGCGGGACCTCGTGGAACACATGGCGGCGCACGAGCCCGTCGCGTTCCAGCTCGCGCAGTTGGCGTGTGAGCATGGATTCTGTAATCGAACCCAGCGCCCGCCGCAGCTCTCCGAAGCGCACGGGGCCGTTCGCAAGCGCCCACAGGAGCGCGATCTTCCACTTGCCTCCCAGAACCTTCTGCACGCGGGGGATCGAGCACGCGTGCTGCCGCTTGGAGTCCTGTTCACTTTCATTCATGATAGTACCTATCAAATAAGTCAGTACTTTCAAAACTATATGCAATAGAGTGTAATGTCTCTCGAGCACTAACGTCAACAAGGGGAGATGAGCCGCATGCACTTCACGGAGCCGCTGTACACCAACCCCCTGGAGCGGGGTTACAACGAGATCATCGAATGCACTCACGGATGCTCCCACAACAAATGCGCCTTTTGCACGATGTACAAGGGCGTGAGATTCGGCGTGCAACCGCTCGATGTGTGGGAGGCGGACCTACGCGAGATCGCACAGCGCAACCCGCGCGCCGCGCGGCTCGAGCTTGTAGGAGGCAACCCCTTCGTGCTTTCCTTCGAGCGCCTGATGGAGCGCCTCGAGCTCGTGCGCGAGATTCTGCCGCACGTGAACTACATCTACAGCCCGACCCGCATCGATGACATCACGAGAAAGACCGTCGAGCAGCTGAAGGTGCTGCGTGCGATGGGGATACGCCGGCTGGCTCCGGGCCAGGAGAGCGGTGACGACTGGGCGCTTGCGTCGGTGAACAAGGGCTACGTGGCTGCCGACATCATCGAGCAGTGCCGTAAGCTCGACGAGGCGGGCATCGAATATTCCTTCACGTTCCTGAACGGTCTGGTTGATCGTGACCATTCCGAGGCCCACGCGCTGAACTCCGCGCACGTGGTCAATCAGCTGCACCCCTATTTGGTGGGTTCGGGATCGGTGGGGCTCTTCGGCGGTAGCGAGCTGCAACGTCGTGCCGAGCGCGGCGAGTTCGTGCCGCTGACCGAGAAGGAGCGCATGGAGGAGATGCGCCTGTTCCTTTCCGAGCTGGACGTTCCGTGCATCATCAGCACACATCACACGAGCGCACTGCGGGTAGGCGGTCGCTTCCCCGAAAAGAAGCAGGAGATGCTCGACGAACTGACCTACGCTATCGACAACTACGAGCAGTTCGAGGAAGCCATGACGCGTCACCGTGCCGGTATCAGCCAGCTGTAGGTTGCCGCAGGCGTTCGCACATCTCATAGCTCGTGCAACGAGATGACGCAGGCGGCCTGTGTGCGCCGTTCGCCCGGCAGTACGGTCGAAGCGTATCATTGGTGTCGGATCAAACGCCCGCCGCAGGTCGGCGGGTGCTCCTACCAACAAGGAGGATTGCTCGGTATGAAGACGATCTATCTTGCAGGCGGATGCTTCTGGGGAGTCCAGAAGTTCTTCGATCAGTTCGAGGGCGTCGTGCGCACAGAAGCCGGGTATGCCAACGGCCCTGCGGGGGCCGTGAGCTATGAGCAGGTTTGTGCGGGCAGCGGCCATGCAGAGACCGTCATGATCGAGTACGACGAGAAGCGGCTTCCCCTGGCGCAGCTCCTGGACTACTACTTCATGGTCATCGACCCCACGTCGCTGAACAAGCAGGGAAACGATGTCGGCGTGCAGTATCGTACCGGCATCTACTACACCGACGAGAGCCAGCTTGCGGAGATCGAGCAGGTCTGCCGGGTACAGGAGGCGGCAATCGGCGCGCCGCTCGCCGTCGAGGCGGCGCCCCTGGAGAGCTTCTCCACCGCCGAGGAGCACCACCAGAAGTATCTGGACAAGAACCCGTCCGGCTACTGCCACATTCCGCAGCGCCTGCTTACCCTCGGCGCACGTCGGAAGGCGGAGCGCGCGGAGGATCTACGCGAGCGCATAGGGGAGCTCTCCTTCGAGGTCACCCAGCATGCTGCGACGGAACGCGCCTTCACCGGGGCGTATGACGACTTCTTCGAGCGGGGCGTCTACGTGGACGTGGTGAGCGGGGAGGTCCTGTTCTCATCGGATGATAAGTACGATGCGGGCTGCGGCTGGCCCGCCTTCACGCGTCCCGTTTCGGACGGCGCGCTGACCGAGCGGATTGACCGCCAGTTCGGCATGACGCGCACGGAGGTTCGCAGCAGCGGAGCCGACTCGCATCTGGGCCACGTCTTTGCCGACGGTCCCAAGGACCGAGGGGGACTCAGGTACTGCATCAATTCCGCCGCACTCCGCTTCATCCCCTTCGACGAGATGGACGAGCAGGGCTACGGTGCCTACAAGCGCCTCGTCCATTGATGCGGGCGGGCCTGGAACCGCCTTCGCCCAGCGGCTCGAAAGGGCATGACGTCCGCCCTTTGCGACCGAGGAAAGCATGCGCTTCTGGCATAGGGACCGCTTCGTGGAGACGGGGGAGGAGCACGATGCGGGGCGATGCACCGCACCCGCTGCCCAACGAGCTCTATAGATGGACTTTCGCTGAATATGGAGCGGCGCACTCCGTTGAACTGGTACCGGCATCCGCGTTTTCATGCCGCGAACGGTAGAATAAGTCGGGCCAGCGGCATGACCCTCTCATTGATGTCCAGGAGTACCCGTAGTATGGGCAGTGCAAGGGGAAGCTTGCATGTGAGGGGGCGTCAATGTCAGAAGTAATTCCGCAGTTTGTTGCCCATGTGAGTGAAGACGGGGAGCGCTTTGAGTCCGTGCTGCAGCATCTGGAGGAGGTCGCGGAGCTGTCATCGGAGTTCGCTGCGGCGTTTGGTGGAGATAGGTGGGGGTACGCCCTGGGCCTCCTGCATGACATTGGGAAATATTCCCATGAGTTCCAAGATCGGATCCTGCGGCACGGCTATCGCGTAGACCATTCCACGGCGGGGGCCTCGGTAATGGCTTCTCAGGGACATAACCCGCTGCTGGCATATTGCATTGCGGGTCATCATGGCGGCCTTCCCGATGGCGGAGCGGTTGGGGATATCGATGCAACGCTCGTGGGCAGGCTGAGGAAGGCCCGTGAGAAAGCGATCCCGCCCTTCGAGGCGTATAAGGATGACGTGTCCGTTCCCGACGTGCCGGGCCTGCCCTTGCGCGTTGACCAATCGCGTTCTGGCGAGGATGGGTATGTTGATTCGGTTCGATACTCCATGGCGTTCTGCACGAGAATGCTGTTCAGCTGTCTCGTAGATGCCGACTACCTCTGTACCGAGCGCTTCATGCAGGGAAAGCAAAGAGATATATCCTTCCAAAAGTCGCTTGCGGATCTGTGCCACCTCTTGGAGCAAAGGCTGGCCGAGTTCTACCCTCCGCAAACGCCTATCAATGCCCTGAGGTGCGAGGTTCTCGATGACTGTGCACGTATGGCGGCATCGCAACCTGGGGTATTCTCCCTCACCGTGCCCACCGGAGGGGGAAAGACCTACGCGCTTATGCGCTTTGCCCTCAGGCATGCTGTCGGTCCGGGCAGAGATTTTCGTCGGATTATCTGCGCGGAGCCCTACACCTCCATCATCGAGCAGAATGCAGAGGTGTACCGCTCTGTGTTTGAGGACGGGCAGGTGTTGGAGCATCACTCCAACTTCGACTTTTCGGATCATACGGATTCGGATGGCAACTATGATGACGTCTTGCGACTCGCATCAGAGAATTGGGACGCCCCCATTATCGTCACCACCAACGTTCAGCTCTTCGAATCGCTGCATGCCAGCAAGACATCGCGATGCCGCAAGCTCCACAATATAGCTCGGAGCGTCATCGTGCTCGACGAAGCCCAAATGATCCCGGTGCAGTTCCTCCGTCCCTGCGTAAGGGCCCTTGCAGAGCTTGTCAAAAACTACGGATGCACTGTCGTCCTCTGTACGGCAACGCAGCCTGCGTTGAACGGGTTCTTCGAGCAAGAGGGTTTGCACGTGCGAGAGATTGCGTCTGACCCGACGCGGCTGGCAAAGGAGCTGTGTCGTGTGCGGTACCACAACATAGGCAGCCTGACAGACGAGGAGCTGTGCGAGAGGCTCGCCGCGCAACACCAGGCGCTCTGCATCGTGAACAATCGTCGCCAAGCCCAGGCCCTGTACAGGATGATGCAGGGTATGGCTTACGAGGGGGAGGTCTTTCATCTCAGCACGCTGATGTATCCCGCACATCGAAGCGAAGTTATACAAAAGATTCGGCAATGCTTACAAGAAGACGCCCCTTGTGTGGTCGTGGCGACAAGCGTGGTCGAGGCCGGTGTCGACCTGGATTTTGGGACGGTATTTCGTGCGATGGCCGGTGTCGACTCGCTCGTTCAGGCGGCTGGCCGATGCAACAGGAATATGCGTCGTTCTCCCGATGATAGCTTTGTATACCTCTTTGAGTCGGCAGATTGCTATGCCCAGCCCTCTGAAGTCAGCCTGCGCTCTGGCGTGACGCGAGGATGCGTCGAGGCCCTGCGGAGCACGGGAGACGTTGAAGAGCTCGAGTCGCTAGACACCATGCAAAGGTATTTCTCGCACCTGCACATGTTCAAGAACTTGGATGCAAAGGGCATTGTTCGTGAGCTGTCCACATATGCGCCGCAGGAGGGCACCCCATCCATATCCTTCGGCAAAGTGGCAGAGGCGTTTCGCCTGATAGCCGATGGATCCTCGAACGTCATCATTCCCTGTGCGGGAAATGCGGCAGATATAGAGGCGCTGTGCGCGGGTAAGGCGACGAGACAGACGATGAGGAGGCTCTCGCGCTATGGAGTCAGCGTCTATCAGTCCGACAAGAAAGCTCTCTACGCAGCCGGTGCCATCAAGGAGGTGGCGGAGGAGGTCTTTGTCCTGCTCGACGCCTCGAGATACGAGGCGGGGGTTGGGCTGGACCTGAGGGATGGGGGCGGGAAGGGGGTGTTTCTGTAAGCGTCGCTCGGTGCCCAGGAATGTCTGGGCACTTGATCAAGCGACTAGATGCAAATATTTCAATCCACGTACGCATCATGTGTACGGCACCCTGAGTGTACCCCAAAAATCTTGAGTGCACCCCAAGCAAAAAAGCTGTTGTGGCCGATTTTTGTTGTTGACATTGCTGGGAAGAGTCGCTATTATTCGAATAGATTCAAATGAAGTTGATACTAGAAAGGAGTGATGGCATGTGGCTTACGGGATACGAGTAGAGGTTTGGGGTGAGTATGGATGCTTCACGAGGCCCGAGCTGTCGGTCGAGAGATTCTCATACGACTGTATCACGCCATCAGCGGCGGTTGGCATGCTTGAGGGAATCTGGTGGCACCCGGGGATGGCCTATCGCATCGATAGGATTCATGTGCTTAATCCCATACAGTTTACAACGATACGGCGAAACGAGCTCAAAAGCAAGGCGTCGGCAAGCACAATTCGATCTTCGGTCTCTGGAAAGGGCGCCCTGCCCTACATCAATACCAAGCGAGACATCCAACAGAGGACGTCGACGATCCTTGTGGACGTGCGGTATGTCATCGAGGCCCACTTCGACCTCGTGCCCGACGAAATGGGCGAGCGAGACAACACCGGCAAGTTCTCCGCCCTTATCCAGCGTCGTCTGGAGAGAGGTGCGTGTTTTCATACCCCCTATTTGGGAACAAGAGAGTTCCCCGCCTCGTTCCGCTCCTACGAGGGCGAGCTGCCCGCCCGAGGGTACTACTCAGACTCTGGTGAGCGCGATCTGGGCCTCATGCTCTATGGGATGGATTACACCGACCCCCAGGACATTACGCCCATGTTTTACCGCGCGGTCATGCGCGACGGCGTTATCGATGTGGCGGGAAGCGAGGTGTATCGCTGATGCTGGATGCTCTGGCACGCTACTACGACCAGCTGTTGCGAGACAAGCCTGACGAGGTAGCCCCGTTTGGATGGTGCTCTCAGCGGGTTGCGTACGTCGCGGAGCTCTCTGCGCACGGTGAGCTCTTGAGCATCGTTCCTCTGGCCGATCGCGAGGCGATGACGCGCACCGTGCCCAGTCAAGTGAAGCGAGCGGTCAACATAGCCGCCAACTTCCTGTGCGACAACTCGACCTATCTGCTGGGCGTGGACAATAGAGGCAAGCCTGATCGCACAGCGAGGTGCTTCGCCGCAGCATCCGAGCTGCATGTGCGATTGCTGGAAGGCGTCGACACACCTTGCGCACGGGCTATCCGGCTCTTCTTCAGCACATGGCAACCTCGGCAAGCGCTCGATTTCAAAGCGGTGATCCAGGCGGGAGAAAAGCTCTTGTCAGGTGGCAACATCGCCTTTATGGTTCAGTCGGGAGGGGCTCTGCTCGACCCACTCGACGACGCTGCGATTCGCGACGCTTGGGAGAGCGCCTTCGCTGAATCAGATGATTCTACGAAACCGATGCGCTGTCTTGTAACGGGCGAACGTGCCCCCATCGCGCGATTGCATCCGTCCATCAAGGGCGTCTATGGTGCCCAGTCGTCCGGTGCCTCTCTTGTAAGTTTTAACGCACCGGCCTTCGAGTCGTATGGTCATGGCGGTGAGCAGGGGAGAAACGCTCCCGTGAGCGAGCGGGCGGCGCAGGCCTATACAACGGCGCTCAACTATCTCCTCTCCGACCCTCGGCATCACGTGAGGTTGGGAGACACGACGGTCGTCTATTGGTCCGACGGCAAAGATTCGGAGAACAGCTGGGTGTTCTCCTATGTCATGGGCATGCGCACGGCAGATGAGGAGGAGGGCAGCACCGATACGAGCGTCTTCCTCGACGCTGCGATGAAGGCGATTGCCCGAGGAAACTATCGCGATGTTGAGGGCATCGATCCGGACGCAACATTCTATGTCATGGGTCTTGCGCCGAGTGCTGCACGCCTTGCCGTGAAGTTCTTCCTTCGCAGCTCGTTTGGCCAGATGCTCGACAACATCGGCAGGCACTATAGAAGAAGCGAGATGGCGCACGCCCCGCATGAGCGCGACCATCTTACGCCCTATCAACTGCTGCGCGAGGTCGAGAATCCAAAGGCAAAAAAGCCTGTCGTGACACCCGTCCTGAACGCCCCTCTGCTTCGTGCGATTCTGGAGGACAGGCCCTATCCAGCGGCCTTATATACGAACGCGTTGATGCGTATCCGTGCGACGCAGGAGGACCCCAACAACCATCTGCGCAAGGTCACACGAGGAAGGGCATCCATCATCCGGGCATACCTCATCCGGAACAGAGGCAACGGTGCATATAGCGAGGAGACACTGACGATGAAATTGAATGAGCAGAGAAACGAGACCGCGTATTGTTTGGGAAGGGCATTCGCCATTCTTGAGAGGATTCAAGAGGCTGCGAACGAGAAGGTAACCATCACCAACCGCTACTTCAACTCGGCAAGTGCGACACCCGCGACGGTATTCCCGCTCTTGCTGCGTCTCTCCCAGTCTCACCTGGCAAAAATAGAGCGGAGCTCTCCTCGTTATGCAAGTAGCTTGAGGAGACAGCTGCATGAGGTGCTGAACGAAGAGCGGGTCAGTTCGTTCCCGAAGCGGTTGAGTTTGGATGAGCAAGGAGACTTCATGCTCGGCAACATCCATCAGCGCAACAAGTGGTTCGAAAAAACGAACGGTAATGAAAGCACGTCAGATGAAGAATCTGCAATCGATGAGGCAAAGGAGTAAGCCACATGAGCGAGCCAATCAAGAATCGTTATGACTTCGTCCTGTACTTCGATGTGGAGAACGGCAACCCCAACGGTGACCCCGATGCGGGGAATATGCCTCGCACCGACGTCGACACAGGCCATGGCCTCGTGACCGATGTATGCCTCAAGCGCAAGATTCGGAACTACGTGGAGACTGTCAGAGAGGGCGTGCCCGGCTTCGAGGTGTACATCAAGGATGGCGTGCCTCTGAACACAAGCGATGGCAGGGCCTTTGAGGAGCTCGGTATCGATGCGAAGAGCATCAAGGAGCTCAGGAAAGACGACCCTCAGCTCGATGTCAAGGTGCGCGACTTCATGTGCAGGACATTTTTCGACGTGCGCACGTTTGGTGCCGTAATGACGACATTTGTGAAGAACAACCTCAACTGCGGGCAGGTTCGAGGGCCCGTGCAGCTAACCTTCTCGCGGAGCGTGGATCCCGTCTTCCCACAGGAAGTCACGATAACGCGCGTGGCCATCACGACTGAGGAGGATGCCGAGAAGAAGGGGACCGAGATGGGGCGGAAGCATGTCGTTCCGTACGGCCTTTACCGCTGCGAGGGCTTCGTCTCGGCAAACCTTGCTCGCAAGGTGACGGGATTCTCAGAGGACGACCTTGATCTGCTGTGGGAGGCACTCGTCAACATGTTTGAGCTGGACAGGTCTGCAGCGCGCGGCATGATGTCGACTCGTGCCCTCATCGTGTTCAAGCATGAGTCGGAGTTTGGCAATGCGCCCTCGTACAAGCTCTTTGACGCCGTGAGCACGAAGCGTCGTGAGGGGATCGACGTGGCGCGGTCTTTCTCAGACTACGAAGACATCTCCGTCGATGCCTCCCAGATTCCCGCAGGCGTCGAAGCCATCCGCAAGATGTAAGCGGCATGTACGGCGAAGACGACTTCCTTGCGCTTTCGGGCATCCAGCATTTCTCATTCTGCCGGCGGCAATGGGCTCTCATACACATCGAGCGCCTGTGGAATGATAACGTCCTTACCGTTGAAGGTTCGCTCATGCATGAAAGAGCTCATCATGATGCGCTGCGCGAGCGTAGGGGCGACCATATTGCGGTGAGAGGTTTGGCGGTTCGCTCTTCTCGCCTTGGCGTGGCGGGCAGCTGCGATGTCGTCGAGTTCCACGCAGCCGAAGACGGCCATCCTCTCTTCGGAGAGGATGGCCTGTGGGCTGCACTGCCTGTGGAGTACAAGCATGGGCGGTCAAAGACCATCGATGCCGACCGCCTACAGCTGTGCGCTCAGGCCATGTGTCTCGAGGAGATGCTTGCGGTCGATGTCCCCTATGGCTGCCTTTACTACGGGTCCACCCATTCGCGAGAACGTGTTGAGTTCGATGCCGAGTTGCGTAGAGGCGTCGAGGATATGTTCGCCGAGATGCATCGCCTCTATGCGCAACGACATGTTCCTCGAGTGAGGCAGTTTGCCGCATGCAAGTCCTGCTCGCTCTTTGATCTGTGCATACCTCGAGCTTGCACGAGCGATGTGAACGGCTATATCGAGCGATCTCTCGGGGGGCGATCATGAGGCGTCTTCTCAACACCCTGTACGTATTCTCAGAAGATATCTACCTTGCCTTGGATGGAGAGAACGTCGTTGCCAAAAGAGGGGGAACGGAGGTCTCTCGTATTCCGCTGCACACGCTCGAGATGATCCTCTCGTTTTCCTACGCCGGTGCAAGCCCGGCGCTCATGGGGGCCTGCGCCGAGCGCGGGATTGAGCTCGCGTTTTTCGATCAGCGCGGCAGATTCCTTGTAGATGTGCAGGGGAGGCAATACGGGAACGCGGTGCTGCGCAAGGCCCAGTACGCAGCGTCCCTGAACGATGAGACGTGCCTAGGCATTGCAAGGAACATCATCCTTGCAAAGGTATTCAATTCGCGCTGGGTGCTCGAACGTGCCGTGCGCGATCACGGGCTGAGAATTGATGTGGGGCGCGTGAAGGATGCATCCGCCCGATTATCCACATCGCTTGACGAGATTCGTGCATGCCCCACCATGGAGAGCCTGCGTGGGCTCGAAGGGGATGCGGCAGCAGTCTATTTCTCTGTTTTCGACGAGCTTATCCTTGCAAACGATGCATTCTTCGCGTTTGGTTCGAGAACGAGACGTCCTCCGCTCAATGCGGTGAACGCCATGATGTCGTTGTTCTATACCGTGCTTGCAGTGGATTGCTCCTCTGCTCTGCAAGGAGTTGGGCTGGATCCCTATATCGGGCTGATGCATACCGACCGACCGGGCAGGCGCTCTCTTGCCTTGGACCTCATGGAGGAGTTTCGACCCATAGTGGTTGATCGCTTTGTTTTGACCGCCATTAACAATCGAATGGTGAGCAAAGGGTGCTTCTCAGTGCGTGAAACCGGTGAAGTCCGTCTGACGGATGAAGGACGCAAGACGCTTTTCGATGCGTGGCAAAAGAGGAAGCGTGAGGCTATCACCCACCCATTTCTGAAAGAGCGAATCCCCTGGGGGCTTGTGCCGTTTGTTCAAGCGCAGCTGCTGGCAAAACGTGTGCGTGGCGATTTGGAAGCGTATCCACCGTTCTTATGGAAGTGAGACCTGTATGCTGACTGTAATTGCTTATGACGTGGATACCAGTGATGCTGCTGGGGCACAACGTCTGCGCAGGGTAGCCAAGATCTGCGTCAATTACGGTCAGCGTGTGCAGAACTCCGTATTCGAATGCGTTGCCGATGCCGGGACGATGGCAAAAGTCAAACATGAGCTGCTGAGGATCATCGATCTGGAGAAAGACAGCTTGAGGTTCTACCGAATCGGAAACAACTATGCAAGCAAGATCGAGCAATTTGGAAAGAAGCGCTCTTACGAAGCGGAAGGGTTCCTTGTTCTTTGATAACCGAATATGATTGAAGTGTCGAATTGTGACTGCCGGAGTACTGGCTGACGGTTGCCGCTTGATAGTGCGAACATAGGGCGACCACGAACGATCTAGGGAGTTCGCACCATGTGTGGAGGTAAAAGAGGCTGCTCAAGGAGCACAGATTGCATAGTACATGCAGTGTGCCGACAAGATATAGTCAAGTGATTGGCTATGCTACAGCATGTAGCGGTCGCTCCTCGTATGAGGGGCGTGGGTTGAAATTCTGTGTCCCGGATTGCCGGGGCGTCCTGTCCAGTCGCTCCTCGTATGAGGGGCGTGGGTTGAAATTGCGCGACCTGCGCGGATAGGAGGTCTGAGATGAGTCGCTCCTCGTATGAGGGGCGTGGGTTGAAATTTGTAAGAATATCCCATCCCGCCGTGTGGGATGAGTCGCTCCTCGTATGAGGGGCGTGGGTTGAAATGGAGCTGTTCGCGCACCTTGAAGCGCAGGGGAACAAGTCGCTCCTCGTATGAGGGGCGTGGGTTGAAATCGCGCGCTGCATAGGCAAACGCCCTATCCCGGAGTCGCTCCTCGTATGAGGGGCGTGGGTTGAAATCAGAGGGACATCGTCTCGTGGGCGTGCCGCAAGGTCGCTCCTCGTATGAGGGGCGTGGGTTGAAATATCCGCTCCGTCGTGATGATGCCCGACAACTCCGGTCGCTCCTCGTATGAGGGGCGTGGGTTGAAATATGTGCCATATGAACCCCTCCTTAAAGGCATCATTGTCGCTCCTCGTATGAGGGGCGTGGGTTGAAATCATGTGGAGTGGGTCCCGCCCGCCGAGCCCTCCATGTCGCTCCTCGTATGAGGGGCGTGGGTTGAAATGGCCCCGTCACGTGCAAAGCCCTGCAGGAAGCCGTCGCTCCTCGTATGAGGGGCGTGGGTTGAAATAAGAACGGCGTCCAAGCTGTGTTCCAGCAGCTTGGTCGCTCCTCGTATGAGGGGCGTGGGTTGAAATTCCGGCGATGACTGGAAGCATGCCGAGATCACGATGTCGCTCCTCGTATGAGGGGCGTGGGTTGAAATCGTGCAGGGTGTCCCCGTAGCAGTACCCCTCGGGGTCGCTCCTCGTATGAGGGGCGTGGGTTGAAATATCCACGACGGAGGCGATACCTCGAAATGGCGGGTCGCTCCTCGTATGAGGGGCGTGGGTTGAAATCACCCTCACATCGCCCCAGATGTAGGTGCCTGTAGTCGCTCCTCGTATGAGGGGCGTGGGTTGAAATGTCATCAGGACGCAGAGCATCCGGATAGGCTCGGTCGCTCCTCGTATGAGGGGCGTGGGTTGAAATCGCAACGCGAGCGCCGAGTACTTCGACTGGTCGAGTCGCTCCTCGTATGAGGGGCGTGGGTTGAAATCGTGCAGGACGTCCCCGTAGCAGTACCCCTCGGGATGTCGCTCCTCGTATGAGGGGCGTGGGTTGAAATGCTACCAACCTCAAGCACATGAGGGCTTGGGAGCGTCGCTCCTCGTATGAGGGGCGTGGGTTGAAATGGACAGCGGCTTACGCCGTCCATCGGCAATGCAGGTCGCTCCTCGTATGAGGGGCGTGGGTTGAAATGCCGGTGTCAGCTCCAAGGTGGCGAGCACCTTCGGTCGCTCCTCGTATGAGGGGCGTGGGTTGAAATTTCGCCATAGACGGTCGCGCAGAGCTGAGAGTGAGTCGCTCCTCGTATGAGGGGCGTGGGTTGAAATAATAACGCCTTGCGCATGGTGAAGACCTCGCCGCAGTCGCTCCTCGTATGAGGGGCGTGGGTTGAAATCGCTCTCGCCCTGAATGGGGCACCCGTCACAAGTGTCGCTCCTCGTATGAGGGGCGTGGGTTGAAATGAGTACATACGATGCGTTGAGGACGTTATGCCGCGTCGCTCCTCGTATGAGGGGCGTGGGTTGAAATTGCGAGGACAGGTGGGCGGAGTGCGCCGCCGGCATGTCGCTCCTCGTATGAGGGGCGTGGGTTGAAATTGCTCTACACGCTCGACACATAGGAGGCTGCATGTCGCTCCTCGTATGAGGGGCGTGGGTTGAAATTAACACGAAAACACACTAATTGCTGGTGCTTGCGTCGCTCCTCGTATGAGGGGCGTGGGTTGAAATTTCGGCGCTTTCATGCCGTCCTCGGCTGTGTACGTCGCTCCTCGTATGAGGGGCGTGGGTTGAAATACAGGTGTTGATTATGTACCACAACAGCGCAAGGTCGCTCCTCGTATGAGGGGCGTGGGTTGAAATGGCTACTATACGAAGCTCGAGCTGCAGAAGTACCTGTCGCTCCTCGTATGAGGGGCGTGGGTTGAAATAACTGCGATCTCACGAGCTGGATAAGCCTGTTCGGTCGCTCCTCGTATGAGGGGCGTGGGTTGAAATTTGTCGTCGGTGCCCAGCATCGCGAGCACCTCGGTCGCTCCTCGTATGAGGGGCGTGGGTTGAAATTCCGCAGGTCCTCGTTAGTCTCCCTGAGCGAGTCGTCGCTCCTCGTATGAGGGGCGTGGGTTGAAATAGAGCAGAATAGGCAGATGCGGCATATGCAGACGTCGCTCCTCGTATGAGGGGCGTGGGTTGAAATCGAAAACCTCCGCAGAAGATAAAGAGAAAAAGAGTCGCTCCTCGTATGAGGGGCGTGGGTTGAAATAAGTACCCTATGCCCATCTGTCTCGTCTCATCGAATGTCGCTCCTCGTATGAGGGGCGTGGGTTGAAATAACTCCGCAAGCTCGTCCTCGAAGATGGCGATTGTCGCTCCTCGTATGAGGGGCGTGGGTTGAAATGACCTCGGGGCGGATTTGGCGCGGTGCTACCTCGTGTCGCTCCTCGTATGAGGGGCGTGGGTTGAAATTATATTCCATGCGCCCGCTCACCTACACCGGCCAGAGTCGCTCCTCGTATGAGGGGCGTGGGTTGAAATACCTCGACGGCCATGGGCTCCCCACGGCAGAAGAGGTCGCTCCTCGTATGAGGGGCGTGGGTTGAAATTCCAATGGATCATCGACAACATCTTGACCCAGGCGTCGCTCCTCGTATGAGGGGCGTGGATTGAAATCAGAAGTGGAGGGTGGACGAGTCCTGAGGAATGGATTGAAATGCATCCTTTCGGCAGTTATACGCGCTGAAGCTGTGTCGCCCCTCGCACGAGAGGCATGGTTTAATATGAGATGGGAGCGCGGCATACGTGCGTTTGATGGCGTCGCTTCTCGCACGAGAGACGTGGGTTGATCATCTCCGGCAGGCGGTGTCCTGCGGATGGGGAGGAGTGCATGGAACAAACCGACGATCGCAAGCTCTACCGGGTTCCCATTCTCTTTTTAGTCTCGATATACGCACCCCCCATACTGCACATAATCCTGTTCACAGACAGCGAAGGGATACCGCTCCTCGAACTGCCGCTGCTTTTTGCCCCGTATATCCTTGCCGTGGCGAACGTCCGTGCTGCCATGGCGGGATACCGGAACGAATCGCGCGCGTTTCTGTTGAACAGCGCCGTCCTGCTGAAGTATGGACTCGTGCCCTTCTTCGTGGTATGCGGCGGGCTCGTCGTGGCCCTATCGTTCTCCACACTCATCCCCGTGCCGTTCATGATAATCGTGGGACCGACTGGGGCGATGATGGTTCTTGCCATCATGTGGGCGTTCTTGGCTTCGGGCTCGGCATATTCGCTCGCCTATCTTCTCGTCGCCCGCCGCGACGGCGTGCGTACGCATGCGTCCGTTATGGTCCATGCGGTGCTCCAGTTCATGTTCATAACGGATGTCATCAGCGTCATGGTGCTCACGTGGCAGGAACGGCGCTGGCGTGGCCTCACGGTGGCGGTGGCTATCGAGATCATCGTCATTGCCATCGCCCTGCTGGTGGGAGCGGTATGGTTCATCTCGACCATCGTGTCCGCGTTCAACGCTGCTGCCGTGTAGGGAGATGCCCACGCGACTGAGAGGAATCCTCAACGGCCCGACATCAATGCCGCCCATGGCACCATATCGCCCTATTCCTGCGGTTTCTGCCCCTAGGAGGCCTTATTCCTCAGGAACAAGGCCTCCTCGCGGTTCAAGGTGCAGGAACAAGCCGTTCTGGTGCCATGGCCTGTCGCGCCGGCTTTCTCGAACGTCAGACGCCGACGATGGTGATGCGCCCCTGGGGAGCCGCGTAGACCTCGGGCACCTCGTGGTCGCACGCCACGATCAGGTAGCTGGCGAGCGCCTCGTAGTCGAAGTCGCAGGTGATGGGCGTCTCGGCGTCGGCGGCCTCCTTGAAGCGATAGTAGGTGTCGCCGCCCTGGCAGATGAAGTCGTTCGTGGCGATGCTGTAGGTCTCATCGGGATCCCAGCCGCGGCCGCCCACGTCGTGGATCGTCACGCGCGAGCCGGGGCTTGCCGGCGCGTGGTACGTGGAGTCGGGATAGGGATCGCCGCGCTCGTACTCCGTGCTGGCATCGATCGTGTACTCGATGCCCGATACCTGCGGAAACGCTCCGATGGCACCCTCGAGGCCCACGTTCTGCGTGCCTGCCTCGAGCGCCTCGAGCAGCGCCTCTCCCGTCAGCTTGACGATCTTGATCTGGTTGGAGAAGGCGAAGACCGCCTTGAGATTGCCCAACGTGATGTCGCCCACCTCGATCGAAGCGCGGATGCCGCCGCCGTTGATCACCGTGGCGTCCACCTCGACGCCCGACGCCTCTTGGGCGGACCAGCCCACCGCATCGCTGCAGAAGTCGGCGAGGTTGGTCTCCTGGGTGCGCACGCCCGGCGCCCGATTGCCGTCGAGGAAGTAGTTCGTGTGGCCGAGCACCACGGCCAGCTCGGATTGCACCTGGGCGTCCACGTCGTCGATGATCGCCTGGGTGGCGGTGTCGATGCCGTCGTAGCTGCCATACGGGATCGACTCGTTGGAGGGAGCGCCGTTATCGATCACCACGAGGCCGATGTTGTAGAGATAGCACGCGGTCTCCACGAGCAGGGCACCGCCCACCTCCTCCTCGACGAGCGCATGGTCGTGCCCGTCGATGAACAGATCGATGCCCGTCACGTTCTCAAGGACATCGCGGCTCGTGTTGGGCTTGCAGGCCTCCTCGTTGCCCAGATGGCCCACGCATACCACGAGGTTGCAGCCCTGCTGGCGCAGCTCGTCCACCTGCGCCTGCGCGCAGGCATAGAGCTCCTGGCCCGCAAGGAAGGTGTAGTGCTGGGCGTGCTTGGGCTGAGCGGAGGTAAGGGTCTCCGGCGTGGTGAGGCCGAAGAAGCCGACCTTGCTGCCGTCCGAGAGGTCGAAGATACGCGCGGGCTCAAAGCGGGGCTCGCCGGAGTCGCGCATGCTCACGTTGGCCGAGATGAGCGGGAACGTCGCCAGGTCCTCGTACTTCGCGATCTGCTCCTCGCCCCGATCGAACTCGTGGTTACCCACCGCCATGAGGTCGTACGCGCATGAGTTCATGAAGCTAATGGCGGCCTCGCCGAGCGACTGGTCCACGAGCGGCATGCCCTGCGTGGCGTCGCCCGCATCGACGAGCAGCACGTCGTAGCCCTTGGCCTCCCAGTCGGCCTTGAGCTGGGCGACCGCAGCCATCGAGAAGTTGCCGTCGCTGTCGTCGGTGGAGGGCACCTCGACGTCGTGGCCGTGGGTGTCGTTGGTGTGGATGATGGCGAGCATGGGGCTCGCCGTCTCGACGGGGCCGTCGGTGCCCGCCTGATCGGGGTTCCGCTCGCAGGCGGCGAGCGCGGCTTGGGCGCTGAGCAGGCCGAGCCCTTGTATGAAGTTACGACGGGTGATGTGGACGTTCATCATTGCCTCCTCCGTTGATGCTGATACATGCGACGGGCTGGACCCGTGTACTGCTCGGGGCGGCGTGTTCACATCTTCAGTTTCGCATAGCGTGCAGGGCGCTTCGCAGCGCTTTCGGCGACTGGGGGTAGGGAGCCATCGGTTTGCCGTGTCGTGAGGGGCGGGGTTGTGCGCGAAGTAGGCTTCCCGATGGACTGATGGAGGAGATATGACGATGATTGCCCGCGCTTTCCGCCTGAGAGGGCAATATGTTCCATATGCGGGCGTAGAAAGCATGTCATACCGATGAAGGAGACATCCATCCTATGATCGCAGACTCATGAGTGAAGAGTGGCTGCAATGCATGAGCGCAGGAGATTGCATGATATGAAAGAGATTCTTATCTTGACGCATTGCATCCTCAACAACGCCGCCAAAGTCAAGCAGGACGAGTCATTGCTCGCCGACGACGGGCCAATCGTAAGGTTCACTGCAGCCGGCCTCGAGAGGGCCATCGAGAATTGGGCTCGCGCTACTGAAACGTATTCTGGTGAAGAGCTTCAGGAGTGGTTCGACCACTACCAGGATGACGACACGGATTCCCATATTGAATCACGCTACCGCATGGCGGGAACGAGACAGGCCGATGGCAGCACCATGCTCGATGGACAGGCGAGCGACTTTGATCCTTATCCTCAGTCGATGATTCGCGCCTAGCCCTGGGTACCAAATGGGTATCAAATCACGTCGAAACACATGGCGCTGCAGCCAACTAGGAGCAGTCAGACAAACTGGAGATAGTGATTCCTCGATTGCGTGGGAATAGGACCGCTACTAAATCGTTTGATTCTCTAGGCGCTCCGGACGTGATTCCGGAGCGCTCTTTTCGTGCTTCTTGGGGACTCCCATGTCTGTTAGCCTAACGCGAGCGGTCGTATTTGCGGTCGTAAATTTTTACGACCGCAAATACGACCGCTCGTCTAAAATGGAGACAAAGTGAGGACGAAGAAGGGGGAGGCCGTTGAGAGAGTCGAAGAGCCTTGAGTTCAAGGAGAAGGTGACGAGCACTTTCTTGAAGAGCGTCAGCGCGTTTGCAAACTACGGCACAGGGGAGGTCATGTTCGGCGTCGATGACTCTGGCAACACCGTCGGCGTTCCAGACGTGCAAGAGACATGTCTCTCGATCGAGAACAAGATCAACGACTCCCTGTCTCCCGTCCCTGACTACTCACTCGCGGTCAACATGCGCACCAACGTGATCACCCTGACGGTGAGGGAGGGGCTCCACAAGCCGTATCTCTACAGGTCGAAGGCGTATCGCAGGAACGACACGGCAACTGTCGAGGTGGATCAGCTCGAGCTGAGGAGGCTCATCCTCGAGGGGCAGAACCTCACGTTCGACGCGACGGACTCGCGGCTGTACGAGCTCTCGTTTTCCCGGCTGGAGTCCCGGATGCAGAGCGTTCTCGGCGTAGGCGCCCTCACGGACGACATGCTGAGGACGCTCGAGCTGAAGGACGGGGGCGGCGCGTACACGGTTGCAGGCGAGCTCCTTGCGGACGTAAACAGCTTCCCCGGAGTCGATATTGCCCGGTTCGGAGAATCTATCAGCATCTTCCTCGACAGGGAGACGCATGACCACTGCTCGGTGCTGGAGCAGTACGACGCAGCCTTGGCGCTTTATCGCAAGTATTACCAGTACGATAAGATCGAGGGTGCCACCAGAAAGAAGTATGAGCTCGTTCCCGAGGACGCCTTCAGGGAGTCGCTTGCCAATGCGATCGTCCACAGGACTTGGGACGTGAGTGCCCACATTAGGGTCTCGATGTTCCATGACAGAATCGAAATCTCCTCTCCTGGCGGCTTGCCGTCTGGCATCAGCGAGCAAGAGTATCTGGATGGGCAGGTCTCCAAGCTGAGGAACCCAATCCTGGGGAACGTATTCTTCAGGCTAAGGCTCATCGAGCGATTTGGGACCGGTGTGCTCCGGATCAGGGACGCCTACAGGGGCTCTGAGAGGCAGCCACAGTTCAAGGTGTTCGAAAACTCGATTCTCGTGATTCTGCCCCTCTTCAGCGAAGAGATGAATCTGTCGGATGACGAGAGGAGGGTGTACCGCGAGCTCGTGGGGAGGTCTCTTCAGATGTCGGAGCTGACGGAGAGGACGGGCTTTGGGAGGACGAAGGTCCAGGGAATCCTCGAGGGGCTTGTCGAAAAGGGGTACGTCTTCGTTTTCGGCAGGGGGAGGGGCACGCGATATACCACCACGAGGTAGGCTTCTCCGGTTGGATTTCGTCGCTACCAGCGCAAACGCGGTTGGATGACGTCATGACGTCGCCCAACTTTTAGTTAGGTGACGTCACCTTGACGTCAGCAGGGGCGATAGCAAGAAGCACGACGGGCAATGCAGACACAGGAGCACATCTCGAACCACTACGAGCTACTACAACCATGAATCTCTTATTGAGTGGGAGCAGAGCTCACAGGAAAACGCTTCACCGAGCAATAATCAAAGATCGCAAGGTAACCGTTTTTCCTATGCGATGTGTCAAGTACCATTGGGATGTGGGGCGGACCTGAACCGAAAGGAGCGTTTACAATGAATATCAATGAGCTAACAAATGAGTAGAGGGCCAAGCTTGAGGAATGCGAGACCACCGAGAGTCTGTTCGCCTTCGTCAAGTCGGAAGGGCTCGAGCTTTCCGACGAACAGCTCAATCAGATTGCCGGTGGATGGGGTGACGACGAGAAGCAGGCACCTCAACCGGAGTGGAAATGCCCCTACTGCGGAAGCACCAGCATAGCGGAGCACCGTTACTATTATGAGTGCTGCAACTGCTACAAGATGTGGAATAGCTGGGACGAAGTCTAAGGCAATTGTTCGATTTTCTAGGCGCTCCGGACTTAGGTTCCGGGGCGCCTTTTTGGTGCCTTCGGGCCATTCCGAGCCATCACAGCTATGCACACCAAACGAGTGGGAGTGCTCGTTCGCATAACCCTTCGTCCCTCAAGGCGTCTCTCATCATCGCTTCCATGGATCGTGCTCACGCATTCACGATTACGTAGCTCTTCTCGATGAGCGCGAGCATGCGCTTGGTCTGCCCCTGCTTGAAGTGCTCAGTGTAGAAGCACTCGCTAGCTATGCCCCTCAGGATCTTCTCCAGGGCGAGGTGCACCTGGCCGACAAAGGAGCCCGTGGCGTTGCGTACGCTGGCGAGCAGGTACTCCTCACCGTCGCCGTCGAAGCCGCGTGCCAGGAGCTTGTCCTCATCAAGTGCCTTGCTTCCGAATATCTCCGCGATGTCGATCATCCCAAGTTGCCTTCCTCGTGCCTAGCGGTAGTCGCAATACCTGCATCAATGGATGGGAGTGCGATTCCTGTCCCGATGCGGCTACCTGTAATACTGGCTCAGGTACCGTCGATATGGGTTCCGCAACGATGCCTACGAATAAGCTGTAAGGTATAGCAAGCATAGGCAACAATTTACTAGATGTGTTTTGAAAGCAGGTTGATTATCACCGGGGTGTGGCGTGATGATAGTGGCCGTGGATGAGTCGAACATCCTCCAGGCGGCGGCCGTGCACGCTGCGTCTTGGCGCGCGTCTCACCGCCTCTTTTGCTCGCCCGAGTTCGTGGCGGCGCATACGGTCGAGCACCAGCAGGACTACCTGCGGGAAAAGATTCAGAACGGAAGCAGGTTCTATCTACTTGTCGAGGGAGTTCCCGCGGGGGTTGTCTCAGTGACGGGCAGCTTGATCGAAGACCTCTATGTCATTCCCGAGATGCAGGGAAGGGGCATCGGCACGCAGCTGCTGGAGTTCGCCATCGGACAATGCGAGGGCACCCCGACGCTCTGGATACTCGAGAACAACGATCGTGCGGGGCGGTTGTACCGCAGAATGGGCTTTAGAGAAACTGGTCGGGCCGCGCGTGTCGACGACGGGCTCGACGAGATCGAGCTTGCACTCGTGTAAGCTTGCTGGGCCGAGCATTCTCTAGCGTCCAGTCGGCAGTGACAGCACTCGAAGTGCGAGGGGATGGCGCATGCGATGAAACACAAGCTGACCATGGCGAACGCACTCAGCGTGCTGCGGATCATCCTGAGCGTGGCCCTGCTTGCGCCACCGGCGCTCTCGCCGGCCTTCCTAGTGCTCTACGCCGCTGCCGGCCTGACGGACATGCTCGATGGCTTTGTTGCGAGGAGCACCAAGACGGAAACCGAGCTCGGCGCCAAGCTCGACAGCATCGCGGACCTCACCCTTGCTGTCATCTGCCTCGCAAAGATTCTGCCGACTGTGGCTGCGCCCGCATGGCTCTGGGCGTGGGTCACGTTCATAGCCGTCGTGAAGGTGGCGAATGTGGTGAGCGGGCTCGTGATGAGGAAGCGTTTGGTTATGCCCCACACCGTCGTGAACAAGGTAGCTGGTTTCGTCGCATTCCTCGTCCTCTTTGCCATTCCGACGTTCGGTGTCGTCGCGCCGTCCATCCCGGCATGCGTCGTGACGACGTTCGCGGCCGTTCAGGAAAGTCATCTCATAAGGACGGGACACAACTGAGCGTTTCCAGCTCACGGTGTCGTCCACGACGTCACGCGCGCCGATTTCGAGAGGATGCCGTCAAGGAGTTCGAGCGTGCATGCTCGATGACGTTGAGAAGCAAGAGAATCAGATGACCAGTCCTCGTCCACTGGTTCGTAAGGTAACCGCCTCGCATTTCGGTTGCCGTGATAGACGATCGGTCAATTGAGGGGCGAGCTTCGGTTAGTCGCGCTGCGATCAGGTATCCCGCCCGCTTCAATCAATCTTTTGCGCCGTAATGAAAGACCACTGCAACACGGGCGATAATACGGTTAAGCACCAATATGGCTTCAAGCGGAGAGGAGCTTGCCATGTGCACGGGGATTCGCTTTACAGATGGGCAAGGCAACATGTACTTCGGGCGCAACCTGGACTGGAGCTGCGGCTACGGCGAGCATGTGGTTATCACTCCGACTGGCTGGAGCCCCAATTCTCCCTTTGGTGCCATCGACGCAATTAGCCGGCCTGTCTATGGCATGGGCATCGTGGCTGAGAACACCCCTTTGTACTTTGACTGCGCAAACGATGCGGGCCTTGCCGTTGCCGGCCTGAATTTTCCCGGCTACGCCCAATACGAATCCGCCCCGGTGCAAGGCAAGACCAACGTGTGCGCCTGGGAGTTCCCCCTGTGGGTGGTTGCCAACTTCCATACGGTGGATGAAGTGAAGGCCGCTCTTGCCGAGACGGTCATCGTGGACAGGCCCATCAACGATCGCTATCCGTCCTCGTTACTGCATTGGATCATCGGCGACGCTGATCGCAGCATCGTGGTTGAGTACACGGCTCAGGGCATGCAGGTCTTTGACAACGGACTCGATGTCTTAGCCAACCAACCCGGTTTTGCCTACCATGCGGAAAACGTCCGAAGCTACATCGGCTGCTCTCCCGAAGTTGAAGGCCCCGTCTTCTGGCGTGCTGCTGAGCTCTCGGCCTACGGAACTGGGAGCGGCATGCGCGGGATTCCCGGCGACTGCTACTCTCCTTCGCGTTTCGTGCGCGCCGCGTACCACAACGCCTTCTATCCGCAGAAGGAAACCGAGGCCGAGAACGTGTCACGCCTGTTCCACACGCTGGGAAGTGTCACGATGATTGATGGCGCATCCAAGATGCTCGACGGCGCCTACGAGATAACCGTCTACACCGGCGGCCTGTCCACGCGCACGAACACCTACTGCTACAACACCTACGACAATCCGGCCATCAGAAGCGTTGCCCTTTCCGACTACGACACGACGGGCACAGCGCTAGTGGAAGTGGGCTGACACCGGCATTGCCCAGGCACGGGCTCGTGCCTGGGCAATGGATTGGGTGACGTGTTTGGTTCGACGAGATTGAGCTTGCGCTCGTGTAGGCTCGCCGATCTGCGCATTCTCTAGCGTCAGCCGGCTGCTCTCATGAGGTCCGCCAGCGTCACGTGCGGATTGCGGTAGTGCACCTCGGGGTTGGGCTCCTCGTACTTGGTGAAGCGGATGGCAGCCTTGGGGCACGCGTGGACGCAGGCGTAGCAGCCCGCGCAGGTGGTGTAATCCCAGCTGGGCCTGTTGTCTTCCATGGTGATCGAGCGCATGGGGCACACGCGCGAGCACGTGCCGCACCCGATGCAGGCGTCGGTCAGGCGATAGAGGGGATTGTCGAGGCGAGGGTGCAGGTCAAAGGCCGGATTCGCCATGTAGCCCTCGTAGAAGTTGATCTCCTCCTGTGCTGCGGGCTGAATGTAGTGCCTGCGAGCTGCGATGTCGGCGCGCACGGCTTCGAGCTGCTCGTCCACGTGCTTCTCGGGGTCGATGCGTATCTGCTCGGCCATGTCAAAGACCTGTATGGCGTTGTCGACCATGATCACGGTGTTGTAGTAGTCCACGCGCCTTCCCGCCGCCTCGAGGCGCTTGCTCACGCGCTCGGCGATGCCACCGCTGTGCATGCCAAAGGTGCTGACGATAAAGAAGTAGTCGGTGTCGAACGTCGAGGTCGCGATGAACCTGTCCACCACGTCGGGCAGGTCAAACTCGAAGAGCGGTACGACGATGCCGATGGCGTCGTCCTGGTAGTGGCGGTCGGTCTTGCGCAGCTCTTGCGCGATGCTGACAAGCTCATCCCCGCCGCCAATCTGCCGCGCTGCATAGAGACTGTTGCCCGTCGCGGTGAAGTAGAAGATCATGATGAGCCCTCCACAAATGCCTCACTGCAACACACCTCTGCGTGTCGTATGTCTCTATTATCAGAGCAGGGGGCAGGGGTTTCAAATTACAATTGGCGATACCTTGCCATGCGCCGTCCGAATGGTTGGCCGAGCGCCCGCGTGAGAGTGGCCAACTGCATCGGCACATCGTGTGAGGGTAGCTAACTGCATCGGCACATTATGATGCTGGTGACGCGCGGGGCATGGGGCCTTGTGGCAACGGCCATCCGAGGGGATGTCATTTCGGTCATTGTTCTGTAGGGAGCGCTAGGACCAAACACCTCGAGAGGGGCGCAGGCTGCCCTCGGTTTGCTGCGTTCCGAATCCCTCTCAACGTAACGACGGAGCAACCTGCTATCCGGCGAGCTCATGACCAAGCTGACGGGTCGCCACATGGAGTTCGAGCTATTCACGCTCTCGTTCGACGAGTACTTAGGGATGAAGGGGTTTCTTGGCAAGTCCATAGGCGAGAGACGCGCGGAGTTCGAGGAGTATCTGCGCTACGGCGGGTTCCCCCGTTCGCTCACCTATGACGACCCGGAGGCGAAGGCCGCCTACATTGAGGAGGTTGTCGCGCAGGTTGTCGAGAAGGGCATCAAGGCGCGCAAGAAGGTGCGCAACGTCAGCACCTTCGACCGGGTCATGACCTACGTCATCAACAAATTTGGCGCGCCCACGAGCCTGACCAACCTCGTCGAACACTTCAACAACGTCGAGGGCGTACCCGTCAAGAGGGAGACCATCGCGGGCTACCTCAGACTGCTCGAGTCGGCGAAGGTGCTCTACAAGTGCGAGCGGTTCGACCTCAAGCCCCGCAGGTCCCTGCGCGGGGAGGAGAAGTACTACCTGGCCGACCTCGGTATCTACTACGCATGCAACACGGATGCGCGCGTCAGCTACGGGCCCTCGCTCGAGAACGTGCTCTACGTCTACCTCCGCTCCCACGGCTACCGCGTGTCGGTCGGCCGCATCGGCAAGTTCGAGTGCGACTTCATCTGCCGCAGGCACGACGACTACTCGTACGTGCAGGTGGCGATGACCATAGCCGACCGCGCCGTGGAGGACCGCGAGTACCGGCCGTTCGCCTACATCCGCGACAACTACCCCCAGTACCTCTTCACGCTTGACCCGCTGCTGCAGAGGAGGGATGGGGTGAGGCACCTCAACCTGGCCGACTTCATGGCGGAGGAGGGCGAGCTCCTTACTCCATGAGCCTGAACCATCATCGCTACCAGTGCAAACGCGGTCGGGTGACGTCATGACGTCGGCCGACTTCGAGTGAGGCGACGTCACGGGTGCGTAAGCGGTGCCCGTGACGTCGCTTTGACGTCCGCAGGGAGGATAGCCAAAGCCACAGCAAAGACAGGGGATACGACGGAGCGTCTCGAGCCACCTCAAGCCACCACAGCCACGCGATTCTGATTGAGTGGGAATAGGGCCAAATGAGATAATCCCGACTTAACGGTGTAGATTTCTCAAAATATGATAAATCTCACCCTTAAACGGCAAATTACACCCCCATGTCCTATTGGCATGGGGGTGTTGCATATGAAGATCTACCGTCGAGAAGCCTGTCTGAAGAAGCTCCGGCCGCTCTACGACGGCGACATCATAAAGGTGGTGACCGGCATTCGACGCTGCGGCAAGTCCTGCCTCATGCAGTCGGTGCGAGCGAGCTTCTGGAGCGGGGCGTGCCGAGGAAGGACATCATCCATCTCGACCTCGACAAGCGGGGCTATCGAAGGATCAAGGCCCCAGACCAGCTGGAGGAGGCGGTCGATGCACTCATCGCCAGATTGGCGTAGGCGGGGCGTGGCGAGTGAGATTCTCTCACGCCTCGTCGAAAGCGCCAGAGCGGGAGGCTGCGGAGTGATGCAGGTCACGGCGTCGGGCGCCGGGACACTCCTCTACGACGACTTCGGGTTCTCGTGCAACGTCAACTTCCGGCAGCTCGCCCTGTGAAGGGCTGCCGGAACGATTCGTGCCAGATCGCATCGACGCTGCGAGCAGCGCCACGGTCATCGGTCGCGAGTGCCCCGATAACAGCATCGTGTCGGGCGGCAGCGTGAGAATGCTTTTACGGATGCTCTCGCGCAGCCTGGGCCCGTCCCCGGTCGGAAACACAGTCAGGCCTGGCCCGCCCTCGTAGACGGTGTCGCCGACGAGCGCGAAGCCGCCTTGCTCGCAGTAGAACGCGCACGAGTCGTCGGTGTGCCCCGGCACGTGCAGCACCTCGAGCGCGCCAGCGATCCCTCCGACGGCGATTCGGTCGCGGTCACTGAGCTTGGACGTGCCGGGTAGGGTGACCGCCCGGCCATGCCCTGCCGAGAGGTTCAGCTGCGGGTCGAGCAGGTAGCGGCCTGCAAGCTCGTGTGCCATCACCGGCACGCCCCAGGCGTCGCGAAGCTCGCCTGCGGCACCCATGTGGTCGAAGTGCCCGTGCGTGAGCAGGATCGCGTCGATTCCCCATCCGTGCTCGCGCGTGGCGGAAAGGAAGAGCCCCGGCTGGGCGCCCGGATCGACGAGCACGCCGCGACCCGCCTCGCCGTCGATCACGAAGTAGCCGAAGGTGGCGAAGACGCCCCTCGCCAGCAGCGGGTAGACCTCGATCGCCATCAGAGGGCGCACCCCTCCGGCCCGCAGGACATGCCCTGTGCGGCCCCTTCCGCCAACGACTCTCCGTGCGCCCTCTCGAGCACGCGCGCCATCTCCTCGGTTGGATAGCAGCCCGCTATCGTATACTTGCCGTCGACGACGAAGAACGGCACGGCATGCACTCCCATCGCATAGGCGTCGCGCTCGTCGGCGCGCACCTCGTCCTCGTACTCGTCAGACGCCAGCACGCGCTCCACGTCCGCCCCGGGAAGCCCCGCCTCGGCGGCGAGCCGGCGCAGCACCCCGTGGTCGGCCATGACCTCGTTCTTCACGAAGTACGCCTCGTAGCAGAGCCCCTCGAAGCGCGTGTTGCCCAGCGAGTGCGCCAGCTTGGTCAGCCGGTGCGCATCGAGCATGTTGGTGTTCAGCGTGGTGGCGTAGTTGAACTCGATCCCCTCGTCGCGGCCCATCCGGCTGATGCCCTCGATGCGCTCCGCAGCCGCATCCCTGGTAAGGCCGTACTTCGCTGCGAAGCGGTCGAGCGTGGGGCCGACCACCTCGCGAGGCGCGTCAGGGTTCAGCTCGAACGCCCTCATCTCAACCACTACGTCATCCTCGAGCCCCAGTGAGGCGATGGCACGCTTGAGTCTCGTCTCGCCGATGTAGCAGTACGGACACGCGTAGTCCGACCAGTAGGTAACCTTCATGTCTGTCTCCTCCTCGCGTGCGCCTGGTTGCGCCGTTTCGCTTTCGGGGATACTATCTCCCATGCGGTTCTAAATGAGAAGTACTGACCTATTTTGGAGTACTACAACCTACATCAAGGAGCGCGCCATGGGCGAACAGCGAAAGGTCAGCTGGTGCCCCGCCATCTCGTCTCTGCAGCGGGTGGTCGGCGGCAAGTGGAAGATAGAGATCCTATTCTACGTGGCGCTCGAGGACGTGCGGCACTTCGGTGAGCTGCGCCGATGCCTGCGGGGCGTGTCGGAGTCCACGCTGTCGCGCCAGCTCAAGGAGCTCGTGGCCGACGACTATTTGGAGCGCGTGGACTACCAGGAGGTTCCCCCGCGCGTCGAGTATCGGCTGACGCGCCGGGGCGAGAGCTTCAAGCCACTCCTGCAGGCCATGTGGGACTGGAGCGAGTCGGAATTCGAGTTCAGCCAGGCGGAGGCCGAGCAGATGCGCGAGGCGCGCGAGCGGCTCGGTGTGGCCCAGGTCAGGTGAGGCGGCAGGAAGATTAGCGGGAGCAGGCAACCAAGGATCCCGAGGAGCCAGTCCACCTGTTCGCCGAGCCACCGCGGCTTCGACCTCATGGCAACATCTCGTTCACGTGCTGTTGCGCGATCGTGCGCAGCAGACGCCATTGCCACTCGTTGCTTGCCAGGAACTTTTCCATGTCAGCCCGCCTTTCCCTTGAGGGTCTCGATGTCGTGCTTCGCGACAGCCATGTCCTGCTCGAGCGCGTAGGTGCGCTCCAGGACCTGGTTGTGCTTCTCGACCTTCTCCGTGAGGGCGTCGAGCTTGACCTCCATGACGGCTCTGCTCTTGGAGTTGGAAAGGATCACCCCAATCAGCGTTACGACACCGGTGATGCACGCCACGATGATTGACTCCATAAAGAACTGCCTCCCGAAATCGCTTTCCGTCCTCGGGAGGCAGTGTCCGACCGTGTCACAAGTACGCAGATTATGCTCGGAGTTGTCGCTTGACCTTACGTTCTTCTATGCATGATATCGAGCTGCTTTCTACTCATCATCTGAGGTCATGAGAACGCGGGGCACCTTTTCTTCTCTTGGGATCATCTTCTTGACTAGCGAAAAGCACTCGGAAAAGTCGCCACTCGGTAGGCGAAAATCCCTATGCTTCTTTGTTCCATTGGGATACGTGACAGCAAACGTCGTTGAGCCTATGTCGGTAACAAACTCTTCGTCGTCTTTCTCTAGGATACCGGCGACCATCTCGGCGACCTCATCGAATAGCGCACGATGGCCAAGGCCACTTGGCTGGTATGCCCAGCTCGTCGGCAGGTTATGTTCCGACATTTCACGCGGTTCGTATTGATATCTGATCCAGTCGGGAGTGATGGTGACTACATCTGTGTAGGCCTCGTCGACATTGCAAAAACCGGATTCACCCTTGATGACGATTCGCTCCATAGTGGGCATGCTGACAATCGGCAAGTACTTGTATTTCTCTTCAAATGGGCTCACGTAATTCTCGTCGGGCTCAGGGACATAGACCTCAACGAGACCTTGCTCCTCCAGGTAATCGAGCATTGCCTCAATTACATCGCGCTCGTCTTGCCATTCCATGGCAAGGTAGTAATCTGTCAGAGATGCGGACTCCGCTTTAGGAAACCAGCGGTGTAAGAGTTCGGTTGTTGCTTGATCGATGCTGCTTTCAATCTTTTGGCGCGTCTCAGTATCCAAGTTCTTAAAGGCAGCGTCACTTATTCCATGAATGATAAGGGTGTTGACTAGGTGCTGATGTGACCCAACCTTAGCTTGTTCAAAGAGGATGTATGGGTAGTTGGCAGGACATAGGAAATGCTCGTCCCAGTATTCGCGTACGCCCGGCTCGTTCATTATCGGAAGCTCTCTAGTCCAGCAATACTTACCAGCTAGGTAGTCTGGGTGAACATCAATTTCCTTTGCAATTGCATTCAGCAGACCAGGAGACATCTCACCGTCTTGTAAAGATTGTCTGATGGTCCTTTCGGTCCATTTGGTTCCGCCTCGTTCTTTTCCGAGCGAGATCACGGATGCATGTTGCCGTTTTAGCACTTTTTTGAACCACTCGACATTTATAGCTCGCTTCTTACTCTCTTTCTTAGCCATGTCATCACCTCTCAAATAGAGCGGAAGTTATTGGGGAAAAGTTCAGGCTATCCAATACGCAACACTTTTTGTACTCTGTTCTTGACCAAAACGGAAGTTATTTCCGTTTTCACTATACGACCAGGACTTGCAGACCGCAAGCCCAATGAAAGGAGATATATGGACAACCAGAACAAGCACATCAGCAAGTATGAGCATGACATCGTTTCGACAGATGCCTATGGCGTGGTCAAGTCAGGGCTCGAACGCGCCGTAGAGGCTAATAGCTCCGTGGCTTTGCGTCAGATGGAAGTGTTGAGCATGCAGGCAGACGAGACTGAGGCGTTGCTTGAAAGCGGAAACCTGAGCGACAAGCAGTTCAAGCTTGTCTTGAAAGAATCCAGGAGGATAAGACGGTCTATGGCGAAGGCTTCTAGGGGCATGTATGTAGCGAATTTCTTGCTGGTTGCTGGATTTTGCGTGCTCCTATTTGGCGGTGGTGCATATCTCAGGCCTCGAGCTGCCTAATGGTACGCATGAGGGGCGATACTGCCATCGCCCCTCATGCCACGCTTCACGCAGCCGTAAGGTATCCGGCCTGTCCGGTCCGGTCGATCTTCATGTACGTGTACACCGTGTTAGAGCTCGACCACACCGTGCCGTTTCCGCCCACGAGCGACGTGGAGCACGAGTAGAAGCACTGAGATCACGTGATGCCGCTCGTTGGCAGCGCCCAGCTCGCATCCGCGTAGATCGTCGTAAGGCGCGAGCACCCCGAGAACGTGTAGAACAGGTCTGTCAGGTGCGACGGATCGAAGCCCCGGAAGTCGATCGTCGTGAACGCGCAGGAGCTGAACGTGTAGCGCATCGAGCGCACGTTGCGAAGGTTGCCCAGACCCGCGACGCTGGCGAGGTTCGTGCAGCTGTAGAACAGGTAGATCAGGTTCAGGAACGAGAACGTGGCCATGTCTGCCGCGAACGTCACGCTCGTCAAGTGCTGGCGGTGGGTCGGGCCCGTCGTGCCCGTCCAGGGCGTGAAGCCGAGACCCACGTACTTGCCGATGGCGCAGATGCGACCGGAGGCACGAAGCGTGCGCGTCGGATCGGGAGACGAGCTCGCCGTCAGCACCGTCTCGCCGCCGTCGTAGAAGTGCGCCCAGAACCACGTGCGCGCATCGGCGTTCGGGTCGGTGAGCACGCCGCCGGTCCCGATCTTGCACACGCTCGCCCCGCTCGTGTTCGAGGGCACGAAGCCGTCCATGCCTCCCACGAGCTTGTAGCACCCGTTGAACATGAGCGAGCCGGATAGTCCCGTGTTGCTGAACGAGGACGCGCAGATCGTCTCGAGCGAGGAGCAGCTGTCGAACACCTACGCCGCGCTCGTGATGTCGGAGAGGTACTCGAAGCCTGAGATCTCGGTCATGCTCTGGAACGCGTTGAAGAGGTAGTCGGCCTTCCTCATCCCGACCTGCGGCCAGGAGGAATGGATCACGACCTTCTTAACCTGCAGCTTGAAGGAGTCGTAGGCATGGTCTGGTCGGGGGGGGGGATCAGCTCGGGGTCGACGCCGTCGAGCATCTGCCCAAGCGTCATCGGCACCTCCCGCAACGTGGAACCACCGGAGGTCGCGCGTGGGGCATGATTGCGCCTCGGCTGACGGTGGCCCCATTCGCGTTGGGCAGCGTCTCCCTTCGAGAGAGAGGAGCACGGTCATGGAACTTGTACTTGCCGTTATCGGATTGCTGGAGAAGCTCTTCGGGGCGACGAAAGCCCTGCTCGAGTTGCTTCGCTCGGGCAGAGAGAAGGAAGTCCCAAACAACCGTGGGAGATTACAGCGCCTGAAAGTGGGAGGACGCCGGAGGTAGGCTTTCAGTCAACGGGGCGGGTTTACCATCGCTCGCTCCGATCGCGCCGTCACCCAGGGTGGGAGTGTGAACTGCAGCTCGGGAGGCAGTGTCTTATGGTGCCACAAGGTCGCCATCTTTGGGAAACGTACATGCAGTGGTATGCTTTGCGCATCGGAGATGAAAACACGACCCCGTCGGGTAGTCGGGGTGCGCCCGCCCGGGCGTCAGTAACCTGCCTCCCTGGTTGTCCCTTCTCCGCGTGGCATCTACATAAGGGAGGGTTAGCCATGCGGAAGATCGGGGTGTCCTCCACCCTGACCGTGTATCACGACGGCCAGTTTTGGGTGGGGGTCTTTGAGCGGGTCGAGGATGGCCGCTACAGCGTGTCTCGCGTCGTGTTCGGCGCGGAGCCGTCCAACGAGGAGATCCTGGTCCTCATTTGCAACAGGTACGGCGAGCTTCGCTTCACGGAACCCATGGTCAACGAGGAGTCGCCGAGACCGGCCGCCAACCCCAAGCGCCGCCAGCGCGAGGCATCCCGCGAGATGAAGCAGCGCGGGCCCTCCACCAAGGCGCAGCAGGCGCTGTCGGAGGCATGCGAGGCGTCCGCCCGGCAGAGGAAGGCAGATGCCCGCGACAGACGCGAAGACGAAAAGCGCCAGCGGTTCGAGCAGCGCCAGGAGAAACGCAAGGCGAAGCGTCGCGGCAAGTGAGCGGAGGGCGTTCCGCATGCGTTGGCGGCATGGCATAATTCCCTGACGCGCGGGGCATGGGGCCTCGCGGCGACGGCCATCCAAGGGGATGTTTTGATCACTGTACTGTACGGAGCGCCAGAACCTATCGGCGTGACGAGCATCCTCCCGTTGCAACCTGCCCAGCAGACGGCCACCTATTCCAGTGCCATCTCGTAGTACAGGAAGTCGGTCCAGCCCGTGTTCTCTGCGTACTGGCTCCGCTTGCCCCGATACGAGAATCCGGCCCTTTCGTACATGCGCTGAGCGGGCAGGTTGGATTCAAGCACGTCGAGCCTCATCGCCCTTCTGCCACTCTGCCTCGCGAGTCTTGCGGCTGCCTCGAGCATCGTCGACCCCAGCCTCCTTCCCCTAAAGGCTGGGCGGATAGCAAGGATGTGGAGGGTCGCCACTTCGTCGTTGGCCAGGCGCTCAGCCCAGGGTATCTCCTGGTAGTCCTCGTCCTGTCTCATGACGATGGCGACCATCCCCGCAACGTCATCCCCTTCCATCAGCAGGTACATCTCGTCGTTGTCGACGTACGCACGTATCATCCCGTCGGTGGGGTGCTTTCCGTAGACCCAGCGCGCGTGCCGCTCGATCTGGGGCGTATTCTCTGCCACATCCACGTATCCGGCTCTGACGACCTCGAAGTCGCACGCACGCCTCAGCTGCATCTCTGCCCCAACCATTCGTATCCCAGTGATGGACCCTAACTGCATGGGCATGGGAGGATACCATTTGTGGATGGCCCACGCCAGCGTCTGCCATGCGTCCCTCGGCACGCTTCGATAGGTGTTCCAGAAGCCCAGGCCCGCCAGCATGTGAAGATGATTCTTCACATGCTCCAGCACCCAATGCTCGCCCAGGCCATTAAGCGGCTCCCATAGACCCAGCGGCGTGAGGTCTATCATCCGTTGCCACTGGATCAGAATCGGGGAGCATGGAACCTGATTGTTGCGTTTCATATTCCTGGCAGGAGGAGGCGCGAATCCCCGCCAATGATGGTGGCCCCGTCAACCGACTCGCCAAGCTCCTGCTCGGCCGTCCACCGGCCTGCGCGGCGTCACAAGACCGGCTGCAGCCGCGTGGTCGCGAGGAAGAAGCGGCAGACCTCCTCGGGCGAGTACTGAGGGCTGCGCATCCACCAGCGCACCGTCTCGGCGAAGTCGCATGCCACGTGGTTGGCCAGGTAGTCCGTCGGCACGCCCTCTATGCCTGCGGAGAGCTCCGGCGCGAGCTCGTCGGCCACGCGCCGTCTGAGCTCGGCCATGAACAGCTCGCCGCTGCCGCTCTTGAGCAGCCCCTCCAGGTATGGCCTGCTCTCCTGGATGTGGTAGAGGATGTGGGTCACCTCGGCCTCAACGTTGCGGCCCGCGCCAGAGAAGTCGTGCGTCGCCTCGCTGGTGCTCTCGTCCGAGAACACGTGGTCGGCGATCTCGGCGCAGAGCGCCACCACGAGCGCGTCTTTTGTCTCGAAGTGCGCGTAGAAGGTGGAGCGGCCCACGTCCGCGCGGTCCAGGATCTCCTGCACGGTGATGGACGAGTACGGTCTCTCCTGCAGGAGCCCTGTGAACGCTGCGAACACCGCCTCGCGTGTCTTCCTCTGCCTGCGGTCCACATTCCCTCCGTTTCCGAACAAATCGCCCGCTTTGTCTCGAACGGCACTTCCGACGCCCTTTGGTTGTTGCGCCGGCGATGTTAAAACAATACGTTCATAACAGAACATTCTATTCGGTAATTACCCTTATATGACAGGGAGCGAGAGAAGTCAACGGAGGCAAGACCATGGCGGAGACAATGAAGAGAATCAACGACGTACTGGCGGGGCTGCCCGCCACGCTGGTGGGCGGGGCGCTCCTGCTGGCATCGCTGCTGTTGCCCATGGCGGGGTATCCGCAGGCCGAGCTGCTTGCCTGGGCGCCGGTTTTCGTGTGCGGCGTGCCGTTGCTTTATCTGGCCATCTGGCGCGTGATCCACAACCCCGGCATCTCCAAGATCTCGTCGGCCCTGCTCATCTGCATGGCCATGTTCGCGGCGCTCTTCATCGGCGAGCTCTTCGCCGCCGGAGAGGTGGCCTTCATCATGGCCATCGGCGCGATTATGGAAGAGAAGACCACCGAGCGCGCTAAGAAGGGCCTTCACAAGCTCATTTCGCTCGCACCGGAAACCGCCCGCGTCGTGCGGGGCGCGGGCACCGAGGAGGTCCCCATCGCAGAGGTCGCGCCCGGCGACGTGGTGCGCGTGCTGCCCGGCGAGGCGATGCCCGTGGACGGCGAGGTTGTCTCCGGCGAGACGAGCGTGGACCAGTCGGTCATGACTGGCGAGAGCCTGCCCGTGGACGTGGGCCCGGGCGATGGGGTGTACTCCGGCACCGTCAACCGATTCGGCTCGGTGGACGTGCGCGCCACCAAGGTGGGCCAGGACAGCTCGCTCTCGCGCCTCATCCGCCTCGTGCAGGAGGCCGAGGAGAGGCAGGCCCCTGCCGCGCGCATCGCCGATCGCTGGGCCAGCTGGCTCGTGCCCGTGGCGCTGCTCATCGCTGCCGCCACGTACGCCGTGACCGGCGACATCGTGCGTGGCGTCACCGTGCTCGTGGTCTTCTGCCCCTGCGCGCTCGTGCTCGCCACGCCAACAGCCATCATGGCCGCCGTGGGCCAGGCGACCAAGCACGGCGTCATCATCAAGAGCGGCGATGCCTTGGAGCGCATGGGCAGGGTGGATGCCGTGGCCTTCGACAAGACCGGTACCCTCACGCGCGGCGAGCTTGAGGTGAGCGACGTGATAAGCCTGGGCGAGCTCCCGCAGCGCGACCTGCTCGCAGCCGTGGCCTCGGCCGAGACAAGGAGCGAGCACCCGCTGGCGCGCGCCATCGTGGCACGTACGCAGGCAGACGGGCTGGCGCTGGCAGACGCTGAGGGCTTCCGCATGGAGACGGGGCGCGGCGTGTCGGCGATCCTCGGCAACGATGCGTGGCTGCTGGGCAGCGAGCGCTTCCTGGCCGAGAACGGCATCGAGCTGGGCGACGACGCCCGCACCGCGCTCGATGCCCTGCGCGACCAGGGCAAGGCGTCCGTCGTCGCCGCACGTGGCGGGCAGGTGGAGGGCATCGTCGCGCTCTCCGACACCATGCGCCCCGAGGCGGCGCCCATGGTGGCCGAGCTCAAGCGCATGGGCGTGCGCCCGGTTCTGCTCACGGGCGACAACGCCCGCGCGGCGCGCACCATAGCTTCACGTGCGGGCATCGAGGACGTCCACGCCGATCTCTTGCCCGGCCAGAAGGTGTCCTGCGTGTCCGAGCTCATGGATGGCGCGACGGTGTGCATGGTGGGCGACGGCGTGAACGACGCACCCGCGCTCAAGACGGCGGACGTGGGCGTTGCCATGGGCGCCATGGGGAGCGACATCGCCGTGGAGGCGGCCGACGTGGCTCTCATGACCGACGACGTGTCGCGCCTGCCCTACCTCAAGTGGCTCTCCAACACCTGCGTGCGCACCATCAAGGGCGCTATCGCATTGTCCATGTGCCTCAACTTCGCTGCCGTCACGCTCTCGGTCATGGGCATGCTCAACCCCGTGACGGGCGCGCTCGTGCATAACTGCGGATCGTGCCTCGTGGTGCTGCTCGCAGCCCTGCTCTACGACCGCAAGTACCCGGGAGCGGCCCGTGCCCGCAAGCTCGACTCCGCCCAGGACGGCGAGGTGGCCGCGCAGGGTGCCTAGACGCCCAGGGCGCCGCCGCCGCGCCGCCCTGGCGCACGTGGGCCCGAGCCCGCATCCCGCGCCGGCGGGAGACGCCGCCATGAAGTCGCCCGGCCGCTTGCCGCCAGAGCCCCATATCAATGTGGATACCGTAGCTGCCTGGCATGTCGTCCCCCTCGCCATTCAGCCGTCTCAGAATATGCCTGGGGCATGCCACACGCCCGGCAGAAGGACCCTCGTAATAGAATGGGAACATCCTCACAAGCCGCCCGCGACCCGGACACGTTCGCAAGGAGCACCTATGAGCCTCACAGTCAACCTCTTCTACACCGGGCGCGGGGGCGCCGCGCGCGCATTCGCCCAGGAGATGATCGACTCCGGCACCGTGGCCGCCATCCGCGCCGAGGACGGCAACGAGCGCTACGAGTACTTCCAGCCCCTCGAGGACCCCGAGACCATCCTGCTCATCGACCAGTGGCGCGACCAGGATGCCATCGACGCCCACCATGCGAGCCCCATGATGGGCAAGCTCGCCGAGCTGCGCGAGAAGTACGACCTGCACATGCAGGTGAGGCGCTACGTGGACGACGACACCATGCCCGACTCCGACCAGGGCTTCATCCGCCAATAGCGGGCGGGGGCGGGCCGGCATCCGTTCTCAGGAGTCCAGGTCGTCCTCGCCGTTCAGCTTCTCGGGGTGCACGAGTTTGCGCGCCACGCCCAAAAGCCCGATGCGCTCGTCCCAGCGGTCGAACCAGTAGAGCCACACGGTCCCGCGCATCGGCGTCGTCGATGAGCACCGTCTCGCCCATGCAGGCGATCGCAGGTGGTCGTCGCGCCCTTCGCGGCGCAGGGCCACTTCGCGTGGCTGTCCGCAATGGGCAGAGATGCCGCGAAGGCGGCCTCGGAGAGACCGCCCCCGTAGGTCTGCGAGTAGAACTCGTATGTCACGGTGGACGCCACGGCTACTCCGTGGAGGCCGAGGCGTACACGCCGTCGAGCTTGTTGTCGAAGAGCTCAACGATGCCGTACTTGCGGCACTTAATCATGTAAGGAGTCCGGCGCCTCCAGCTCGTCGGGGCTGAACACGCGCGACGCCACGTGCTTGTCGAACTTGATGACGGCCGGCTTCTCCACGACCATGAAGTCGATGTCCTTGCTGGCAGAGGCCTTGGCGTAGCCGAACTCGGTGTCGCTGCTCTTGAGGTCGATCGCGGTGTAGAAGCACGCTTGCGGCACCTCGATCACGCGGGCGAAGCGCTCGAGCACGCGGTTGGAGCGCGTCGGGTTCGCGTAGGAGAAGTCATCGAGCTTGCCCTTCAAAGTCGGTGTGATGAACAGGTAACGCGATCCGATGGTCACCTGGGCCTCGTCCATCACGCCCGTGATCTCGCGGAGCTCGGAGAGGATGTCGATGGCATCGGAGCCGGACAGATCCTCATCGGCGACCGTCACGCCCGTGTGGGACGCGATCTGCGCGAAGGTGAAGGCGTCTGCCTCCGGGGCCACCTGCGTGCGCTGCAGCTCGGCGCCGGCCTCCACGAAGCAGTCGTTCACTCCCGCCTCCTCCACGCTTCGAGCGTTAAGCGAACGTGTCCTTTTCGTTATGCCCGGCGCGGACTATGCGGCGGCCGGAGTTGAGCACGCCCGAGACGGACGCCCTCTGGTACACCTCGTCGATCACCGAGGTGTAGTTGCGTGCGAATGCGATGTTGTTAGGCATGGTCTAGCCCTCCTCGTCTAGTTCTGCTTCTTGTCGGAATCGTCGTCGGTGAGGCCCGCGATCTCGCGCCAGTGCTTGAGCGTCTTGCCCTCGTCGCTAGCCGCGCCCGCGTTGGGCAGCCCGGTCGTGCCGGAACCCGCAGAGCTGCCGCCCTTGGCGTGCTTGCCCGCGGCCTCGAAGAGCCAGGGCTCTGCCTCCTTGAGCTTGTCCACGTCGTTGTCGTGGTCTGAGAGAAGGGCGCGTGCCGCCTTCACGTTGCGGATGCCCGCTAGCTGCAGCTTGAAGTCGATCCGGTCGCTCTCCCCCTGAGCCTTGAGCTCCGCGATCTCGCCGCGCAGCTGCTCGGCGGTCTCGGCGTTCTTGGCCGCCTCGGCAACCTGGGCCTCGAGCGATGCGATCTTCTCGTCGCGCTCGGCGATCTGCTTCTCGTAGTCGGAGGCGTCGCCGCCTACCTGCGACTGGCCCTGCTGCGTTTCCTGCTGCTCTTGGCCCTGCTGTTGCGACGCGTCCTGCGCACCCTGCGTGGCTTCCTGGCCGCCATTGGTCTCACCGTCCATGTTCCTGCCTGCCTTTCGTCTCGTGAGGCGGGCAGAGACGAACAATGCCCGCACCATTACCGGTACGGGCATTGTCTTGGGGTGTCACAAGCTCGGCGTGGCTGTAAAGGTATTAGCTACGTCAAGTCGTATTTGCGCTCGAGCGCTGCGAACTCATCATCAATCGCAGCAACGTAAGTTGCTCGTTTCTCGTCGAGGTCCTTCAGCACTTTATAGACTTGCTCGTAGATGGTCTTGGCGATAGGGTCCTTAATCGGGGCATTCTCATTGCATTCAACAAGACCTACATGGTCATGGCTTGCAGTCCGCTTGATAAGTTCAAGCAGATCATCGCGCTCGATTTCACTTATCGGGACCCAGGTGCCATTCTTATAGAACAGGCCCTCTTGCGCGTCACTTATCTTCAACAAGTCCATAGTGGACCCTCCTATCAAGGTAGGCAATGCGTCCGGCTTCCATTGTGTCGAGCATAACTTCTTTACGGTCGCAATCGTTTCCATACGCATCTATAAGCTTGGTAGCTGAAAGCTCGCCGGAGTATACGCGATACTCTCCCGCCTCAGTTTTCTCGGTATAGATGATGCGGTCTGGGAGAAGAGAAACACCAAGAGTGTTGTTGTGCGTCACGAGGAACACTGTTGCGTGTTCGGCTACGTCATTGAGCAAGGTAATGACATCGTGGTTGAGGAATGGGTTATCGAAGGAAGATTCAGGCTCGTCTATCAGAACGACGTCTTTGCCCACTGCGCCAGCTATTCTGTGCAGGAGTAGGTATTCTGCTCGTTGCCCACCGGAGAGCGCTGCGTTGCTACCGTCGTTGAGCACAATTCTGCTCTTGATATTGAACAGAAGGCGGCAAGTCTGGGCTTGTACTGCTGGGTCAAAACTACGAACGACCGAGAGTCTCTTGAGGGCGGTTACCCTTGGTCCGAAAAGTCCAGCCACATCGGTTCCATTGGGCAGCGATAAGCCACATCCTTTTCGTGCATCGGTGGCGTTCGGGAACATCTGGCGCGTCCTCTTTTTGAGGTACTTGTATTCCTCGTCGGATTTGAGATCCAGTGGTGCCGCGAGAGCATCCAGAACTTCTGCGAGTTTCTTTTCGCGATAGCAATATTTGAAGTATTCCCGCAGCTGATCGGTCTGCGGGAGCGGCTTGCGCGCAGACTTCTTGCTCAACTCTGTCTTTATGGCAGCAACGGCGGTATCACACCGCTCCTTTTGCCATCGGGAAGTTCGGGCCTCCCTCATTAGCTCACGAAGCCTGCTATCAAGTGCCATGAGTGCATCTGGGTCGACAAACTCTCTGACGACATCGGGCCGCTTTCCGCCATCGGCTAATTCCCTCGCAGCCTTTCGGAGCTTCACATCAGACGCTTCAATAGCGTCGCTCTCTTCGTAAACAAATCCGTAAGCGTTGTAGATAGGCCGTTCAGAATAGCGGTCGGTCGGGGCGGCGGCATATTGAACCAGTGCTGTGCAGTACGCCCTTACCGCGTCCTCGCAGGCACCCAGGTCAAACTGCGCGTAGACGTTTATTGCATCTTGCAAAGGCTTGAAGTAGTTGTCGAAGAAGACCCTGTCTTCCTCGGCAACGTCTCTGTCGAAGATGTCCTTCTTCGCCTTGTTGGTAATCTCGAACTGTTCGATGTAGAGCAGATCATCGGGATCATAGGCATCAAGAATCCGCTTGAGCGTGAAAGTCTTGCCAGAAGAGCGCTCTCCAAGAATGACGTTCATGCGCCGCGAAGCGGGCAACGCCTCCGGTAGTATTTCGAAATCCCTGTCTGTCGGGAAGATTGCGACGTTGTTCGCGTTTGCGAATGCTGCCTTAATCGAGTTAAAGCTCATTTCCTCGCACTGTAGGTAGGTGTAACCATACGCATAGCGCCGGATGTTGTCGTCGGAATCCTCGTCGGGCATACGTAAGCCTGGGCGGCAGTCGCTAAAGACCACAAGCGGCGCGTCAGCTCCATCGTGTTCGACAAGCCACTTCTTGGCATTGGTTACCTCCAGAGCATCGTAGCCAGTTGTATCTCTAATGCGTGAAAGCGTGGCCGAGTCGAGTTTCTTGCTCTTCTTGTAGTGAGGGATAACTAGCCACTTGCTGATCTTGGGAAACAGCTCGACAACACGATCCCAACTCACGTGGTCATCCTTGCCCGGGCATTCGCCCGCAAGAGTGTCCATGCCGTTTGCAAAATCGTCGATGTCGGCAGGATCGGCAACAATGATGACGTGTCCAAATCCGCTTAACTTGGAGACGTTAATTTCTGCACCGGGGAAGACGGCAATGTCAAGCGCCTCCGCGACCTGGTCGTAGTTGTCGCGGTAAAACCCGTTGTGATTCGTGACAGCGACGGCTGCAAGATGAGCCCTCTCGACATAGTCTTTGAGGACGTCGATGTCGAAATCGAACCCATTGGAGTCTGATGTAGTCCCAACGGTATGGATATGGAAATCTATCCTATTCAATGCGCCCTCGCATTCCGATATGCACGATTACTCCATCCCTCCGTTCACCAGCGCCAGCAGATCGCCGTAGTTAGTCACCTCGTGATAGCGCACGTCGCTCGTGTTCGCCTCGTTGAAGAGCTTCTTCGCACAGGCGATCTTCGCCTCCTCGACGCCGCGCAGCTCCAGCGTGTCAAGCGTGCCCTTGGTCTCGGCCACGAAGTACACATGCTGCACCGTGCCCTGCTTGAAGGCGATGGCCCAGTCGGGCGCGTAGTTGCCCACGGGCGTCGGTATGGCGAAGGTGCGCGGTAGCTTGGCGTAGACCTCCACCTCCTCCGCGGCGTCAAGGTCGTGTGCGAAGCCGGCCTCGCCGTCGGAGTCGGGGAAGACGTAGTCCTGGATGCCCTTCTTCACGCTCATGGCGCTGCTTGCGTTCCTCGGCATGCGCTCGGTGAAGATCGTCGTGTCGTACTCGTCGTCGATGGCGTGGTACTCAACGTGGTCCACCACCATCGTCGCCTTCTCGCTCACGATGAGCTTGGCCACCTTGGCGATGAACTCCTCGGGGTTCTTGGCGTACAGGGAGAACTTGGCCGGGTGGATCTTGGCGAGGATTGCGGCGGCCGTGCGCCGGGTGATGCTCGCCTGGGCGGCCACCTCGCCGAGCAGGTCGTAGGTCACGCCGGTCACGGCGCCGGCGTCGACCTTCTCCTGCGCGGTGCGCCTCACCTTGAACTGCCCGGCGTCCAGGTCGTCGCGCTGAAGCTCGCCCGCCTGTGTGCCCACGGTCATCGCGTAGGCCAGCTCGCTCACCATCAGGTCCTTGTCTATGCGCGCCACGGCGTGGTCGACGAGCTCCGCGCTGTCGAACTCCACGGTGTAGGCGTACTTGCCGTGGATGCGGCTCCACAGCTCCTGGAAGGACTTCCGCTCGAAGTTGTCGTTGAGCTTGTTGGCGGGGACCTTCGTCTCCAGGCCGTTGCTCACCATGCCGTCGAGCGCGTGCGGGTCGTACACGCTCTTGACCAGCGCCTCGATGGCTGGCGCCTTGGCCCGCATGTCCTCGGGCAGCCGCTCAACGGCAACCACGTTGAAGCCCTCCTCGCGGAAGCGCTCGGTCGGCGTGCCCTCGTAGTCGATGTAGTTGTTCTGCAGAAGCCACGCGTAGGCGATCTTGGACTCCTTGTCGCTGAACGTGACTTCGGTGGAGTCCGGCATCGTGACGACCTTGCCCTTGAGGAATCCGTCGGTGACGTGCGTGGGCCTCGCGTGCAGGCCGCTCTTTATGTCGCTCTGCAGTGATGCGGTGAAGTCGCTGTAGCTCTCCGAAGCCACGACGGTCAGCACGTTGACGGAGTGCACCTCCTCCTCGCCGAGCGTCGCGAGGTCCTGGCGCTCGCCGGTGGCGTCCACGCACAGGCGCAGGCCGCGCCCGACCTCCTGGCGCTTGCCGGTCTCGTTGTCCGAGTGTTTGAGCGTGCAGATCTGGAAGATGTTCGGGTTGTCCCAGCCCTCGCGAAGCGCCGAGTGGCTGAATATGAACCTCGTCGGCTCATCGAAGGAGAGCAACCGCTCCTTGTTGCGCAGAATCAGGTCGTAGGCGCTCTCGTCGTCGGATTCGTCGCTGCCGCGTTTGGTGGCAGAATCGATGGCCCGGCCCTTCTTGTCGATGGAGAAGTAGCCTTTGTGGGTCTCGTGCGCGGAGATGCCGGCCAGGTAGGCGCGGTAGGGCTCGTTGAGCGGCAGCTGCTGCAGGTATTCTTCCACGCAGCGCGCGTGCTCCTCCTCGAACACCTTGCCGTAGCCCACGGTCAGCTCCTCGCCGTCCTCGCCGTAGGCGCGATAGCGGGCGACCTCGTCGATGAAGAAGAGGCTGAGGCACTTGATGCCACGTGTGAACAGTGCCTCCTCCTTCTCGAGGTGGGAGCGGATGGTCTCGCGGATCTGCACGCGGCGCATGTCTTCCTCGGCTGAGTCGCCGTACACCTCGCCTTTCCAGATGACCTCGCCGTTGAGGAACCGCACGCAGGCCGCCTGTCCCTCCATGTCGGGCACGATGCCGTCTGGCGCGATGGTGAAGTCGCGGTACGCCTCGAGCTTGGTGGGGCCGCTCTCGTCGTAGATGGAGTCTCCCACGTTGAAGCGGTGGATCTGCTTGGTCACCTTGCCGCTGGCGCCCAGATACTTGTGCTCGATCACGGCCACGGGCGGCGCGTTTCGGCTCACGATCACGTCCTGCAGGTAGAGGTAGCTGTCGGTGCCGCGCATGTGCTTGAGCTCGAAGCCCTTCACCTCGATGCGCTTCACTAGGCGCTGGTTGTAGGCGTCGAGCGTGTCCAGCTCGAACACCAGGTTGTGCAGTGGGTCGCCCTTATGATCGCGCGGTATTGTCGCCGAACACGACAGCGAGAAGAGTGGGTTGAAACGCCTGATGCCGTCTTGCGTGGCCTTGCCACCCATCTTCTGTGGCTCGTCCTGGATGACGATGGGGCGGTTGGCGGCAATAACGTCTATTGGTTTGCGGCTCTGGAAGTCGTCCTGAGGCTCGAAGATCTTGCGAGCGTATTTGTTCTTCGCGCCTTCCTTCATCGATGTGTTGAATGCCTGCATGTTGATGATCATGCAGCAGATGCCATCGTCCTCGGAGTAGCGGTCGAGTTCGGTCAGGCGGTCGCTGTTGTAGACGAAGTAGCGGATGCGCTTGCCGTACTGCTCGAAGAAGTGCTGCTCGGTGGTCTCGAACGTCTTGTTCACACCCTCGCGGATGGCGATGGAGGGCACCACGACGATGAACTTGCTCCACCCGTACAGGCGGTTCAGCTCGAACATCGTCTTGATGTAGACGTAGGTCTTGCCAGTACCCGTCTCCATCTCGACGTCGAGGCAGATGTCGCCGATATCGGCGCTAAGAGATGCCGACTCCATGATCTGGTTGCCCTGTTGGATGCGTCGCACGTTGCGTAGGAGTGCGTCAGGAGTTAGCGTAATCCCCGCGTTGCCGTAGCCAGTATCGGAGTCGAGCTGCAGCAGGCGCTGCCCTTTCTTCCCGATGCCGCTGCCCATGTCACGCAAGTATGCGAGCGGAGCCTGGTTCGGCTGCCCCTCGAAGACGTCGGTCACGGCCCGCGCCGCCTCTGTCTGGTAGTCCTGTATCTTGAACTTGAACTGCATGGCTCCACCCCTAGATCACTCGACGGATGGTGTCGGGGCTGTAGGTCTTGAACAGCTCCTCGAAGTTAGCGGCGGCGGAGTCGTCGGCGAGCGACGCGTCGCGGAACACGGCATAGATTGGCATCTGCTGCGCAATCTGCTCAATGACGTTGGTGCCGACCTCGGAGTCGAAGCATGCGATTAACTGGCCATCGTTCACATTAAAACAGCGCGCACCATCAATCTCGAATTCGTCAATCTGCGCTGAGTATGGGATGCGAAATGCGGGGAGCACCTGGAAGAGGAGATCCTCGGGGGTGCGGTCCTCCTTGAGGTTGTCAATGAAGTCATAAAGCGTTGCCTGAGACTGGTTTCCGGGTTCGGTGTAGGTATCACGGAAATTAGAACTGTCGATACGAAATACGCGAAAACCCACATCCGGTATTTCACGCAGGGCCATTCCCAATTCGAGTTGACTGTTCGATTCATTGATTTCAGATGCAATCGTATTGCCCGCCCTGCGAAGACGCTCTTCTCCGATTTCGCATAGTGTATGTCGCATAGAATGCTCTTCCAGAAAGTCAATTGCGTTCTGAATCTGTGCCTTCCTTTTGCCAGTTGCATGAGCTACGGATTCATCCAGATCTTCATCGAGCTGGACAAGCAGAAAATGTCGATGCAAACCATCTTCGGAATTTAGCAGCATAACCGAGTGTGCGGTTGTCGATGAACCGGCAAAGAAATCGACGACGATATCATCGTCTCCAACATTGGCGACCTGGATAAGCCCGCGGATTAGTTCTACGGGCTTTGGATTGCTAAAGAGATTCTTCCTACCGTCAAAGAGCGTTGCAATGCAATCGCTGGCACCTTGATTGTGCCCAAACTCCTCATGATTCCACCAATTGGTGGCACATTGTCCTTCTTCTGCCCTCTCGAATTTGAAGTACTTCTTGCGTGGCAAACCATCTCCGCCACGTGGGAATACTATTCTCCCATCCGCAAAAAGACGATTGTACGTATCTTGGTCACCCATCCATTCCTCGTTATATACCTTACCAGTGGGCGAAGCAATTGTGTACCTGGTGCCAGACTGCCCAGAACCAGTCTTCCATGGCTTTGAGGCCCAATCGCCACGTGGGTCATTGTCTGGATTAGAGAACGTTCCGGTGATATCGACTTTTCCAACACCTGATTGCCGCAAAGATATAGATGATTTTGCATAAACAAGAATGTGCTCTGATACCAAACCTAGCATCTTTGTCGGATCATTCGGCTGATTATGCCTTCTTCTCCAGTGAATATGCCCTTCGAAGTTGGAACGGCCGAATATTTCGTCGCAGATTTCCCTGAGGTTAGCTTGTTCAACATCATCGATACTAATTGCAATAACGCCATCATTGCGAAGCATATCTCGAGCAAGCAACAGGCGGGGATACATCATGGAGCACCAGTCGGAGTGGTATCGTCCATTGCTCTCAGGATTCTCTACTAGCCGTCCGCCAGCCTCATCATAATCGCCACTCACTGCCTGATATTCGCTTGCTGTCTGCGAATAGTCGTCTTCATAAATGAAATCGTGTCCGGTGTTATAGGGAGGATCTATATATATAAGCTTGACTTTACCAGCATATGTTTCGCGCAGGATTTTCAAGGCATCAAGGTTGTCACCCTCAATATAGATATTCTCAGTACTTTCCCAATTAACGCTTCGAAAGTGTTCTGGACGCAGGGTCTTTTTGCATGGAATGCGCGCAAGCAGTTTCGCCTCTCTTTTACCAGGCCATGTAAACTGGTATCGCTCGCGCTGCCCTTCTGTGACTTCTCCTAGCATTTCACGAAGCGCATCAAAGTCAACAACGCTCCGTATCGTTCCGTTTTCGTCCTGTATCTCAGTCATTACAGACGGAAAGATCTCAGCAATTGCATCGACGTTCTCAAGTGTTATATCAGTGCTGCTGAGGTTAACCTTATCCATGGCATTGTCCCTTCCATCGATTCTTATTCGCTTGCAACATCAGTGATTAGCACGTATTTACCTCTTGCCCCAATAACGGAAAAAGTAATACGCGCATTTGGTACAATCAATTTCGAGGCATTTCTCGTTCTCCCATATTCTGTTTCGTTGATAGTGTATTCCGTACCATCGAAACCAGTTACGAACGCATAGTAGGTATTTCCACCTCTATGCACGCTTTGCACGGTTCCAGACATTCTTTCACCTGAATGTTCATGTCCAATGTATTCAATCGAAACAGAGGGACGAAACATTTCATGATAGTCAAAGAATGAGCGCGAGAAGCTGTCGAGTTGCTGATTGTTATTAAGCAGCGGCAGTTCACCGCTGCAATAGAAGGTGCCGTCTGTACAGGACAGATCGGTACCCTGGCTGTAGCTTGTGCTTTGTAGCCTGTATTTGCGTGAGCTGTTGTCGATAAACGCTTCAAAGAAGAAAACCGTTAGGGGTATATTCCCAAGCCGTTTTGCAAGCGCTACTAAGCTCTCATATTTCTTCTTGTCGCTAACTATCCTTTTTTTAGAATTTCCCAAGTAGCGGTCACGTATGCGTTCCTGCTCTATTGGTAGGTTGCTGGATTTTGTAATCTTCTTCAACTCAATAATGTGCCGAGCTGTTCCATCGGGCGACACCAAAAGGATGTCTGCGTCTCCTGGCCAAAGATCTACATCAAGTGATAATGCGGATTCTAGTCCCGAAGTAGCAAAAGTTAAACCCTTCCATTCACGGGTCCTTTTCTCAAGACCTTTCGAACCTCTTACTTGACGTATATGTTGCTTGACCTGCTCAAAACTCATGCTTTCTAGAGTAGGAGCCATTTGTCCTGACAATGGATCTGTAAGCTCAATTACACGTGCATCTGCATTCGTTAGCCACTCATCTTTGGTTAGGTCTTCAATAAGCTCTATCCGTAGATCAAAGCCATACTTTTTGCAGAAGCGCTCTAGCTCTGGTAAATGATATATGGCCCCATCGTATCCAATCATACCGTATAACAAACTAGGTACATTGCATGCATTGCATTGCAAGATGAGACTGCGCATTTCGCTGGGTATCAGCAGTTTTGTCCATATCTGATTGCTAATACAATCCAACCCCATCCGCGCCTGGTTCCAGTTAACAAAGAAATCAAATGTGATTGGTATCAATCCGTTTTGTCGTAAGTGTTCGGTATCAAAGCACAATTCGGGAGCAATCGTTCTATGGTTGACTTTTGCCAAAACTGTTCTGTTGCTTGAGCTGGCAAGATATGGTCTTCTAAAAGACATAAGTGTTCTCCAACCAACTCAATAAACGCACCAGGCGATGCTGCTATTCGTTTCTCGTCTGATTGTCATAACCCGTACCTCACATTCGCAATCTTGCAAGCTCAGATCTCTTCTTCCTAAGCTCGTCATAAAGATTATTCTTTCGACTGATTTGCCTGGCTTTGCGGCATGCGTTGTCGAGCCTTGATATTTCTGCTTCGAGCTCGGCAATATGCTTCGCCTGTTCTATGCGGTCATCAATGTTCGCACCGTCGGTATCCCCGAAGATTACCTGCTCGCAGATGGAATCCCATACTGCATCAAGCGTCTTGCCGACAAGGATAAGCGCATCGAGCCCCTCTATTTCGTGCAATTTCTTTCGCAGCACATAGGTCGCACCGGTCGGCGCGGTTCGAAAAACGAGCTTGTGCGGATTGGCTCTGGCAATTGCCTCTATAGCTTTGGTGGGTTCAGCGTCACCCTTAAGCAGTACTTCGAGAACCATGATTTCGTGGACGGTCTCACCGTCGTCGATGTTCGCGGTTGAGGGCTTGATGCTATTTGCGATGGTGATGGACTCGATGAAGTGCACGAACTCGTCGCGCGTCCTCGCGTCCAGCTTGAGGTTGCGGTAGAACGCCTCCTTGGGCAGGCGGCGCCCGACCTCCGTCGTGCTCGGCAGCCCTAGCATGGTCTCACCGCCAGGAAGCACACGAGCTCGAAGTCGTCGAGCCCCTCCACGTCGTTCTCCAGGAAGCTGGTCGTACCGCCCCCGAAGAAGCTGTCGATGTCGCTCTCGGCCTTGGCCTCGATGATGGATCCGACGGCGTCCTTGAGCAGGCGCGCCTGCCTGCGCATGTCGCGCCCGTTCTTGGTCTCGCGGTTGAACGCCTTGCAGAGGGTGGCGTCGGGTTCGCTCTTGCCACGGCAGAGCAGCCGCATGGCGTCGAGCGCGTCCTTGGGGTCCAGGTGCCCGTGCAGCACTTCGCCGTCGTCGGTCACATACACGAGGTAGAACGGATGCAGGTGGTTCCTGCCCTGGATGTTCACGCCCGGGTTGACGTTCCTCAGCACGAAGATCACGCCCGGGTCCTCGCCGGCTGCCACGGCGTGTATGCCGCTCGGAAGCCGGTCCACCTCGGGGTTGGCCTTGTAGTAGCCGATCAGGTCCATGCGGAAGTCGTTCAGACCCAAGTCGGTGATGGAGACGCCTCCGCTCACGTCTTCCAGATCGATGACCTCCTCCTGCATCTGGCGCAGCTGGCGCTCGCGGTACTCAAGGTCGCCCTTCTCTTCCTCGTTGATGTAGTCGTCGTCGCCAGTGGACGTCATCACGGTTATGCGCATGCGCTCCTCGACGCGGGCCTTGAGCTTTATGTACTCGTCCAGCTCCACGTCGGGCCAGTAGTTCACCAGCTGTATCACGTCGTTCTTCGAACCGATGCGGTCGATGCGGCCGAATCGCTGCACGATGCGCACGGGGTTCCAGTGGATGTCGTAGTTGATCAGGTAGTCGCAGTCCTGCAGGTTCTGGCCCTCGGATATGCAGTCGGTGGCGATCAGGATGTCGATGTCCACGCCCCCGAGCTTCGGGGCCACGACCGAGCGCTCCTTGGAGACGGGCGAGAAGCACGCGAGGATGGAGCCCATGTCCGCGGGCACGCGCTTGACGGTGCAGCGGCCGGGCTTGGCGCCCGTCACCACGGCGGTCTCCAGCCCCAGCTCGCGCCTAGCGAACGCGCCCACGTGCTCGTAGAGGTACTCGGCCGTGTCGGCGAACGCGGTGAAGATCATCACTTTGCGATTGCCGGGGTTGATGGGGCTCTCGACCTTTCCGCGCAGCTGCTCGCAGAGCTCCACGAGCTTGGCGTCGTGCGCCGGGTCGATGTCCTCGATCATGCTCAGCAGCACGTGGATCGTCTCCACGTCGTGCTCGATGTCGCGCTCCCAGCTGATCCAGTCCATGTCCTCGAGCTCGATCTTCGTCTTGCCGCCGACCTCGAAGAACATCTCCTCGTCGTCTAGGTCGAAGTCGAACTGCGTTGACGTGTCGGCCACGGCGAGGTGCGTGGCGCGGTGTTTGCGGTAGTCGTCAATCACGTCGAGCGTGTCCTCCATGTAGGCGAGGATGCGCTCGAGCGTCATGCGGAACGACCACACTGAGCTCTCCAGGCGCTTGAGGAGGTTCGTGTTCATCAGGCGCCTGAGGCCCGTCTCGCGCCCCGCCATGGTCAGGTTGCCGCCGTCGCCGTCGGCGTACTTGCTCACCTTGGACTGGTGCAGGTACTGCGACGGGATGTAGATGGCGAGCGACAGGTCGTCCAGCACCTCGTAGATCTCGTGGTAGCTGATGGCGCCCGGCAGCGTCGAGAGGTGCGGCCGCTTTGATATGGGCTTGTTGCGCGTCGGGAAGGGTCCGAGCGTCGCCATGTCGTAATGGCGCTGGATGTGCTTGCGGCTTCGCGCCACCGTCACCTGGTCCAGCACCTCGAAGAACTCGAAGTCCAGCATGCGCGTGAGCGCCGTCGTGGTGCGCTGGTCCGGCCCGAGCTTGCTCCACTGGGTGAAGACCGTCTGCGCGTTGCGGAACACGGTCTCGATGTCGTTGTCTATCTTCAGGCGGCCCTCCCACTTGGAGCCGTCGCCCGCGTAGGCCAGCGCCAGCTGGTTGCGCAGGTCGCGGAAGCGGTTGTTCACGGGCGTGGCCGAGAGCATCAGAACCTTAGTCTTCACGCCCTGCTGGACCACCTTGGCTATCAGGCGCTGGTAGCGGTTCTCGCGGTCGCTGTTCTTGGACGCCGAGTCCGCGCCGTTGCGGAAGTTGTGGCTCTCGTCGATCACGACCAGGTCGTAGGCGCCCCAGTTGATGCGGTCGAGTGGTATGCCCGTCTCGGACATGCCACGGTCGCGCGAGAGGTCGGTGTGGTAGAGCACGTCGTAGCGCAGCCGGTCGGCGGCGATGGGGTTGTTCACGAGGTTCTGGTTGTAGGTGAGCCAGTTGTCGCGCAGCTTCTTTGGGCAGAGCACGAGAACGTTGCGGTTGCGGCTCTCGTAGTACTTGATCACGGCGAGCGCGGTGAACGTCTTGCCCAGGCCGACCGAGTCCGCGAGGATGCAGCCGTCGTAGGTCTCAAGCTTGTTGATGATGGCGAACGCCGCGTCGCGCTGGAAGTTGTAGAGCTTGCCCCAGATGGCCGACTGCTGGAAGCCCGTGCCCTCCTTGGGAAGCACGTCCTCGCTTATGTCGTCAAGGAACTCGTTGAAGATGCGGTAGAGCGCCGCGTAGTACACGAGCTCGGGCGCGTTCTCGGCGTACATGGTGCTGATGGAGTCGATGACCGCGTCGGTGACGTCCTGGAGCTGCCCCGACTCCCACGCCTCGTCGAAGTTGCGAAGGCACTCCCGCGACTGGCTCGCGTCGAGCCGCATCGTCATCGAGAAGCCGGACTCGCCGCGCTCCGTTCCGAGCTTGCTCGTCGTGAACTCGTCGAAGGGAAGGTACGCGATGTCGTCGTCCCGCTTGCGCACCTCGAGAAACGAGTCCATGTGGCCGGACTCGGAGAATGACTTGAACCGTGCCTTGCGCCGTATCCAGTCGGCGCACTCGGTGGCCACGGCCTTCTGGGTGAGCTCGTTGCGGAGCTTGATCTCGAACTGCGTGCCGAAGAGGCCTTTCTCGCGGGAAAGCCGTGGGATGTAGAACTCCCGCTTCTCCTTCTTGGGCCGCGATGCCGTGAAGGCGTCCGAGGTGAATATGAAGCGGAACTCGTCGAGCCCTTCCAGCTGCTCGGCAAGCTCGCGGTAGGCGTACATGGAGAAGACCGAGGCGGCAACCGAGAGGCGGTCTCCAGTCCCGATCTGGGCCACGAGGTCGTCCTTTACGATGCGAGCGCAGTTGTCGAAGTAGTCAGGCTGCATCGTCTAGTCCTTCCGGCTCAGCTCTTCGATCATGAGCCGCTTGATGAAGGACGTGAAGTTCATGCCCTTGAGAGACGCCGCCTCTTTGGCCGAGTCCCGAAGCGTGCGCGGGATACGGATGGTGACCGAGACAAGCTCGGAATCACGCAGGTAGGACTGAATCTCAGTCGGAGAAGCGCCAGTCTCGACGAGTTCGGAATACTTCATCTGCAATCCTTACCGAGTAACGCTGTAAGCAATACAAATCGCATCACATTCTACCAGACCGAAACGGAATAGAGATTAGCTGGCAGCTAATACGTGACGCGCCGCAGGCAGAAGGCGAAGAGAAGAACGGGCGGCTTACGGTTAGACCGTGAATGGAAAGAGAGAAGAGCGTGCGGACGGAGGGAAGACCGTGACGAATGAGAAGAACGCACGCACCGGAACCGCGACCATCTCCCAAACGACGAACTTGCGACCGAACCGTCACCGTACGTCACCAAGACCGTGACCGTCACGATGTTGAATTTATCTGCCGCCAGGTCGTGCGCTTGCGTGGCTTGTGCGCACCGTCGGCGGCAGAGGCGGCGGCTGCGGCGGTCACCGCGCCCGGGTCGGCCGTGACGGATCCCGGGCCCCAGACGGCAGGGGACGGCCCGCAGGCCGTCCCCGGAGAGCTCGTATGCCGTTGTGCCCGTGCTTGTGGACTTCACCAGACGGAAGCCCACCGTGCCGTCAGGATCCGCCACGTACACCCTCGTGGCCATCGCCGCGTTCATCTCCTCCAGCGTGTCCCAGGCGCCGAAGGCCCACAGCAGGTCCTCGTACATGGTCTGGTCGGACGGGATGAGGTCGGGGTCCACGCCGTCGAGCATCTGGCCCAGGGTCATCGGCCCCATGTCCTCGCAGTGGTAGACGGTGTCCAGGTCGGGGAGCTTCCAGGCGGCTGCTTCCTTGGTGATGGTGGCGGTCATGGCGTCCTCCTTCTCGGTCGGGATGGTATCTTCCACCCCTAATGCTATCGTATTGCTAAGCGCTTTGCAATGGCTAAGCGTCTGTTCATATAATCCACATATTGCTAAGCGCTTAGCAATGAGGTAGCATATGCAGACGAGGAGAGAGACGGATCGGGAGGGCAGCCCATGCAGACGCTCGAGGCCATACGGCACATGTGCGAGAAATCCGGGCAGAAGATCGCGGAGGTATCCAAGGCCATCGGACGGTCCCGCGCATTCCTCTCCAACATGCTCACGCGCGGGAACAACCCCCGCATAGACACCCTCATAGCCATAGCCGACGCATGCGGCTACAAGGTCGTCCTGGAGGGTCAGGGGGAGCGGATAGAGCTCGCGCCTACGCCCGGCGCCGAGGAGTAGCCCTACTGGCTCTTGGTGCCAATCTCTGCCGCCCTGGCGCGTGCCACGCTTTCTTCTTCTCCATACCAGCGCATCCGGTACTCCCAGGCGCCCATGGTGACGCCGACTTCCTTCATGTCCTGCTCCTTCTCTGCGGCCGTGTCCTGGATGATGGAATCATCAAATTGGATCCTCGTCTCGCCCTCGTCCGGGATGCTCTCTCCGAAGGATCGCGACACGTGCACGACGGCCCTCGCTATGGAGACGATCGCGCCCTCCAGGCTGTTCTCGTGCCGGCGGATGTTGCGCATGAGTGCCGAGTTGTCCGAGCTAACCTCTGTGGCCGTCTTGACGTACCCGCGCGAGTCGTTCATGTCGAAGTAGTTGATGCCGAAGCCCGTAAGGTCACCCAGCATTTGGAGAGCTACGCGGAACGCCTCGATCTGCCCGCTCGTGCGCAATGCAGGCGCGAACTCCTGGATGGTGTCCTCCGTGCTCATGACCTTGCGAAGGACGGTGCAGTCCTGCTTGCCGAAGGGGATGGAGATGGCCTTGTCACCGCTCTTCTCGCGGTCGAAGAGCACGTCAGAGAGAAACACGCGCATCTTGCTCACGTCGACCTCGTTGATAAGAGCGTCGAAGGTGAGGCCCACCGCCTGGACGGCGTCCACAGCGTCCGCGAAGACGCTCTGCCCATAGGGCGACATGTCCACGCGCGTGTTGGTGACGGCCGGCTTCACGATGCCGAAAGTGGGGAAAGGACAGCCGGTGTCGTATATGGGGAGAATGCCGACGGTCGCGAGCTCGTTACGCTCGTGGTCGAAGCAGACGGTGACGATCCTGTATGTCTCCTCGTTTTCATGGGCGAGAAGAGCTTCCGCGTTCTCGTGGGATGGTGCGGTTTAGGAAAGGTCTGCCGAGAAGCCCATGCCGCCCTTGAGGCGCATCTGCAGCTGGTCCACGGCCTTCCCGCGGTAGAATGCGCGGGTGACGAAGGCGCACTCCGAGATCCCGTCCTCATCTCATGTGAGCGGGATCACCATGCGAGCATCGTAATGCCGGATACGAACCTTCCTCTTGCCCAGATCAATCCACAGCGCCCAGGCGCCCGTGCCCAGGCCGAAGGCATGCACGACGGTCGCCTGCGCCGCGTTCATGAAGCTGGTGGAAGAGAAGAAAGAGTTGATCCAGTCGGTGGCCTTCTGGTCCTCGCAGACAACCTTGACTTCCTCGTTGAGGAGAAGAGAGCCCCACTCCTTGCACACCCTCATTGCCGGGTGGATGCTTCTGCGATGAACCTCATACACGCGCCCCACGCTATCGGTGTCGCGGTAGTCGTAGAAATCCCCGCATGCACCCATCCAGTCATCCCAGGCGCGAATGTGGCCTTCTATGTTCTCCAGGGGAAGGACAAACCCGAGCCTGCGTAGATAGTCCTTCACATGCTCCGGCATCCAGTATTCGTCCAGGCTGTTGACGCCCATTAGAAAACCTCCTTCATCGTGCGAATACGCTTGGTGAAGTGTCAGCCCGCGTCGCACTCCCGCCCGTGCCTTAAATGCCGAGAAAAGCTCACCACCTAAGCCCTCATCGCATCCGTGCAGTACTTGCGGATAATCAAGGCGAAGCACCCCCAAACGCGCATGCTCTATACTGCAGGGGAGAGCTGCAGCGATGATTCGGAGGGCGAAGGTGCAGTTCGGTTTTTCGATAGCGGGCGCTGCCTTCCTGCTGATGCTGTTCACGCCAAACATCATATGGGCCCGGAATCAACCGCCCGGCTATACCGAGCTGGCGACGCACGAGAATCGCATCCTGCTCACGCTCGAGCGCGTTGGGCAGGTCGCCGTCACATGCGCCTCCATCGCGTTCGTCTCGCCCAAAGGCTTCTCCATGCCCTGGCTGCTGTGGCTCGTCGCGGCACTCGTGCTGATGGTCCTCTACGAAGCTGCTTGGATTCGCTATTTCAAAGGCGGCAAAGAGCTCATCAACATGTACGCACCCCTCGGTTTCATCCCGCTGCCGCTGGCCACGCTGCCTGTTGCGGCATTCATCCTGCTGGGCATCTGGTGCCAGTCGCCTATCGCCGTCCTAGCTGCCGTTATCCTCGGCATCGGCCACATCGGCATACATCTCGGCCATGCGCGAGAGCTGTTCCGTTCTGTCAGGGGCTGACGGCCTCGTGCGGACGCGGCGGCTCTATGCGTCGCCACGCCGGTCGGCCCTCCGCTGTCGTAGGCAAATAAGAAGAGCATCGATCCTTCTATCGGCAAAGAGCCTAAGCGACCGCCACAAGCTGAGGAGAAACACAGAGATCTGATTCCGGACATTTGCGGACAAGGTCCTAAATCGCAGGTTTTATGTCCGCCAACGGCGTCTAATGTCCTAAATCGATACCGCCCTGGCGCGTCCGAGCCTCTCGCTTCCCCAAAATCCGCTGAGCGCAAGCGTCGACGGCGCGCTTGCCGAAGTACCCGACGCGCTCCTCACCTGCCCAGCGCGCCATCTCATCCGTTGGACGATTCTCGAGCAGCTCCGCAATGGAGCGGTTGCAGGTAACAGGCATGACGCGTGGCTCTGCTGCGGCTCGATATGAGTACACGCAAGCAACCATACATTCATACCGACACGCTGATCACCGAAGCATCCAAGGGAGCGGCGGATGCCGGTGCAACGGTCGAGAGGTTCGATCTGTTCAAACTGGAGCGTTACACCGGCTGCATATCGTGTTTCGGGTGCAAGAAGGAGCGCTTCAAGGGGCGCTGCATCTGCCGTGACGGTCTGACGCCCGTGCTCGATGCCATCCGCGAGTCGGACGGGCTCATCATCGGCTCGCCGAACTATCTGAACGAGATGACGGCATCGTTTCGCGCTCTGTATGAGAGGCTCGTGTTCCAGAACCTCACCTATAACGCGGAGATGCCATGCTGCAATGACCATCCCATTCCGGTCCTGCTCATCATGACGAGCAACGCCCCCGATACCCATTTCTCGCATCTGATGGAGGGGTACCGCCAAACGCTCGGCAGATTCGTAGGCCCCGCCGAGACGTTCGTGTCCGGCAACACGCTGCAGGTTGCCGACTACTCCAAACTCGACTGGGAGTGGTCGATCTTCGATCCTCAGAGCAAGATGCATCGCCATGAGGAGGTGTTCCCGCAAAAATGCCGGGCGGCCTACGAGCGGGGCGCCGCTCTCGCGCGCTCATGAGCGAGCGTTTGCACGTCGCGCCCACCGGATAAAGCCTTTCAGCAAGCCCGGAAATCCCACCTCGCCAACTCCGCCTGCATGCCAAAACCAGGGCCACCCGCAACGCAGGCGGCCCTGCCCCCCTCTATTTGTCAAGCCGTCGTTCCCGCGAAACCCTCGCATACCACTCGGCAGAATCCTTGGGGATGCGCTCCTGCGTGTCGAAGTCCACGTAGAAGAGGCCATAGCGTTTGTTGTAGCCGTTGGTCCACGAGAACATGTCCATGAGCGACCACACGAAGTACCCGCGCACATCGGCGCCCTCGCTACGGGCCTTGAGGGTCCAGCCCAGGTGCTGGCGGATGTAGTCGATGCGCTCCACATCATGCACCTCGTCGTCGATGAGCTCGTCCTTCGCGCCCATGCCGTTCTCGGTGACGAGGATGGCTCCGCAGTTCGGCCACTGCTCTGTGATGCGCATGATCAGATCGTAGAGCCCCTGGGGATAGATGAGCCAATCCCAATCCGTGCGGGGGATCTCGGGACGGTTGACGCGCTCGCCCACGCCGGCCAGGGCATAGCGCTCGGTGCCCTTCTCGCCGGTCGCATTGTGGTGCAGCTCGTTGGGGCCGTCGTAGGCCTTGAGGAAGTTGCTCTGGTAGTAGTTGATACCCAGACAGTCGTTCAGGGGCGCTGCCGCTTTGAGCTGCTCCATATCCTCTTCGGGCAGCTCGAGCGACCCGCCGGCACGACGAGCCAGGCGCCGCGCGCAGTCCAAGCTGCTCTCGGAGTAGGACCCATCGAAGGTCGCATCGAGCAGGAACTGGTTGTTGAGCACGTCCTCGTTCGCAGCAGCCGCCACATCGCCCGCATCGTCCGGATCGTCGGGATACTTGGTCGAAAGCGCGTGCACCACGCCGATCTCGCCGCGATGCCCCAGCTCGTCGAAGGCGAGGACCGCACGCGCATGGGCTACCATCATGTTGTGCATGGCCTGGAACGCCAGATCGAGACGGCAGAGCTGCCCACGCGGCCAGGTAGCCTCGATATACATGTTCGAGACGACCGCCCAGATCTCGTTGAAGGTGAACCAGTGGGTCACCTCGGGAAACTCCTCGAAGCAGAAGCGCGCGTAACGCTCGAAGGCGTCGATGGCCGCGCGGTTGAGGAAGTCCCCCTCGCGGTACAGGGCATCCGGCGTGTCGAAGTGGTGCAGCGTCACGTACGGCTCCACGCCCTGCGCCCTGCACTCGGCGAAGAGACGATGGTAGAAGGTCACTCCCTCGAGATTGACCTTGCCCGTGCCGGTGGGGAAGATGCGCGACCAGGCGATTGAGACGCGGATGCCGTCGATGCCGTAGTCGTGGCAGAGTCTCAGATCCTCCGGATAGCGATGGTAGAAGTCGCTCGCCGGATCGGCGGAGAAGAGCCCGCGCTCAGCGAGGTAGTCATCCCACGCAACCTTGCCTTTGCCATGCGTGAGCGTCTCCCCCTCGCACTGGTATGCCGCCGTGGCGGCGCCGAGGACGAAATCCCGGGGGACATCCGTCGGCAGGGCGACCGCAGGCATCGGGTGCTCGGCAGCCATGGCTATTCGCCTCCCTTGAGGGCTTCGGCGACAAAGCGCAGGGACTTCTCCCCATCGCGCGTGAGGTCGATGTACTCCTTGCCGCCGCAGGCCGCCGTGGCGACGCCCATGCGCTCCGCATCCTTTTGGAGATCGGGCAGATAGGAGGCAACCTGCGGAGCCAGGATCACGAGGTCGTAATCGCCCATGATGTCCAAGTGGGCGCCGTATGCCCCGGCTGCAGCCTCGAGACCCACGCCATGTTCCTGTGCCGCCTTGGTGAGGGCGTTGGCGAGAAGACCGGATGTGCCCCCGCCCGCGCAGAGCACGAGCACGCGCTTGCCGTCGAGCGCAGAGCCCCGCGGAGCGGTCGCATCCTTCACGGGTGCCGCCTCGATCGCCGCTGCGTCCTCATCTGCAGGCTGCGCGGCAATCTCGACGGGCTTCTCCGCAGGCACCGCCTCCTCGGTAGCGGCATCGCCAGCCTGCTCCTGCTCCACGAGCTGACGGTCGTACACCCTGAAGAAGGGGTAGTAGACCACGAAGTCCACCGCCAGAGCAACGAGCACATACACGATCGCGAGCGGCTGCATGGCGCACCCGAGGATGATGCCGAGCGGTGCCGGCGTGACCCAGGGGAGCACGTAGGTGAAGCTGTTCATCCCGAGCACGTCCACGAAGATCTTGAAGATCCAGACGTTGAAGACCGGGGTCAGCACGAAGGGGATGAAGAAGACGGGGTTGAGCACGAACGGCGCACCGAAGAGGATGGGCTCGTTGACGCCGAACAGCACGGGCACCGATGAGGCGCGGCCGATGGCACGCAGCTGCTTCGACCTCGACAGGAAGGCGATCATCAGCGTGATCACGAGGGTCGCTCCGGTGCCGCCCATGGTGATGACGAAGTACTGGGTGCCGGGCGTGATGACGCTTGCGGCATGCTCGCCGGCCTGGACCAGTGCAAGGTTGTTCGCCACGTTGAAGAAGGCGATGGCGCCGATGGCGGGCTCAACGATCGAGGGGCCGTGCACGCCCACGAACCAGAACAGTCCGATGGCACCATAGACGATCGCAAGCCCGGGGTAGGTGTCCGCTGCCGAGAAGAGCGGCTGGAAGAGACGGATGACGCCCTCGGCGAAGCAGAACCCGAAGACCATGCGGAAGAAATGGTCGAAGAGCCAGAACACGATGGTCGTCGCCGCAAACGGGATGATGTCCTTGAACGTCTGGGAGATGTTGGGCGGCACCTGCTCGGGCATCTTGAGCGTGACGTTATGGGAGATCAGGAACCGGTAGATGCCGCCGACGACGAACGCCGTCAAGAAGGCGGTGAGCAGCCCCTTGGAACCCAGGTAGGATGTATCGAGCCCCGTGAGCGACGTGCCGTCGGCAAGCTGCTCCACAACGCTGCCGGAGGCCAGAATCGCAAAGCCCACCACGGCGGCGAGCATCGTGGACACGGAGTTGATCTGGTTGGTCTTGGGCATGCTGCGGTTGAGCGCATCGGTGAAGTGCTTGGCCGTGGTCGCGGCAACCAGCAGACCGACGATCCCCATGGAGTAGTTGTACGGTTTCATGAGGAAGGCGTTGATCTCCGGGGGCCACTCGTAGCCCCAGAGCACGGGGATATCCGCGATGAGCAAGAACAGCGACGAGAAGATGATGATCGGCATGACCGATATGAAGCCATCGCGGATGGCCTTGAGATACTTGTTGCGCGCGACCGCGTCGAAGAAGGGCTTGCCCTTCTCGACGAGTGCAATAAGTCGTTCCATGGTAATCCTCTCTTCAAGTGTATGGACAAGATTCTGTACTGCCGCCGGTTCCAGCGCCTGTGCGCGGCCGCCCGCCTAGCGGTAGACGTCGAGGAGCGTGTCGATGATGTCGGCAAGAAGCAGCGTCGTCATGAGGTGGTCCTGAGCGTGCACCATGATGAAGCCCAGCTCGGCGTCCTCGCCCTGGGCCTCGCGGCTCAGCAGGTCGAACTGCGTCTTGTGCGCATCGGCGAGAAGCTCCTTGGCCTCGGCGATGAGCTTGTCGCACCCGTCCACGTTTCCCGCCTTTGCATCCTTGAGCGCGAGGAGAAGCTTTGAGCGCGCGTCTCCCGAATACGCCACGATCTCGAAACCGATGTTTGCAACCTCTTCCTTGTTCATGTTTCCCTCCGCATGTGTTCGACAGCCTGTGCTTGAACGAACGGTCCGCCCCTCCCGGTAGGGGCCTCCCGCAGTGTTCCTCCTTTCTGTTTGTCCCATTTTGTTTGTTGCGAACATATTCGCTCATATGAATCCTGCCGAAGGAGACCGGTTCCGCTGTTCGCGCGACGCGGATCCACGAACAGTGCTATGGTGGAGATGAACGGCTGATTCTGCAGTTTTGCACGTACGTTCCCGCATGGTTGTTCGTCACGCGAACAGAGGCGATATCTCGAACACACATTTGTTTGATCCCGCTTGAAACGTTTGCTTCGTATCGTTACTGTTCAAATCAAGCAAAGGGAGCAAGAGATGCGAGAGAAGATGCTCAAGGGCGAGAGACGCGAGGCCATCTGCAACCTCATAGACGAGCTCAACACGGTCACCACATCGGAGATCGCCGAGAAGCTTTCGGTGTCGGAGATGACCGTGCGCCGCGACCTTGCCGAGCTCTCCGGCGAGGGGCGCGTGGTGCGCGTGCACGGCGGCGCGCGCAGCGTGACGGGCGTGAGGGGCGTCGTCGTCCCCCGCGAGCTCACGCACAGCGAGAAGGGCAGCGCCCATGTGCATGAGAAGGCGCAGATAGCTGCCAGGGCCCTCGCGTATCTGGACGAGGGGAGCACGGTCTTCCTGGGCACGGGAACCACGGTGGAGATGCTCGCGCGCATGCTCCCGCTCATGCACCTGCGTGTCATCACCAACAGCCTGCCCGTGGTCGATATCCTGCGCGACCGCGAAGGCGTCGAGCTTTTCGTCGTGGGCGGGGCCTACCGCGCCAGCACCGGCGCCTTCGTAGGCCCCCTCGCCGAGCAGGGCATCTCCACGCTCGGCATCGGCACGGCGTTCATCGGCCTCAACGGCATCTACGAGAACATGGTCTCAACCTCCAACACCCCGGAGGGAACGTTGCAGAAGCTGGCCCTCGACCACGCCGACAGGCGCGTCCTGCTCGCCGACTCGAGCAAGATGGGCCGCCGCGACTTCTTCGGCTTCTACGATCTCGACCATGTGGACGTGCTTATCACCGACGGCCTCGTCACCGCGGACCAGCTGCGCGAGCTCGAGCAGCACACCAAGGTGATAACCGCATAGCAGAGACGTTCGATCGACAACCCGCAGCGCATCCCGGACGTGCGCGACGAAGAGAAAACCGTATACGAGGGAGGACATGCAATGAAGGTCGTAGTTGCCTCCGACGCCGAGGGACAGGCTCTCGAGAGGCGCATAGTCACGTATCTGAACGAGCAGGGCTACGAGGTGGATGACAAGGGCGTGCAGGCGGACTGCGTGGACGCCGCGCTCGCGGTTGCCCACGAGCTCCAGAGCAACCCCGAGAGCCAGGGCATCGTCGTCGATGCCTACGGGGCGGGCAGCTTCATGGCGGCCTGCAAGGTGAAGGGCATGGTCGCCGCCGAGATATCCGACGAGCGCTCCGCCTACATGACCCGTCAGCACAACAACGCCCGCATGATCTGCCTGGGATCGCAGATTCTGGGAGAAGGGCTCGCCTGCAACGTGGTGCGGGAGTTCCTCGCCGCCAGCTACGCGGGCGGCCGCCATCAAATCCGCGTCGACATGCTGAACAAGATGGCGTAAGCGCTCCTGCCTGCGACAGTACGCGAACGATTCACACAAGAGATAGGAGACAGCATGGCACGCTCGCAGATCATCGCCATAGGCTGCGATCATATCGTCACCGACACCAAGATGCGCCTTTCCGACTCGCTCAAAGCGCATGGGCACACGGTCATAGACTGCGGCACGTATGACAACACGCGCACGCACTACCCCCTCTACGGCAAGCGGGTGGGAGAGCTCGTCGCCTCGGGCGAGGCCGATGCCGGCATCGTTTTGTGCGGCACGGGCATCGGCATCTCCAACGCCGTCAACAAGGTGCCCGGAGCCCGCTGCGCGCTCGTGCGCGATATGACGACGGCCGTCTGGGCGCGCACGCACCTCAACGCCAACGTGTGCGGTTTCGGCGGGCGCATCGTGGGCGAGTTCCTCATCAACGACATCGCCGAGGCATTCCTTGCGGCATCATACGAACCCACGCCCGAGTCCGATGCCCTCGTGGCGAAGATCGATGCCGTGGAGCAAGCCGCTCCCACCCAGTCCGACCCGCATTTCTTCGACGAGCTGCTCGAGAAGTGGGATCAGGGGGCATACGAGGACTAGGCATCCCGCCGCACCGCGTCAACAACGAGCCGGAAGCTTCTGTAGGGAGAAGCTTCCGGCTGCACGCACCGAATACGCACGTTTTCACGCTTACGTCAGCAGCTCGCCCTTGCCCAGCAACCGCGCTTTCGCCTTGCGCAGCCTCTTGCCGCTCTCGCCCGTCATCAAAATGCCGACGATGATCATCGCAAGGCAGATGCCCAGCATCAGCCCCTGCATGAAATCGAACAGTGCGCTGGGGGCTGCCGGTTCGAAGAACGTCGATATGAAGTACACTGCGAACGCGATCAGCGCCATGATATAGAACCCGTGCAGGCGCTTCATGTATGCCTGCTTCTCCTCGTTGCTGTAATCCGCCATCTTCAAGGCGGTCTCTTTCATGTCCTTGTCCATGTGCTCAGGCCTCCTCTCTCCATCGAAGAGTTCGCGGATATCAACCTCGTAGTAATCCGCTATCTCAACAAGAATATCCAGGTCGGGCATGTTGCTGCCGGTCTCCCAGCGGGAGACGGTGCGCCGCGAAACACTCAGCGTCTCGGCGAGCTGCTCCTGGGTCACGCCCTTTTCCCTGCGGAGCTCTTTAAGAAATGCTCCGATCTTCTGATGGTTCATCCGCTCACCTCCTTTCGACACGAGCGTAGTTCCGCCCACGATGGGAAACCAGGACACAGAGCGAGCATATGCGCCCTTTCGCGCTCGGGGACATGGGTTGTCTCAGCGTATCGACCGTCGCCTATACAGGACGCGTGTTCATCGCACTGCCCATCTCCTTTCGAAAGCTACCGATTCCTCTTCGCCACGATATAGTACCTGTGGATGCGGCCTTCGATTGCGCCGTCCCGTTCCAGCAGCTCCTGAGCTTCGAACAGGCGATCAAGGCAGCTATCGACCGAGAAGCCCGGGAACTCCCACTCGATGATCCGCGCAAACCACACGAGAGCGCCCACATCGAAGAATCGGATCGGCTGGAACGCCTCTCCGCTCTCCAGCACCTCGAAGCCGTGAGCGAGAAGTTCCGCCGCCTTCACGTCGAGGTAATGCGTGGGATAGGGCGCCTCCGCGATATGGGGGAGCAGGAGCCGTACCAGCTCCCGATCGTTTTCGGCACCCACCTGCTGGGTGACGAACAGCCCGCCCGGCTTCAGGACGCGCTCGAGCTCGGCCACGTCATACGAGCCATGCCGGTTCGTGACGATATCGAAAGAGCCGTCGGAAAAGGGAAGCGGATCCTCCCCGTCCGCCTCCCTGAAATCGATGCCCAACGGGAGCAGCACGTCTTTGCACAGCGCCACATTGGGCGCGTAGGCTTCGATGGCCGCGGTGTTGTGCGCGGGATGATTGAGCGAGCGCAGAAACTCCCCGCCTCCGGTCTCCATGTCCAACAGCTGCATGCTGTCGCGCCGATACCGCTGGATGACCTCGCGGAAGTCCCACGGCAGCTTGTCCTCTTCCTCGTATCTGCCGTGGATATGGGAGAAATCCCACCCATGGATGTGGGCGATATCCTCTTCGTGCTTCCAGGCTTCACGTAATCGTTCGGCATCCATCGTGCCTCTCCTTTCAAGCCGTTGCGTCTCGTTTCGAGCGGCGCTGCTCGAGCCCCGCAGCCGCGAGCAGCACGCTCGTGTACTCGTGCTGAGGGAAGCGGTAGATATCTCCCACCGGGCCCTGCTCGAGGATGCGTCCTTCGCGCATGATCATCACACGGTCGCAGACCTGGTAGACCACGCGCAGGTCGTGGGAGATGAAGAGCATCGAGAGCCCCATGCGCTCGTGCAGGGAGGCGATCAGCTCGAGGACCTGCTTCTGGATGGTGACGTCGAGCGCGCTCACCGGTTCGTCGGCGATGAGGAAGCGCGGCTTGCGCATGATCGCGGCGGCGATCGCCACGCGCTGGCGCTGTCCGCCTGAGAGCTCTGCGGGGAAGCGGCCGAGCAGGCTGCGCTCGAGTTCCACCTGCTCGATCACCTCGGCGACGCGCTCCGCGCGCTCGGCCGCAGACCACGTGCGCATGCGGTCCACGCGGAGCGGTTCTTCAAGGAGCCAGCCGATGCGCTTGACGGGGTTGAGCGAGCCGAACGGGTCTTGGAACACCATCTGCGGTCGTTCGTGCGCAAGGGAGATCCTGCCTTGGAAGGTGGGGACGATGCCGCACACCGCCTTGGAGAGCGTGGTTTTGCCGCAGCCCGATTCACCGCATAGGCCCACGATCTCCCCCGCACCAATCGAGAAGCTCACCTCATGGAGCGCCCGCTGGAGCGTTTTCGCAGGACGCAGGATCCGCGTGCGCTCGCGGTAGAACACGTCGAGGCGATCGACCTCGAGCACGTTCCCTCCGAGCTCCGCTCCGGTCTCGTAGATGCCGCCCATCTGCACGATCGTCTTGGCCATGGTCACAGCTCCACCCTCGGGATGGCGTCGATCAGCATCTTGGTGTAGTCCTCGCGCGGGTGGAGCAGGACCTCGCGAGCCGTGTTCGTCTCGACGATGCGCCCTTCCTTCATCACGACCACGCGGTGGCAGAGCTGGCGCACCAGCGAGAGGTCGTGGCTGATGAAGATGATCGCGGTGCCATGCTCGGCATTGATCTCGCGCAAGAGGGCGATGATCTGCGCCTGAATGGTCACGTCGAGCGCCGTGGTGGGCTCGTCGGCGATGAGGATCTTCGGACGCGATATGGTGGCGGCGGCGATCATGACGCGTTGCCGCATGCCGCCGGAGAGCTCATGGGGGTACATGCGGTAGACGCGCTCGACGTCGCTCAGGCCCGCAGCCTCCATGGCGCGCAGGGCGATGTCGTAGCGCGCGTCGGCCGAGAGCTCCCGGTGGTGGATGCGCAGCGCCTCCTCAACCTGGCGGCCGATGCGCTGCAGGGGATCGAGCGAGGTCATGGGTTCCTGGAAGATGATCGCGATGTCGTTGCCCTGGTAGCGGCGCAGCGTTGCGCGGTCGCAGTGGAGCAGGTCGACGCCGTCGAAGAAGATGTGCCCGCTCCGCTCGAGCGCGTGCCGGTTGAGAAGCCCCGCGATCGCCATCGCCGTCATGCTCTTGCCGGAGCCCGACTCGCCCACGATGCCCACGATCTCCCCTGCCTCGACCGTGAGGTTGAAATCCTCCACCGCCACCTCGGGGCGGTCGTGGTCATGGAACTCGAGGTGCAGATCGCGGATCTCGAGCAGGGGCGTCGGAGATGCTGCAAACGTGAGGGAAGCCATGCTAATCCAACTCCTTCGCAGCGCTGCGCAGACCCTCGCCCATGAGCGAGAAGCTCAGCACCAAGAGCACGATCACCAAGCCCGGACCCAGCACCGCCGTGGGAACCTCGAAGAAGTACGCCTGCGCATCGGAGATCATCTGGCCGAGCGAGGCGTACGGCGGCTGCGAGCCGATGCCCAGAAACGAGAGGCCCGCCTCGGCGAGCACGGCGTTGTTGAAGCCGATCATGAGGTTGGAGAGCAGCACTCCGCTCACATTGGGGAGGATATGCACGAAGATCACCCGTGCGTCGCTCGCGCCCTGAAGCCGCGCGTTCTTGACGTAGTCGAGATGCTTGCAGCGAATGTATTCGCTTCTCACCACGCGCGTGAACGAGGGGATGAACGCGATGCCGAGCGCCCATATCATGTGCACGGTGCTCGAACCGAGCAGCGATACGACCACAAGCGCCAGCAGCACGTTGGGGAAGGCGAAGAGGCCGTCCATGATGCGCATCACGATCTCATCCGCCATGCCGCCGTAGAACCCGGTTGCCGCGCCGATGAGCACGCCCAGGCCCGCGCCGATGACCATGGTGCCGAGCGCCACCACGAGGGTGATGCGGCTGCCGTACATCACGCGGCTGAGGATGTCGCGGCCCATCTTGTCGGTGCCCAGCAGGTGGGAGGCGGAGATGCCCTGCATCTGGTCGGCGCTCATCGCCGTGGGCTCGTAGGGCATCCACACGAGGCCGATGAGCACGAGCAGCACGATCGCCGCCGTGATGAGGGCGCCCATGCGGAAGAGCTTCGGGTTGGGAAGCGTGTCGATGAATGCAAGCGGATTGCGGCGCGTTTGCTTCATGCGCATCACTCCCCGTCGATCCGGGGGTCGAGCACCGCGTAGAGGATGTCCACGAGCAGGTTGATCGCGATGATGAACACGGCGATCCACATCACCGCTGCGAGGATGACGGGGTAGTCGCGGTTTCCGATGGATGAGAGCAGGATGCTCGAGATGCCGGGGATATTGAAGATGCTCTCCACGATGAGCGAGCCCGCGAGCAGGTTGGCGAGGCTCATGCCCAAAAACGTGAGCACGGGGAGAAACGCGTTCTTGAGGAGGTGGCCGAAGAGCACGCCGTCGGTGTTGTTGCCGCGGCTGTAGGCCGTGCGCGCGTAGTTCTTGCCCGATTCCTCGAGAATCGCCCCGCGCAGAAGCTTGGCGAGCTGCGCCGCGCGGGGCAGCGCAAGGGCGATCGAGGGAAAGACGAGGTAGCCCAGAAAGCGCGGCACGCTCGTCTCGTACGATACGTAGGCACCAGGGGAGAACAGGCGCAGGACCGTTCCGAACGCCCAGCTGATGAGGATGCCGGCGAAGAACGGAGGCACTGCCATGATCGCCTGGTTGAGTACCATGACGATGCGATCGAGCGCCGATCCTGCGTATTTGGCGGTGTAGAGGCCCGCCGGAAACCCCACGAGGCACGTGAGCGCGAACGACATCAGCGCGAGCGCCAGCGTGACGGGAATCTTGGCTCCGAGCAGGCTTGCAACCGGCTGCCGGTACACGTAGGAGATGCCGGGGTCGCCCCGCACGAACGAGGCAAGCCAGCGCACATAGCGCACGAGCAGCGCATCGTTGAGTCCGAGCTCCTCGCGCAGGGCCTCGAGACGCTCGGGCGTGGCTCCGGTGCCCAGCATGCGCGTGGCGGGATCGCCCGAGATGAGCTGGAAGCTCACGAAGAGGAAGAGGCTCACCGCCAGCAGGGTGATGAGCATCGTCGCCGTCTTTTTGAGGACGTATCGCATCGCCGCAGATTCCCAGCGTCTATTCGGCGGGACGGATGGTTGCGAGGTTCTGCGCGTAGAGCGGGTAGAATTCGTAGCCCGTGAAGCGCTTGGCGAGCGCGACGAAGCTCGGGAGGTCCTGGATGTAGACGCTGGCGCATTCCTCGGCGAGAATGCGTTCGCATGCCTTGTAGAGCTCGGTCTTCTCGTCATCATCGATGGCTGCGCGGGCGCGGGCGTACGTTTCGTCGTAGGCGGCGCTGCTGAAGTTGACGAAATTGTTGCCCGCATCGCTCACGAAGCGCGCGAGCATGGAGGGCGCGTTGAGGGCGCTCGCGTCGAGGCCCACCACGGTGCCCTCGAAGCGCCTATCGGAGTAGACGTCCGAGAGCCAGCTGTTCCACTCGACCGGCTGGATTATCGCCGTGACGCCCACCTGCGCGAGCTGCTCCTTGAGGACTTCGGCCGTTTCGGCGTGCTGAGGATGCGCGCTCGAAACCTGGACGGTGAAGTCGAATCCGTTGGGATAGCCCGCTTGGGCGAGCAGGTCGCGGGCCTTATCGAGATCCTGGTTGTAGACGTCGTTGAGCTCGGGCATGAAGTACTTGGCGAAGGCGGGATACATGCTCGACCCCACCTCCGCGCCCTTGCCGCCGGAGACGAAGTCCATGATCTCCTGCGGATCGATGGCGTAGGCGAGCGCCTGACGCACGCGCACGTCGTCGAACGGCGCGACGGCGTTGTTGAGGTAGAGCGCCTGCACGAGGTTCATGCCGCCCTCGTAGATGGTGAAGTCGTCCTCGGATACCTGGGAGAGCTGCGTCTCGGGCGTGCGATAGAACAGGTCGATCGAGCCTCCTGCGAGCTCCAAGCCGATGGAGTTGGTGTTGGCGATGACCTTGAAGGTGATGGTGGGGATGTGGGCAGCGCCGGCGGCGTCCCAGTAGTCGTCGAACTTCTCGAGCACGACGTTCTCGAGCGGCGAGCGCGAGGAGAACCTGTACGGGCCGCAGCCCACGGGCGCGACATCGAGGTCGGTTGCGGACGCAGGCGTGATGCCGATGGAGAAGTAGGCCAGAAAGTCGGTGTCGCCGGTCTTGAGCACCACGTCCACATGGCGTGCGTCCACGATATCGACATGGTCCACCGCCGAGAACGCCGAGACGAGCGAGCCGCCCACGGTGGAGTCGCGGTAGCGCTCGAGAGAGTGCTTGACGTCCTCTGCCGTGACGGGCTCCCCATTATGGAAGAGCACGTTCTCGCGCAGGCTGAAGGAGTAGACGGAGCCGTCGGGGGAGATCTCGTAGCCGTCTGCGACGGCAGGGTTGAGGTTGCCGGCGGGATCGGGTTTGACGAGGCCCTCGTAGATATTGAAGAGCACCTCGCGCGTGGCGGCGGATTCGGTGGCGGCGGGATCCATCGAGTCGATGTCCTGCGGCATGCCCACGATAAGCTCGTCGGTGCCGCGCGCGTCGCCCGGTGCGGACCCGTCGCACGCGGCGAGGCTCGCTAGGGCGAGCGTGGAAAGGGAGAGGAAGGATCTGCGCGTAAGGTTGTTCATGCGACCGCTTTCTAGCCTGGCCCGCGCGAGCGCGACGCGGACGATCGATTCAGTCTCTAGGATACCCTTACTGCGGAAGGGCGGCTCTGTTGGAAACAGAGACGCCCCATTTGCCCCCGGATTCCTGCCATGGTCGTTCTTGTCGCCCTTACGGTCCCGCCGCCCCGCCGTTCTCACCGATCTTGCCGCATAAGTCTCGAACTTATGCGGCACGAAGCAGAGAAGTGCAGGTCAGAGACGCGCAGGTTTTCTCGTCATGACAGATATGCGGCATGCTCTCTCACCCACTGACGAAAAAGCCCGCTTCGCAATCCCACCGCGCAAGCCCACCGCGCAAGCTCAAGAATCCCCCAATAACTACGCATTAGTTTTCTCTTAAAATGATTTCTTCATAAAAGCCCAGATAGGATTTGGATAAAAGCTCTGGAGAGAAAACCAATGCGTAGTTTTCTCCAAGGCAGGGCTCCAGACCGTGGAGAAGGGCCGGTGCGCTAGCTGCGAGCACAACGCCTCCTCATGGGCCTTGCGTGCCGGTTGGTAACGATTTAACGACAAAACCCCTCAAATTACGAAATTTGAACTACCGTCATGGGACTGTTCAACCGCGATATCCGAAAGGCAGGGACTGATGGGCGGCATCCAGATCAGCGATACCACCATGAAGCAGATCGCACGGAGCGGCGACTCGTCGCTTACCTTCAAGGGCAAGCTGGAGATTGCCAAGCTGCTCGACCGCCTCGGCCTATCGGTTATCGAGGTCGAAGGCCTCGGATCCTCCCGCGCGGATGCGCTGCGCATCAAATCGCTCGCATCTGCGGTACGGGAGAGCGTGCTCGCCGTTCCGGTGGAGCTCTCCGCCGAGAGCGTCGAACGCACATGGGAGGCGCTCAAAGAAGCCGTCCACCCGCGCCTGCAGGTCGCAGCTCCCGTGAGCACCGTGCAGATGGAGTACCTCAGCCACAAGAAGCCCGAGGTCATGCTCGCAGACATCGGCGAGACCGTCGCGGCATGCGCCGCCCTCACCGCCGACGTGGAGTTCATCGCCGAGGATGCCACCCGCGCCGACCGCGCGTTTTTGAAGAGCGCCGTCGAGCAGGCCATCGCCTCGGGCGCGGGCACCGTCACCCTCTGCGATTCCACGGGCACCATGCTGGGCGGAGAGTTCGCGGCGTTCGTGGAGAGCTGCCTCGAGGAGATTCCCGCCCTGGCCGAGGTGACGATGGGCGTTGCCGTGAACAACACCATGGCCATGGCCGATGCATGCTCCATCGCAGCCCTTCAGGCGGGTGCCCGCGAGGTGAAGGTGTGCACCGCAGGCGATGACGCCGCCTCGCTCTCCACCATCGCGCAGATCATCACCGCCCGCGAAGAGCTCTTCGGAGGGCCCTGCTGCCTGCATACGGTGGAGCTCCGCCGCATCGTGAGCCAGATCGTATGGCTGTGCAGCACCCGCAGGAACAAAACCTCGCCGTTCGACGACGGCGTGCAAGACGTCGCCCCCGAGCTGGAGCTTTCGTTCGGCGACGGCGTTGCCGACGTGCTCAAGGCCGCCCGCGAGATGGGCTACGACCTCAACAGCGAGGACGGCCAGGCCGTATGGGAGGCCGTCCAAGACGTCCTCAAGCACAAGGAGCGCGTGGGAAGCCGCGAGCTCGATGCCATCATCGCGTCGGTTGCCCTGCAGGTTCCCCCCACCTATCAAGTTGAAAGCTACGTCATCAACAGCGGCAACGACATCTCCGCCATGGCGCACCTCAAGATCAGCCGCAACGGCGAGGTCGCCGAGGGCGTCTCGCTGGGCGACGGGCCCATCGACGCGGCGTTTCTTGCCATCGAGCAGATCACGCACCACCACTACGAGCTTGACGATTTCCAGATCCGCGCCGTCACCGAGGGCCATGAGGCCATGGGCGAGACGGTCGTGCGCCTGCTCTCGGGCGGCAAGCTTTACTCGGGCAGGGGCATCTCGATGGACATCGTGGGGTCGAGCATCCAGGCCTATGTGAACGCGCTGAACAAGATCGCATACGAGGAGGCTGAGTCATGAGGCTGTCCTACTCCACACGCGGCTGGCAGCGCCTGAGCTGGGACGAGCAGATCGAGGCCGCTCTCGATGCAGATCTGGAGGGCATCGAGATCTACGATCTCGCCAAGCGCCGCGACCTCATCCAGCGCGGCGGCCCCTTCGACAGCTACAACGCCGTCACCACGGCTCGCCGTCTGCGCGAGAAGGGCCTGCGCATCCCGTGCCTCGACGCGTCGAGCGATCTGTCCGCATCCGGGTGCGTCGAGCCCGTCTCCGAGCTCATCGACGTCGCGCGCGCCATGCAGATTCCCTGCGTGTCGGCCCCGGCCTACCGCGACGACGAGCAGACCGTGCGCGCCAACCTGGCCGAGCTGCTCGATCGTGCCGAGGCTGCGGGCGTGACGCTGCTCATCCGCACCACCGGCATCTACTCCGACACCGCGCGTCTCCGCGCGCTCATGGACGATTTCGCAAGCGACCACCTGGCCGCCCTGTGGGAGATCCACCACCCGTACCGCGACCACGGCGAGGATGCCGACACCACCATCAAGAACCTGGGCGCCTACGTGCGCCACGTCCACCTGCGCGACTCCGACGACCAGAGCCGCTATACCATCATCGGCGAGGGCACGCTGCCCGTCTCGGAGATGGTCGCCGCGCTCGCATCCATCGATTACGACGGGTTCGTCTCGCTGGAATGGAAGCCCCTGTGGATGGAGGGTATGGACGATGCGAGCATCATCCTGCCGCACTATGTCAACTACATGAGCCGTTTCGAGCAGACCCGCGGCAAGAAGAAGCGCCTCTATCCCAACCACGACGGCACCGGCGAGTACGTGTGGAAGAAGGACGAACTCATCAACCTCACCTTCCCGCAGGTGCTCGACCGTATGGTGGAGGAGTTTCCCGATCAGTACGCGTTCAAGTACACCACGCTCGACTACACGCGCACCTACGAGGAGTTCAGCCGCGACGTGGACGACTTCGCCCGCGCGTTGGTGTCGCTGGGCGTGAAGCCGGGCGGCAAGGTGGCCATCTGGGCTACCAACGTGCCTGCATGGTACATCACCTTCTGGGCGACGGTGAAGATCGGCGCCGTGCTCGTGACCGTGAACACCGCCTACAAGATCCATGAGGCGGAGTATCTGCTGCGCCAGTCCGACACGCACACCCTCGTGATGATCGAGGGCGCGCTCGATTCCAACTACCGCGCCATCATCAACGAACTCTGCCCCGAGATCGCCGATCACGACAAGGAGACTCCGCTCCACTGCAAGAAGCTGCCGTTCTTGCGCAACGTCATCACGGCGGGCTTCCGCATGCCGGGGTGCCTCTCCTTCGACGAGGCCATGGCGCGCGCCGACATGGTGCCGCTCGAGGCCGTTCAGGGCATGGCCGCGCGCGTGCGTTCCGATGACGTGTGCAACATGCAGTACACCTCGGGAACCACGGGCTTCCCCAAGGGCGTCATGCTCACCCACTACAACGTGGTGAACAACGGCAAGTGCATCGGCGACCGCATGGGCCTCTCCACGGCGGACCGCATGATGATCCAGGTTCCCATGTTCCACTGCTTCGGCATGGTGCTCTCCATGACCGCCGGCATGACGCACGGCTCCACGCTCTGCCCCATGCCGTACTTCTCGGCGAAGGCATCGCTCGCCTGCATCAATCAGGAGAAGATCACCTGCTTCAACGGCGTCCCCACCATGTTCATCGCCATGTTCAACCATCCCGACTACCATGCGACCGACTTCTCTCACATGCGTACCGGCATCATGGCCGGCTCGGGATGTCCGCCCGAGCTCATGCGCCGCGCGGCCCAGCCCGACGAGATGAACATGACCGGTATCGTGAGCGTGTACGGCCAAACCGAGAGCGCCCCCGGATCCACCATGAGCGCGTGGACCGATCCGCTGGAGCTGCGCACCGAGACCGTGGGCTACGACTTCCCGCACGTCGAATGCAAGATCATCGACCCCGAGACGGGCGAAGAGGTGCCCGACGGCGTCAACGGCGAGTTCTGCTCCCGCGGCTACAACACCATGAAGGGCTACTACAAGATGCCCAAAGCCACGGCCGAGACGGTGGATGCGGAGGGCTGGCTCCACTCGGGCGATCTGGCCTGCCGCGATGCCGACGGCGCCTACCGCATCACCGGACGCCTCAAGGACATGATCATCCGAGGCGGCGAGAACATCTACCCCAAGGAGATCGAGGAATTCGTCTATACCCATCCTGCCGTGCAGGATGTGCAGGTCATCGGCGTGCCCGACGAGAGGTACGGCGAAGAGGCATACGCCTGCATCGTGCTCAAAGAGGGGGTGGATATCACGGTGGACGCTATGCGCGCCTACATTGCAGATCATGTGGCGCGCCATAAGGTTCCCCGCTACATCGAGTTCGTCGACAGCTTCCCCATGAATGCGGCCGGCAAGGTCTTGAAATACAAGATGCGCGAGGAGGCCGCCGCAAAGCTGGGCCTCGCGTAGACGACTCGCTGTATAACCCCAGCTCCGCTGTGGTATTCTGATTAGTCCGTGCCTATGCGGACTGGAGAGAGGAACCGATGCAAGTACAAACGACTTCTTCCGATCAGCTCATGGATGTGGTGCTCCGTATCCGCGAGCTGAGGGACATCATGGGCTACTCCACCGAGGAGATGGCGCGCCGTACCGGGATTTCCCACGAGCAGTACCTCGAGTACGAGAAGGGCGCGATCGATCTTCCGTTCACCTTCCTGCACAAGTGCGCGCAGGCGTTCGGCGTCGAGATCATCCAGCTTCTCGAGGGCCACACCCCCCGGCTCACGAGCTATGCGGTCACCCGCCGCGACATGGGCCTCGTGACCGCTCGCGAGAACAGCATCATGATCCAGGACATGGCATCCCGCTTCGGCAACAAGCTCGCCACGCCCTACTGGGTCACCTACCAGTATTCCGAGGAGCTCCAGAACAAGCCCATCCGCACCACCACCCACGGCGGCCAGGAGTTCGACCTGGTGATCAGCGGCACCATGAAGGTGCAGGTGGGCGAGAACACCGAGATCCTCCACGAGGGCGACAGCATCTTCTACAACAGCTCCACGCCGCATGGCATGATCGCCACCAACGGCAAGGACTGCGTGTTCCTGGCCATGATCATGGCGGCCGAGGAAAAGGACCAGCGGCCCGGCATCCTCGCGCCCCACGTGCAGGAAATCGAGCCCGAGACGCTTCTGGCGCGCAAGTTCGTCCAGACCGTCGAGGACAAGAACCACATGCTCAAGTCCATCAACTTCACCAATGCCGATACGTTCAACTTCGCCTTCGACATCGTTGACGCGCTGGGCCGCAGGCATCCGGACAAGCTCGCCATGGTGCACGTCGCCAAGGATATGACCGAGCGCCGCTTCACCTTCAAGGACATCAAGGACGCATCGTCGCAGGCGGCCAACTACTTCACGTCGCTCGGCATCAAGCGCGGCGACCGCGTCATGCTGGTGCTCAAGCGCCACTACCAGTTCTGGTTCGCCATGCTCGGCCTCCACAAGATCGGCGCCGTGGCCATTCCCGCCACCGCGCAGCTGCTCGAGCACGATTTCGCCTACCGCTTCAAGACCGCGGGCGTGACGGCCATCGTGTGCACCGCCGACGATGACGTGGCGCATCAGGCCGAGCTCGGCGAGGAGGCCGTGGGCGCGGAGCTGCTCAAGATCATGGTGGGCGGCAGCCGCGAGGGCTGGCACGATTTCGATGCCGAGTACGGCTTCTACACTAGGCGCTACCGCCGCCGGGACGATTCGCCCTGCGGCGACGACCCCATGGTCATGTTCTTCAGCTCGGGCACCACCGGCTATCCCAAGATCGCGACCCACAGCTACAAATACGCGCTCGGCCACTACACCACCGCCAAATACTGGCATCTGGTGGATCGCGACGGCCTGCACTTCACCATCTCGGAGACCGGCTGGGGCAAGGCGCTCTGGGGCAAGCTCTACGGGCAGTGGCTGTGCGAGGGCGCCGTCTTCGTGTACGACTTCGATCGCTTCCGCGCCGACGAGATCCTCCCCATGTTCTCGAAGTACAACATCACCACGTTCTGCGCTCCTCCCACTATGTACCGCATGCTCATCAAGCAGGACCTCTCCAAGTACGACCTGTCGTCCATCCGCCACGCCACCACGGCGGGCGAGGCTCTGAACCCCGAGGTGTTCTATCAGTTCGAGAAGGCCACGGGCCTGCGTATCGCCGAGGGATTCGGCCAAACCGAGACCACCCTCACCATCGGCAACCTCGTGGGCCAGCCCATCAAGCCCGGCTCCATGGGCAAGCCGACTCCCGGTTACGACGTCAAGATCCTCGACAACGACGGCAATATCGCCGAGGACGGCGTCAACGGCGAGATCGTCATCCGCGCCGACGAGAACTCCGATCACCGCATCTGCGGCCTGTTCCTCGGGTACTACGAGGACGGCGACAAAACCCGCGCTGCCTGGCATGACGGCTGGTACCATACCGGCGACCTGGCCTGGCGCGACGAGGACGGCTTCTTCTGGTACGTGGGCCGCTCGGATGACGTCATCAAGTCGTCCGGCTACCGCATCGGGCCGTTCGAGATCGAGAACGTCATCATGGAACTCCCGTACGTGCTGGAATGCGGCGTCTCCGCCGCTCCCGACGAGGTGCGCGGCCAGGTGGTCAAGGCAAGCATCGTGCTCGTAGACGGCGTGGAGGGAACCGACGAGCTCGCCAAGGAAGTCCAAAGCTACGTCAAGAAGCACACGGCGCCGTACAAGTATCCGCGCATCGTGGTGTTCCGCGACGAGCTGCCCAAGACCATCAGCGGCAAGATCATGCGCAACCAGCTCTAAGGCGCTGCCATGGATTGCAAAAGGCTGACGCTCTTCGCGGGCCATTACGGCAGCGGCAAGACCAACATCGCGCTCAACTGGGCTTCCTGGTTGCGCGCGCAGGGTCATCCCGTTGCGGTGGCCGACATCGACATCGTGAATCCGTATTTCCGCACCAAGGATGCGGAGAAGCAGCTCGCGGAGCAGGGCATCTCCCTGATCGTCTCCGCGTTCGCGAACTCCAACGTGGACGTTCCCGCCCTTCCCAAGGAGATCTACGCGTTGGTGGGCGATCGCAGCACGTACGGCGTGCTCGATATCGGCGGCGACGATAGGGGAGCGCTCGCGCTTGGCCGCTATGCGCCCGCCATTCTCGCCGAGGACGACTATGAGATGCTCTTCGTGGCCAACGCGGCCCGTCCGCTCACCCGCACGGTGGACGACGCGCTCGCGGTGCTCCGCGAGATCGAGGGGGCCTGCGGGCTGCCGTTCACGGGCATCGTGAACAACACCAACCTCGGCCCCGATACCACGGCGGAAACCGTGCTGTCGAGCCGCGCCTATGCGGAGGGGCTTGCGCAGGCCGCGGGCCTGTCGCTCAAGATGACGACCGTGGACGAACGCGTGGCTGCAGAACTCGGGGGACAGGTGAAAAACCTGTTCCCGCTATCTATACTTGAACTGTATTACATGGAGAAGAGAGGGGTGTAATATGGCGAAGCTTACCTTTAAAGAAGAGCTGTGCAAGGGCTGCGGTCTGTGCGTCGGCGTATGCCCCAAGCACATTCTCGAGCTTTCGACCAGCCATCTCAACCAAAAGGGCTATGCTCCCGTGACGCTCGTGGATCCTCAGGAGTGCATCGCCTGCGCGTCGTGCGCTCTGATGTGCCCCGACTGCGTCATCACCGTCGAGCGTTAGGAGGCGAGATACATGAGCGAAAAAGTCCTGATGAAGGGTAACGAGGCCATCGCCGAGGCGGCGATTCTCGCCGGATGCCGGCACTACTTCGGCTACCCCATCACGCCGCAGACCGAGATCGCGGCCTACATGGCCAAGAAGATGCCCAAGATCGACGGCACCTTCCTGCAGGCCGAAAGCGAGGTCGCTGCCATCAACATGGTCTACGGCGTGGCCTCGACCGGCAAACCGGCCATGACGTCCTCATCGAGTCCCGGCATCTCCCTCAAGTGCGAGGGCATCTCCTACCTTGCCGGCGCCGATCTGCCTGCGTTCATCGTGAACGTGCAGCGCGGAGGCCCCGGCTTGGGCGGCATCCAGCCATCGCAGTCGGACTACTTCTTGGCAACGCGCGGCCCGGGGCACGGTGATTTCCACGTGCTGGTGTTCGCGCCGGCGTCCGTTCAGGAGATGGCCGACCTCACCGGCCGCGCCCTGCACCTGGCGTGGAAGTATCGCATGCCCGCGATGCTGCTCGCCGACGGCACCATGGGCCAGATGATGGAGCCCGTGGAGCTTCCCGAGGCGCATGAGGCTTTCGGCGCCGATAACCCTTGGGCCGTCACCGGCACGGAGATGGCGCGCGAGCACAACATCGTCAACTCCCTCGAGCTGTCGCCCGAGGTGCTCGAGCAGAAGAACCTCGCCCGTTTCGAGCGCTATGCTCAGGCCGAGGCCGAGGAGTGCGCATGGGAGGAATACCGCATGGACGATGCCGAGATCTGCATCGTGTCGTACGGCATCACCGCGCGCATCGCGCGCAACGCCATCGTGACCGCGCGCGAGGAGGGCATCAAGGTGGGTATGATCCGCCCCATCACTCTCTGGCCGTTCCCCAAGAAGCCGCTGCTCGCCGCTGCGGATATGGTCGACTCGTTTTTGTGCGTGGAGCTCAACATGGGCCAGATGGTCGAGGACGTCGAGCTTGCCATCCGCTGCAAGAAACCCGTCGATTTCTGCGGGCGCGTGGGCGGGATGATCCCCACCCCCGATGAAGTGCTCGACCATATCCACACGCTTGCGGAAGGGAGGCGATAGCATGATCGTGTTCGAGAAACCCCATGCGCTCACCGACGTGCCGTTCCACTATTGCCCCGGCTGCACGCACGGCATCATCCATCGCCTGGTCGCCGAAGCCATCGACGAGCTGGGCATCGAGGGCAAAACCATCGGCATCGCGCCCGTGGGCTGCTCCGTTTTGGCCTACAACTACTTTGCGTGCGACATGATCGAGGCATCCCATGGACGTGCGCCCGCCGTCGCCACCGGCGTGAAGCGCGCCCTGCCCGAGAACGTGGTCTTCACCTATCAGGGCGATGGCGATCTCGCCTCCATCGGCCTGTGCGAGACGGTCTCCACCGCCGCGCGCGGGGAGAACATCACCATCATCTTCATCAACAACGCCATCTACGGCATGACCGGCGGTCAGATGGCGCCCACGTCGCTTGTCGGCCAGGTCACCCAGACCTCGCCGTATGGGCGCGATGCTCAGACGCAGGGCTATCCCATCCAGATCTGCGAGATGCTGGCCACGCTCGAGGCGCCCGCGTATCTCGAGCGCGTTGCGGCGAACAGCGTCAAGAACGTACGTCGCGCTAAGAAGGCCATCAAGAAGGCCTTCCAGAACCAGGTTGAGGGCAAGGGCTTCTCACTGGTCGAGGTGCTTTCCACCTGTCCGACCAACTGGGGCATGACGCCCGAGAAGGCCCTCCAGTGGATCGACGAGGCCATGATCCCGCAGTATCCGCTGGGCGTGTTTCGCGATAAGGAGGCATAACGATGGCAGACCATGAGATCGTCATCGCCGGCTTCGGCGGGCAGGGCCTGCTCTTCGCGGGCAAGGTGCTCGCCCATGCGGGCCTGCTCGAAGGGCGCGAGCTCAGCTGGCTGCCCTCGTACGGTCCCGAGATGCGCGGCGGCACCGCAAACTGCAACGTCATCCTAAGCGATACGCCGGTAGGCTCGCCCATCGTGCAGCATCCCAACGTGCTCATCGTGATGAATGCGCCCTCGCTCGACAAGTACGAGCCCTTGGTGGCTCCGGGAGGCAAGATCTTCGTCGACGCGACCCTCGTCACCCGCAAGGTGGAGCGCGACGATGTCGAGGTGTTCTACGTGCCCGCCACCCAGATGGCCACCGACATGGGCTATCACGGCCTCGCGAACATGGTGCTTCTGGGCGCGGTGCTGCGCGAGACGGGCTGCGTGGGGGACGAGACCCTCGATGAGGCCCTCCACTACGTGATTCCCGCACGCAAGGCCGACCTGTTCGATGCCAACAAAGCGTGCATCGAGGCGGGGAAGGCGTACATACGCTAGCTACATGCGACCCTGCGGCATCGGATTGCCCTGCGCCAGCGTTGTGTGCCCCCAACGTCTTACTCCTTGGATAAGGTCGTTGGGAGGCCCGAATCCTTGGAGGAGGGTGGTCCGGTGCCGCAGGGGTGACGGACCCCTAGCCCCGGTGCTTTAACGAGGTTTACGATGAGTACTGCAAAACGTGCGCTGATAGATAATTTTCTGATATTGCAGATTGCAGACTTCATATCGTCGTTTGGGTCCTCGATGACGTCTTTGGCGCTGACCGCCGTCATCTATACGCGGACGGACAGCCTGACAGCAGCTGCCCTCTTCAGCTTGCTGACGCTGCTGCCGCAGTTCATAATATCCCCGTTCATCTCGCGCGCGAAAATCGGTACGAGCTTCAAGAACCTGTTCTTCATAGGGGAATTCGTCTGCGTCATCCCTCTTGTCCTCTTGATGATGACCGATGAGATCCTGCTGATCTATGTGATCTACTTTGCGTATTGCTCGGTATTCTTCTTCCTGGAGTGCTTTAGAGCCGAATACCTGAAAAGAATCAGCAACGATGGCAATATCCAATCTCGTCAGGGGATATCCAGATTCGTCAACGGATTAGTGGTTGTGATAGGCCCATTCGCGGGAGGCGTCATATTGTCCAGATTCGGAATGAGATCTGTCTACACCTTGGACATCGTCACCTATTTCATTGCTGCTGCGGTCGTATTGCTGATGCACGGCGATGAAAGGCCTTCTGTCAACGAGAGGGGAAGAAGCGCCGATGTCTTGAAGACGCTCAAGCAGAATCGCGACATCCTTTCCGGAAGTTTGCTGATCACATTCATCGGCGGTACTGTCTCGATCTTGACGATCGAATACATCTACAAGGTGATCTCGGGAGACACGCTGCAGTATTCGGTGCTGATGAGCGCCATGGCGCTCGGCGCGTCGCTTGGCAACCTCATCGGAATGATTCCCTTCGTTTCACAGCATATGAGAAACACCTCAAACGCCGCTGTGATTCTCCTCGGCATGCTGCTTCTCAGCGTGCTTTTCAGACCGCAGTTCGCCGTTATGGCGGTTATTTTGACGCTGAGCGGTATCCTGAGCTCCATAGTTATGCTGCGCTATGCCACGGAGCTGTTCGTCCGGAATTCGGACGGGGAGCTGAGGGACGGCTATCTGGCTTTTCAGAATACCATCGACTCATCGAATGCCCTGTCAAAGCCATTTGGGTCATGTATGAACTCCGTTCTGGGCTGCGTTACATCCATCGCCGCGCTCGGTTGCGTGTTCATCGTGTTTGGAATGAGGCTTTTTGCTGCCAAAGAAGCATAGGCATCATATGCACGCACGGACGTTTGGATGCGGCAGGCCCCATGCGCAACAATCATTTCGACGCCTGTAATGCGCGACAACCTTGCTGCTCAGATGTACGCGTCTGTCTGATGAGCGGAGAGGTTGCCCTATCATCTAGACTTACGATGCCGTCCCGGTGACGACATAGTAATATACTGCGAACGCGATGATGATGATACCTAGTGTTGCGGCAATTGATTTGAGGTCCTTGAAGAGCCACGCGCGGAACGGGATGCACAAGCGATTCGGCCTCGTAATGACATTTCTATCCGAGGCATGCCTTCTTTTGCCGTGTGCATTCAGATACATCCGTACGATCCAGATGCCGATCATCGCAAAATACAGCAGGTTGCAGAGAACGAGTAGGACGGAAGTATATCGAATCAGATGGAGTGCGGTGTCCGGCACAACGAGAATCGTACTAAATGTTTCAGTCAAATTGGTGGAGGCGATGCAGACAGAAGCTGGGAGGATGCCTATGAGTACAAACATGCCGCAACGCTTACCCATACAGCCTCTTTCTGGGAGAAGGCTCCACACGTGCAAGCCCGCGATAGACGCGTTAAGCCAAAGGACGGGGAAGGCATCCCTAGGCAGATAACCGAACAAAGGCATTAGCAGACAGACGGTGTAGTGTATCCAGGACAAGGCGATCCATGCTCGACTAGTCTGTGCGTCTTCACGTTCCACGCGGGAAAGCGCATGGAGTCGGGGTGCCGAAATGCCTTTGCGACTTGCAAAGCAATCTATCGCCCATATGATGAGAAGCAAAACGGGCGATGAAGCAAACGCAGTGAGTGCGAGGAAAAGGAAGCTATCGGAGGGAGTCTGTGCTAACGACCGCATATCTACCCCAGTTTGCACGACGAAAGCTTCTAGGAATAAAAGAACCGCGCGTTGCACGACGATAGAAATGGCCGCTATAGCCATGGCAAGGTAGGCGGGGTTGGAGACGATGCGAGCACAAAGTTCCGTCAACAGGGTTCGCCGCTTTTTGTAATACGACTCCTGATCGAGCTTCTCGTCCTTTGTTAGGACATTCAAAAAGTATTTGACTGCTTCGTAGTTAGTCATGTGCATCTTCCTTTCATCGGCTTTTTTGATGTAGTCCTCCTGCATTTTCACATTAGATTGAGTGACGGACAAAAACCCATCGCCGTCCACAGCTGATGACGAGTCATCCTCTGTGGGCGCATCCTCGGCAAGGTGATGATATTGGCCTGAGCAGTTTCACCCCAGAGAGGGTGGAGCCGCTACATCCCGATCCCAGTCGGATTCCTTCGAAGACAACGTCGTGCCTCCACGCAACTTGGCTGGCGCGGTATAAAAAGTGGTAGAAGCACTTTAAATAGCAACATAATTTGTTTACAATTGAAAATAGCAATATAATTTGTTGCTATTTAGGTCGATTTTACATAGGGAGATGGGCTATGGATCAGTACAGTGCGCTTATCGTCGACATCGTCCGATCGAGGAGCTATGCCCCTTCTCGGCGCAGCGCGTTGCAAGACCTTCTCATCGATACCATTGAATGCTTGAACGATTTCTTTTCACCAGGCATTGTCGCTCCCGTAATGTTTAGCGCTGGAGACGAGGTGCAAGGGCTATTCGCGGATGCCGGTACCGCGTTTCTCTACCTCAGGTTCCTCATGATGACTACATCTCCGTGCGAGCTGTCGGCGGGCATCGGGGTTGGCGCATGGTCTGTGAGGATCGGGGGCAACGTATCGACCATGCAGGACGGTCCTGCGTACCATCGGGCGCGAGAGGCGGTGGCTGCTGCCCATGCAGAAAAAACGGACTTGGTGCAGTGCCGGTGCGGCTCGGATGATGATTGGTTTCTCTCATCTCTCATGGCACGCACCCTTGATCTGTCTCGATCGAGGAGTATGCCACAAGATGAGCTTGCCTTTGCGATAGAGTTGCTGTACCCGCTTTATCCAGATAATTGGAATCCTTGCGGGCCGCTTGACTGGCAGCGCCTTCTTGAGCTGAAGCTGTCGTTCGAACAGCCAGATCGAGAATCGCTGCTCACGCAGATCCATTCAGAAAGAGCGAGCTTGGATCAGCGTTCTACCGTGCATCTTGAGGAGCTGGTTTGGCATATGCGCGAGCTCAAGAGAGAACCTGCGCTCAGGGGCATCTCATATGAGCTGGAGCATATCTCCGGATTCAGCCGCCAGGGACTTAGCAGGCTTGTGTTGCGTGGCCAAGTTGCCCAGGAACGCACTTCGGTGGCGGTGGTTCAACGTGCGATTTCCTTAGCGGAGGGGCGGTGGCGCAATGGGATATGGTTACCGTTTGCTCGCTCTTCTAATCGGCCATATGGCTGCAGACTTTTATTTGCAGAGCGGGAGGATGGCACAGGCCAAGCGCGACCATGCGGGTGATATGTTTGCACATTGCGTGATATATGCGTTTTGCATGGCGGTCGTGTCCACCATGCTCTTCACGGCGGATGCGATAGTCCCTGCATGTGCGACATTAGCATGTTCGCACGCAGCCGCCGACGTGCTCAAAGCGCTGTGGGGGCGCAAACATAAGGAGAGTATGCAGTCGTTTGTCATCGACCAGTCCTTTCATGTTTTGGCTTGCGTGCTTGTGGCTGCCGTATTTCCCGGAGACGTGCCTCTGCTTGCCGCGCCTGCGCTTATGGAAGCGCCTTCTATATGCGAAGCGTTCGGGGAGGGAATGATCGTTGTTGCGATAGCACTTGCTATCATGCGGCCCGCATCGGTTTGTGTGACAAAGACGCTCGGAATGCTACGCTCAGATTCAAGGAAGAATCGAGGGGAAAAACGAGCAGAAAGCGATTCCCGGATGAACGCCGGAAGGGTAATCGGCTATCTTGAGCGAGCGATTATCGTCATTCTTGTGCGTTGCAACCAAGCATCTGGGGTTGGATTCGTGCTTGCCGCGAAGAGCGTGGCGCGCTTCAAGGAGCTTGAAGGAGATAGAGAGTTTGCGGAAGTCTATCTCATCGGAACGCTCATGAGCACGGCGATTGCGTTGGGGGTTCCCTTACTGTTCGAGAAGATCGCAAGACTGTAATCCACGAACGGGCTGCCTCGACGGGGTGAAAGATTCTAGTCTACGCACGAAGGCGCTACCCTTCTCATCCACCTGCGGCTCTACAGGGCGAGATGGCCTTCGTGCGTAAACCTCGGCCTAGCTGGTTGCCGACTGTCCGGCGAGCAGGAAGCTGGCCACGGTGATTCCGACGGCAAGGAGGATGATGCCGATGAGAAGAGCCCATCCGGCGCCGCGCCCCAAGTTCACGGTCCAGCCCACGCCGAAGCGCTTGGGAACGAAGATGCTCGGATCGTCGCGGTTGACGTAGAAGGAGCCGAGCTTCCAGAACCTGTCGTCGTCACGAGCGACCTCATCGCTTGTGCGGAGCTCCGCTGCAACGCGTCCGCCTGCCTGACCGAGACGCAGGGCAACCACGATCTCGGCCACTACGAAGACGACCGCCGCGATGGTGACGATGGCTCCTGCAGAACCCAGCGAGAGAGCCCCCGTCGCGGAGAGGAAGAACATCACGCCGGTGCAGATGTTCACCGTAGCGCCGCCTATGAGCATCACGATGCTCTGGATGCGTGCGAACTGCCCGTAGGCGAGCGCGGACGATGCGGGTGCCGCCGGATCGACGGGCCGCTTGGCGCGGACGATCCCCCAGTGCGCGAATGCGAACACGAGGCCTATGAACGCTGAGATGACCACGGGATACATCACCACACCGAGGCTTTTCTCGGCATAGGAATCGACGGTGCCGTCGAACCCTGCGTGCAGGGGAATCTGGTCGGGCAGACGGTCGTAGGCGAGCAACGCGAACGCCGCCAGCCCGATGACCACGATCACGTGGATCAACTCCCAAGCGAGCGGGAGGGGTTGGGGAATCGAGGCATCGGAGATGACCGCAGCGGCATGAGATCCTGCGGATATCCAGCTCTCGGTTGCCTTGATCGCCTTGATGCGCCTGCGGGCATAGAGCATGAAGGCAAACGATGCGATGATAGGCGTCAGCACGATGAGCGTCATCACGAGCGCGGAGGCACGGTCGTCTGCGTTAGGAAGAAGCACGGCTGCGAGGACGGCTCCGGCGGCTGTGACGGCGGCCATGATGATGACGTAGGCGCGCAGGAGCGCCTTCACGCGCGGATCCTGCTTCGCTGAGGGCGGAACCGTGACCGTGAAGCATTCTGTGGGAGGCATGATGAACGGCGTGGCGGCAAGCATCAACCCCTCGAGCACCACAAGGAGAAGGATGCTGGTGAAGATTCCGGTCATGGTCAGTTTCCTTTCTTCGAATCAAAGAAGACGCTTTGTGCTTGGGCGGATGCAAGCGCGAGAAACTCCTCATGCGAGCCGCCCTGTGCTCGGAACTCGAAGGCGAGCCGCGAGAGCTCCGCTGCGATGCGGCTGCGATGCTCCTGCACCTTGGCCGAGGTCATGGTGCGCGCGGCGTCCGCGATGATGGCGCCACTGCGTCCGCGCATGGCCACGTAGCCCTCATCGCGCAGCACCGCATAGGCCTTGTTCACCGTATGCATGTTCACGCCGAGGTCGCTGGCGAGCGTGCGCACGCTGGGTAGCGCATCGCCGGGCGCGAGCTCCCCCGTGGCGACGGCCGAGACGATCTGCATGCGTATCTGCCGGTAGATCGGCTCTTCTGATGCAAAATCGATTTCGAGAAGCATGGCATCCTCCTTACTGTTATATGTGCACTATAACAAATAGAGCAATTCAGGTAAAGAAGAAGTGTTTCATCCCTTGGGGGAGTATCCCCCAAGGGATGAAGGGAGGTTGCTTTCCGGCTTGATATACCATGGATACCGTCAAAGCGCGGAGAGGAGGCGCAGATGAAACGCCGTTCGTACGACACGCCGGCTGGATCCATCGTCTACTGGACAAGCGATGAGGTCGATCACGCACGCCCCTGGATAGCCTTTCTGCCCGGCCTCACCACCGATCACCGGCTGTTCGAGCGGCAGCTGGCTCACTTCGAGGGACGTGCCAACTGCCTCGTGTGGGATCCGCCCGCACACGGCGCGTCCCGCCCGTTCGCGCTCGATTTCACGATGGACGACATGGCGGCCTGGTTGCACGGGATCATGGCAGCCGAGAAGGCCGAGCATCCCGTGCTGGTGGGCCAGTCGATGGGCGGATACGTGGCGCAGGCGCTCATCGACCTGTTCCCGGGAGCGGCGGCGGGGTTCGTCTCGGTGGATTCCTCACCGCTCAAGCGCCGCTATTATCCCAACTGGGAGATCGCCGCGCTCAGGCGCACCAGAGGCATATTCCAGGCGATTCCCTGGAAGATCCTCAAGGCGTGGGGAGCGGTCGGCGCCGCCGAGACCGCATACGGGCGGGAGCTCATGCGCGCGTTCATGGACGGTTACACCAAGCGGGAATATGTCGACCTTACCGCCTTTGGCTACAAGCTGCTCGCCGACGCCATCGAAGCCGAGCGCGCCTACGAGATCGACTGCCCCGCCATCCTCGTCTGCGGCGAGAAGGACCATGCGGGCGATGTCATCCGCTTCAACCGCGCGTGGTCGGAAGGGGAGGGGCTCGACCTGCGGTGGATCGAGGGCGCGGGGCACAACGCCAACACCGACAAGCCCGACGAGGTGAACGCCGTCATCGAGGAGCTGGTGCATGCGGTTTGCAGCTGAGGAGCGCGGGAGCGGGGAGCCCATGGAGCGCAGGAGATCGCCGGCACGGATATGCCTTGCCATCGCGGGCGTGCTGTTCGCCGCCTGCCCCGCGCTCATGTGGTTGTTCTCGCACTTTGGAGAAGCGTTCTTCCCGGCATACCGCGCCTTCTCGCGCACATGGATCGCGCTGCTCGCGACCCTCGCCTCGTGCGTGCCGTTCGCGCTCTGGGACACGGGCGCGCTCGTGCTCATCGTCGTGGCGATCGCGGCGCTGGTGCGGTGCATCCGCAGACGAAAGGGCTTGGCGCTCTGGTGTTCGGCTGTTGCGCTCGTGCTCAGCTGGACGGCCTTCTCGTTCACGGCAGGCTGGGCGCTCAACCACTACGCTCCTTCCTTATCCGGCGAGATCGGCATCGAGGCGCATGAGAGCTCCGTGGACGAGCTGGCCGCAGCCACGCAGTACTACTTCGCGCAGGCGGCGCGCTTGGCGCCGCTCGTTCCGCGCGATGCGGAAGGACAGCTGGAGCGGCAGGACTTCTTCGAGCTTGCTGCCATCGCGGGGTCTTCATACGAGGCTCTCGGCGAGGACCATGACATCTTCCAAGGGCCGACGGTTCCCGTGAAAGCGCTGGTCGTGTGGGGAGAGCCGCAGCTCTACAGCGGCCACACCGGCATATTCTGGGCACCAACGGGAGAGTCCACGGTCCCTCTCAACTGCGCGGATGTCGATCAGCCGTTCACGATGTGCCATGAGGCGGCGCACCGTTTGGGAATTGCGAGCGAGCAGGAAGCCAACTTTGCAGCATTTCTCGCCTGCACCTCGAGCACGGACGTGCGCTTTGCGTACGCGGGCTACTATGCCGCGTTTTCGTACTGCCTGAATGCGCTTGCCGCAGCAGACCTCGATCGTGCCCAGCAGGTGATCGACGAGGTGGCGGCATCCGACCTCCACGACGGTGCGGTGCTCGTGTTCGCCGACCGCGCTGCCGCACGCGCCCACTACGATGCCTATGAGGGGTTCTTCGAGGAAGTGGGCACGGCGGTCAACGACGGCTATCTCCGCAGCTTTGGCGAGGAGTCCGGCATCAGATCCTATGGTCTCGTAGTGGACTATCTCATCGCGTGGCACGAGAGCGGCAACGCGGCCCGCGCCCGGTGAGCGGACGTGCTGCTCACTATGTGCCGTGGAAACCAGCGGCGTTTGCAAGGCAGTTAAAACCATTCACCGGTTGATAATACGGCTGGATCGGGGATGGTGCCGGCAAAGTATACAATCCGTCGTGTGCGCATGTTAGCATTGCATGACGGCTCCTCGATGGCGGTGCTTCATATTGAAAAAAACCTATTCCGCATTCAGCCTGATAATCATAGCCTGTCTCGGCATCTCTTCAACTATCTGCGCTAAAGGGGTCTTGGAAAGCCTGGTTGCCAAGAAGGCCGACTCGTGGCTGTCCGGCCAGCCTGAGATTTTCACCTCCCAGCTCACCGATGAGCAGCAGAGCGTGCTCGTATCCACCCTGCAGGGTTTCTCGGCCGACCATGACTTCATCGTGATGAGCGGGGGCAGAACGGCTCATCAGTCGGGCGCCATTCTCTACACCTTCAGCGTGCTCGCCCCGTCCGACACAGATGAAATCCCCCTCGATCCCCTCGTCGTACTGGGTACGACCGTGGTGGATAGGGCGCTGGTGCAAGAGGTGGCCGCTGCCGGTCCCGATAGCTATGCGGGGTACGGCAACGATGCCTTCGATCGCGTTGCGGATATGCCCAGTATACGATCCGGCGTATACTTTCGGGTGGATAGGCTGAGTTCGGGCGATGACCTTGGCGGCTCCTGTGTAATCATCGGCTTGGAAGACGCGGTGTTCCAGGAACTGCTGGATGATCTATCCTCATCTGTTGGCGTGAGCACGGAGATCTTGACCACCAGGATGTCGGGATCGTTCTTGGTCTCTAGCCTGACCTATATGTTCAGCGCCGGGGCGTTTATCCTGCTCTCCATAGTGTTCTGCCTGTTCATGGCAACGTGCGCGCTGCTCGAGCTGAGGACGCTGGGCGTGTATATGATGCTCGGCTGGAGCAAGCGCGACTTCATCCTCAAGCTCTTCTCCTTCCTAGCTGCCCAGCTCGTCGTGGTCGTTCCCATAGGCGTGGTGGGGACATGCCTGGTCTTGGACGGGTTTGCGTTCAGCTCCGAGGTCATCGGGTACGCCTGCGCGTCCATGGCGCCGACGGTTGCCGTGGTGCTGGCCTCCGTGGGCATCGCCGCCATCCCCCTCGCTTCCGTTCATCCGGTCGATGCATAGCCAGCCGCTACTCCAGGCGCGGGTTCTATGTCCTGACCGCCGCCGTCTACCTGCTGTGCCTCGTCGCCATCTTTGGCGGGTGCCTGTATATCGACCAGCCCATCTCCATGTACAGAAACCTCATCCAGACCCGCTCTTCATGGAGCGAGTATGCCGACTGGCACGTGCTGCGGGATTTCAGACTGGACGACGCGCGGTTTACGGGCAATCCCATGAGCTTCAGCGAAGACATGTATGCATGGTATGCCTCGCACGAGCATGACGAGGGGGTCTTATTGGTGAAGGCCACCTACTACGGAGACGTCACGATCCAGGCCTTTCTGAACGAGGGCCCTTATCCCGAGCCCTTCTGGTATTTGGCGGCATCCCCGTCCTACCTCAGGCTGATCGGGATCGATGTCTCCGATGCCGATGTGGCGAAGGCCGAGAGCGGGCTGCGCGTATACCTTCTGCCGGAGTCCCTGGATCCCGCTCGGGCAGAGGCGTTGCAGCGGCTTCTGACCGAGGCTCACAAACCACGCGATTCCAACATCGTCACCGCGTTCACGGAGAATCCTGCATACGAATTCGTCACATACGACGGCAGCCGGCAGCTTTTCACCTGGAGCACCGATGCCGAGCAGCCGGCCATGACAGATGCGTTCGTCATCGCCGTCGTGACGGCGAACAACATGATTCCCTTCGAATCTGAGAGCCTGGTCGCATCAGGCTTGGAAAACAGCTACATAAAGCTCAGCGAGGCTGGAGCTGCGGCGCTCGCAGATGATGAAGGGATAATCTACTTAGGCGAGGGCGTTCCCAACGCCCGGTTCGCTACCGTGGAGAACTACATCGACGGCCTCCAGAAGAGCCTTGAAGAGCTGTTCGCCCTCTTCTCGATCATCCTACTCATGCTGGTGGCTACCATGTCTGTTCTGGTTGCCTGCCTCATCGAGATGGTCAACAGGATGAGCGCCCGGGAGATCGGGGTGAAGTACGTGCTGGGATTCGGCATAGGGGACACCTACCGGACGGAGATGCTCTTCGTGAACCTAGCCACCGTGGCGGGCATCGCTTTCTGCGGCCTGCTCAGGTGCAACGCCGGTATGTTGGTCGGTGCCGCGCTGCTTGCCATCTCGAACCTCGTCATCCTCGGCATAGTGCGCAGGCGATCTGTGGGCATTGTGCTGGAAACCGTGTCAAAGGAGCAATGATGCATCCCTACATCCACGTGGAATCCCTCTCGAAGTCCTTTGGCCGGCACAAGGTGCTCTCCGAGCTCAGCTTCGATGTCCAAAAGGGGGAGATCGTCGCGATCATCGGCCCTTCAGGCTGCGGCAAGACCACGCTGCTGAATATCCTCGGCCTGCTCGATGTGCCCGATTCGGGGGCGGTGTACTTGTCGGGAAAGAGGTACCCGAGGATAAGCGGGCGCGCGGCGATGCTCCTGCGCCGCAACGAGATCAACTACCTCTTCCAGTCCTTTGCCCTGATCGACTCCAAGTCGGTCCGCGACAACCTGCTCCTGTCCCTCCACTATGCCGACATGGACAAGGACGAGAAGACCACTCGGATCCAGCAGATGCTGGAGCAGCTCGGCTTGGAGGGCAGGCTGGGCTCTACGGTCAACGAGCTCTCTGGCGGCGAGAAACAGCGCGTGGCCATCATCAGGGCCATTTTGAAGCCGGGCAACCTGATCTTGGCCGATGAGCCCACGGGATCCTTGGACAAGAAGATGGCGAACGCGGTTATGGATGCGCTGATCTCGGCGACCCATGCCGCCGGCAAGACGTTGCTGGTAGTGACCCACGATATGGATATGGCGCAGAAGTGCGACCGCACCTTGAACCTGTCGCCTGTGCACGAGCGATAGTACGTTTCGCGAAACGGTCTGATCAAACAGTACGTTTCGTGAATGCGCGAGAAAAGACTGGGCAAAGCGGCCAAGGCCTTTCGCCTTCTGAGAGCTTGGCTTAGCTCAGGTTGACGGTGGCGATATGATCCCCTATTATTACAGTAAACGTAATAATAGGAGAGGGATGGACATGCGGGACAACGCGAAAGGCGGCGCGCTCACAGAGGTGACGTTCTATGTCCTGCTCTCGCTGTTCTCTCCAAAGCATGGGTACGCCATCATGCAGTTCATCGAGAAGAAGACAGGCGGGCGCCTGTCTTTGGGCGCCGGAACGCTTTATGGGGCGCTGAACTCGCTTGAGGAAAAAGGGTGGATCGCCCGCCGGGGAGACGGCAAAGGGCGGAAGAAAGAGTATCTGATAACCGATCTGGGCAGGGAGGTCGCCGGCAGGGAGCTGCACAGGCTCCACGAGCTGGCGAAAACCGCAGCGGAGATCATCGGGGGTAGCGTATGAAGGCGCGCAAGAGGATGTACCGGTATTTCGGCTGCCTGCTGGATACCCAGGCACGGTGGCTGAACAAGATGGCGGCACGTGGGTATAGGCTTACCCGTGCCGAGAGGCTGCTCTTCGAGTTCGAGCCGTGCGCACCCGGACAGTACCGATATCAGGTTGAATTTGTCGCCGACGCATCGAAGGCGGGCGCCGAGGACTACGCGCGCTTCCTGGAAGACCTTGGCTATCGTGTGCTCTTCAAGAACATCAACCTGAGCTATTCCATCGGAAAGGCCCGATGGCGCCCGTGGGCCGAGCCGGGCGGACGGCTTGCCACGAACGGGACCACCTTCAACCGCGAGCTGTTGATTGTCGAGAAGCCCAACGACGGCAAGCCTTTCGAGCTGCATACAACCTTCGAGGACAAGGCGGAGTATTGCAGGCGGTTGCAGAGGCCCTGGCTCTTCTTGCTCCTTGCCTCTGCCATCCTGGGAGGTGCCACGCGCTCCTGGGTTTGGGGGATCTGCGCCGCCGCAGCGCTCGTCGTCGTGATCGTCTACCAGATTGAGCGGGCGAGGCTGGGCAAGCTGGCAAGGACCGAGGAATGGTAACGGAGCGGATGCTCAAACGGCAAACCGGATGCGCTGGCCCTCTGCGTCGACATGTGCCTCGACGCCGAAGGGGATGATGCAGCGCGGTTGGGCGTGGCCGATGTTGACGTTGCAGACGATAGGCAGCCGCGGGTTGTCGATGACCTCGACCAGCAGCTGCTTGTATTCTTGCTCGTAAGCACCATCCATGGGCTTTCCAACCAAGATGCCGGAGATCGCATCGAAGACGCCGGTGCTCTTAAGATGCTCCAGCGCTTTCCGGTACGTTTCCGGAGGCATCTTCTCCTCGCTGGATTCAAGGAGGAGGATCCGACCCTCCCACTCCTCGTGGCTGGGGAACAGCCGGTATGCAGCGCAGAGCACGGGCATGTCCGCATAGCGCTCTCCATTGAAGAAATCGTACAGGGAGTCGATGCACCCGCCGAGGATCTTTCCGGAAAAGGACGGTTGGCCTTGGAGCAGTTCGAATCCCCGGCTCGGATGGGAGGTGAGCTCCACACCCACCTGCGACGCGTCGAAGCTTTTCCGCTCCCCGTACCATACCGCGCTGGGGCGGATCTCCCGAATGCCTCCCGTCGAGATGAGCTCTTCGAAAAAGCTTCGGCTGTAGGGGAGCATCTCCGGGCCTATCTCGCAGATATCGGCGAGGAAGGACTGCCCGTAGAACGTGCGCAGGCCAACCTTGTGCAGCATGAAATGGTTGATGGTCGTATCGGAGAAGCCCAGAAACACCTTTTCGGAAACGGCATCCTTGAGCTCATCGTGATCGAACAGGTACGGCAGAAGCCGATAGGTGTCATCCCCGCCGATGGCGCAGAGGATCATATCGATTTCCGGATCCCGAAATGCCTGCAGAAGATCAGCCGCCCTCTTCTCCGGGTGCTCCCTGATGAAGTCGAGTCCCTTGAGCGCATGCGGCATGAACCTGACCGTCAGCCCGTATGCGCGGAGCCGGCGGAGCCCTATCTCCACCTCATGGCTGACAAAAGGCTCTCCCAGGATGCCGCTCGAGAGGCTCACGATGCCGACGGTTCCAATCATCCTCATAGCTCTTTCTCCAGTTGATAACCCCATCTGTCCAGTACCGTATGCTTTGCTGCCGTCATCCGGCTATCCGGTACATCCCGTCTTCAAAGAACATGAATATGGTCGCTTTCGCGCGCATGCCGCAACAGCAGGAGCGCGTTGTACACATCCGGATAGGGCGACACCATGCCCATGATCGAGAGCCCGAACATGAACCCGCTCAAGGCAAGCTGGTCTGCGGGCGACACGAGGAATACGGCTAGCGGGACGATGCCGAGTACGAAGGGTGCCAGGCACATCAGGATGAACCGGCGCCTTCTCAAGGGATAGAAGGCCAATGCGACAAACGCGAAGCGCCCCTTGAGCTTTCCGATGAGCACATCCGCATCTTTGGGATACACGATGGCGTGGAGCCATTCGTGCACGATCATCAACGGAAAGCCCAGAGTGAACCCGCATGCGAACGCAGGCAGGTGGATGACAGGCGCCTGGTTGAGAGAGGTTTTCAGGAACAAGAGCGCGTTTGTCGCCACGCACAGCGCAAGCGCAATCGGGAGCGCTTTCATCTGGAGCGCATCTACCGATTCGCCGCCTATCCTCGAGGAGCCTTCGGGCAATCCGCCATGCTGCAGCGCCTCTATGTCCGATTCCCCGATAACTGGCTTAATCCGAATCATCTGCTTCAGGCCTCCGAAGGTGGGCGATAGCGCCGATTGGTGGGTGCGGCTGTCGTGGGGTATTTTATCGCACAACCGGCGTGGCCCCGTGGTACCGAATGGCCTTATTCCAACGGTTTGCGCCCCCAAACGGCCTTCGTCCAAGGAGCAGGGCCTTCTCGCGGCTCGAATCGTTGGAATAGGGCCATTCGGTACCACGGGGCTCCGGCATCGCATACGGACGGGTGTTGAATGGTGCTTATTATTCTTATTTCTCATAAAAACCATAAAACTGCGATGAAAACACGCATTTTTGTTTGTGTCACGTTGGTGGGGGGTATTACTGTTCCGTGCATATCATTTTCCTGTTTTTATCGCGAACAAGATGTGCTGAAAGTCGATTGCCGTTGCAGAGAGAAGGGAGAAGAAGCCGGCAGGGCAGGTGGGGTTGCCACCGATACGATGGCAGCCAGCATGCAGCCACATCATGCGTAGCTATACACGTACGATCGAGTGCACCGATACTGAAATGTGAGGAAAACAACTATGACACAGAGAAGAGGCTTCAAGAGGGCCCTTTCGTTCGCCTGTGCCCTGTGCCTGATGTTCTCGATGTTGGGGAGCGGTTCGCTCGCGGCAATCGCCGAGGAACTGGGGAACGGGGAGCTTGAGGCAGCGTATGCCGAGCTGGAGGCCGCAGGCGTTGAGTCTGCAGAGCCGGAGGCCCAAAATCCCGAGCTTGCCGTCGCCGCCGAGGAGACGGCAGCCGAGCCTGCCGATGAGGACGCTGAGCTCGATGAGGGCATCGAGCTCGCTGATGCGGGTGGGGTGGAGGCGCACGACGATGCCTTGGATCAGCCGGCTGATGCTGATTCCGTTGCGGACGACGCTCCTTCTGCGGAGGCCGAGGCGCCCGACGCGGCACCGGAAGCCCCTATGCTCAGGGCGCCTGTCTTGCGAGCGGTCCAAAACAACGTCATAACCAAGATCGAGGCGCAAACCTACAACGGCAGCGGCCCTCAGGGTGATACCGGCCAGTGGGACGTGTTCCGTCTTAATGCAGAGTTTGCACTTCCAAACGGTCAGGTCAACGCCGGCGATACGACCGTCATCACCCTTCCCGAAAAGCTGAAGTTCAATCAGACCTCAAGCTTCGAGATCAAAGACAGTGCCGGGCACGTGGTCGCGAATGCCGTGATTAACGGCGGCGCAAAGACAGTTACACTCACATACACGGATTATGTGGAAAATAATTCTGACATTACAGGAAGCTTCTACTTCTATGTCCAGATTGACCGGGACAATGTCGATGAAGAAGAGAATATCCCCATTGAGGTCGATGTCAGCGGAAAGACCATCGTCGGCAATACGATTCACTTTCTCGGCATCGGAGATCCAACTGGCCACTATCTGTCTAAGAGCGGCTGGCAGGCGACTGCCGTAGGACCCAGGGCTATCAGATACCAGCTTTCCGTCAACACGAAAGGCGAAGCGATCCAAAACGTCACCATTACGGACAAAATCGCCAGCACCGGCTTTACTATTCTTCCTGATTCGATCGTCATCATGAAGGGCACGTGGAAGGCGGTGCACGGAGACTGGGAGCTGCAGAACCAGACCGATGTGACCTCTCAATATAACGTCACGTGGAACGCTGATGGCTCCTTTACCCTTGATCTCGGCAACATTTCTGCTACAGATGGGTTTGCCATTCGCTATACCGCAGAGGCTTCCTATGACCTCGTCGATGGCGAGATCATCAAGAACGATGCAGTTATAAGGGGGACAAATATTGGTTCCCATACCGCGTCTGCGAATGCGTATTACTACGTAGCGGGCGGCTCTGCGGAGGGATATGTATATACCATCCGCATCGAGAAGGTGAATCCAGACGGAGATGCGCTTGCGGGGGCAGTCTTCAAGGTGATCCGTGAGGCGAACGGTCAGGTTGTAGGAACCATCACGACAGGTGCCGATGGTACGGCCGAGGTCACTGGTCTGCTGAAGGACTCCTATCGCATCGAAGAGGTCTCGGCCCCTGACGGATACGTGCTTCTCGATGAGCCGGTGGTTGTCGAGGTTGGCGACTTTGACAGCAATAAGATTGCCATCAAGACGATCACCAACGAGCCGGCAACAACCAGCGTCAGCGGCTCCAAGACCTGGGACGATGCCGATAACCAGGACGGCATGAGGCCGACGAGCATCACCATAAATCTGATGGCTGACGGCGAGCAGGTCGACTCGAAGACCGTGACCGAGGCGGACGGCTGGAGCTGGAGCTTTACAGGCCTGCCGAAGTACAAGGACGGCGCAGAGATTGACTACTCCATCACCGAGAAGGCCGTTACCGGATACACGCCGGAATACGACGGCTACGACGTGAAGAACATCCATACCCCGGAAGTCATCGACATCAGCGGCTCCAAGACCTGGGACGACGACGGCGACCAGGACGGAGCCCGCCCGGAGAGCGTCACGATCCGCCTGCTGGCCGACGGCGAGCAGATCGACTCCAGGACGGTGACGGAGGCCGACGGCTGGAGCTGGACGTTCGAGGGCCTTCCCAAGTTCAAGGACGGCAGGGAGATCAGCTATTCCATCACCGAGGACGCCGTGCCCGGCTACAGCGCGGAGTACAGCGGCTACGACGTCACCAACACGCACGCGCCCGGCAAGACGAGCGTGACCGTCGCCAAGGCGTGGGACGACGCCGACGACCAGGACGGCATCCGCCCGGAGAGCGTCACCGTGAGGCTCCTGGCCGACGGGGCCGACACCGGGCAGACGGCCGTGCTGAGCGGGGCCGCCAACTGGACCGCCTCATTCTCCGACCTGGACGAGTACAAGGACGGCCGGAAGGTGGAGTACACCGTCGAGGAGCTCGGGGTCGAGGGGTATACCACGACCGTCTCCGGCGACGCCGGGGCCGGCTACACCATAACCAACGCGCACGAGCCCGAGGCCATCGGCATCGCCGGCTCCAAGACCTGGGACGACGCCGGGAACCAGGACGGCGCGCGCCCCGAGAGCATCACGATCCGCCTGCTGGCCGACGGCGCCGAGGTCGCCTCGAGGACCGTGACCGAGGCGGACGGCTGGAGCTGGACGTTCGAGGGCCTGCCCAAGTTCAGGGACGGCAGGGAGATCAGCTATTCCATCACCGAGGACGCCGTGCCCGGCTACAGCGCGGAGTACGACGGCTACGACGTGGTGAACACCCACGCCCCCGGCAAGACGCACGTCTCCGTGGCCAAGGCCTGGGTCGACGGCGACGACAGGGACGGCGCGCGCCCGGCCAGCGTCACGGTCCGCCTGCTGGCCGACGGCGTGGACACCGGGAGGACCCTCGTGCTGAGCGCGGCCAACGGCTGGACGGCATCCTTCACCGATCTGGACGAGTACAAGGACGGTCGGAAGGTGGCCTACACCGTGGCCGAGGACGCCGTCGAGGGCTACGCCGCCTCCATCTCCGGCGACGCCTCCTCCGGCTTCACCGTGACGAACACGCGCGCGCAGACGTCCCCGCCGCCGGCGGCGGGCGTGCCCAAGGCCGGCGACGCCGCATACGCCCCCGTCCCGTGGCTGCTCGCCCTGGCCGGCGCCGCGCTGCTCCTGCGCGCCCGGCTGAGGAGGAGCCTCTAGGCGCCCCCTCCTCCCCGCGGCCCCCGATCCCCCCTTCGGCGGGCCCGCGGGGAGGCTCGGCACAGGGGAAGCTGCCGCCGCGCCATGCAGTCGCAGCCCGTGGTACGGAATCGCCCTATTCCAACGATGTGCGCCCCCAAATGGCCTTGCTCCAAGGAGCAAGGCCTTCTCGCGGCCCGGATCGTTGGAATAGGGCGATTCCGTACCACGGGGGCTCTCGGCATCGTGCGTACGGCTATGGAAGGTTTCTGGGGAACGCATACGCGTGTTTTCGTGCAGCGCGTGGATGGACGTATACTCTGATAGTGATGAAGAGAATCCCCGGCAAACAGAGCAGCTTGATGAAACATCCTTATCGTCCAATCGCGCTCGCCTGCACCCTCCTATGCGCAGGAGCGGCGCTCTGGGGCGTCTTGCGCTGCGCCGAGCCAATGCCCGCCAGCGCGCCCTCAGATGACGCACACGAGTGGATATACGGGATCACCGTAGACGATTGCTGGTACGACGACATCGAGGCAGATGCCGTGGTCGCCGCAGTCCGCGATATGCCGGTCAAGCCGACGGTCAGAATCGTCATGTCCGCCGACATGCCCGCTTCTGAGTACGAGGCTCTGTTCGCCGAGATACACGAGGTCGCCTACATCATGGCATGCCCGGTAGATTCCTCGGAGATGAATCTCTATGAGGACGAGCAAGCCTACCTGAACCGGTTCAAGGACGCCTACGAGATCCTGGCGCCCTATACGGATCTGTGGGAGATTGGCAACGAGGTCAACGGCGTCGAGTGGATCGGGCAATCGCCGGAGCTGATCGTGGGGAAGCTGGAAGCTGCGAACGCATATATCCGATTCCAAGGCGGCGCAACCGCGCTGACCCTGTACTACCCCGGTCCGGAAGAGCCCCACGTGCTGCTCGAATGGGTCGAGAAGTACCTCACGGAGCAGCTCAAGGGAGATATGGATTATGTGCTGCTCAGCTATTACGAGGACGATCACGACGGCTATGTGCCCGACTGGAGCACGATCTTCCCGGCTCTGGAGGAGGCCTTCCCGGGGGTGAAGGTGGGATTCGGCGAATGCGGGAACACCGCCGAGTCCGCCACGGAATCAAGCAAGATCCTCATGGCGCGCTCCTACTATTCGATGGACCCTCCCTCGGAGAACTACATCGGCGGCTGCTTCTGGTGGAACTGGGTGCAGGACTGCGTTCCGCACGAGGGGAACGCGGTTTACGATGAGATCAACCGCGCGCTGCCTGCGCGAACAGCCCGCCGATGAGCTGCTCGCTCATGCATTGTCTCAGAGGTGGTGCCGCGTGGCCTACAAGATTGCAATCATCGAAGACGACCTCATGCTGGCGGGACAGATCTCGCAGCTGCTTTCCCGCTACGGCTACGATTGCGCAGAGATGAGGGATTTCTCGGCCATCGACGCGCACGTTGCTGCAGATGAGCCGGACCTGATTCTGCTCGATGTGAACCTGCCGAGATACGATGGCTTCTACTGGTGCCGCACCCTGCGCGAGCAGACCAAGGTGCCCATCCTGATCATGTCCGCGCGAAACGACACGGCGGACCAGGTGAGGGGGATGGAATCGGGCGCAGACGACTACATCACCAAGCCCTTCGACCCCGATGTGCTCCTGGCCAAGGTGAATGCCGTCATCCGCCGGAGCTACGGCGATCTGAGGCCGCAGCCGGCGACGGATGGGGGAGTGGAGAAGCGCGGCATCACTTTTTGGGAGATGCAGCAGACGGTGGCGTATGGGGATCAGCGGGCAGAGCTGTCCTATACGGAGGCCCAGCTGTTCCGGGAGCTGTTCTCCGCCTTTCCCGATGCCGTATCCAGAGGCGAGCTGTTCATGCAAGTGTGGGATGGCGATACCTTCGTGGAGGACAACACCCTGAATGTCAACATCCGCAGGCTGCGGGAGAAGCTTGCCGCCGCGGGAATTCCCCTTGAGGTCCGGGTGGTCCGCTCCTTCGGCTATAAGCTGGTGATGGAAGGCGGCCGCGCATGAGGCTGTTCCTGAAAGACCATCTGGACGTGGCGATCCTGTATGCCGTCGATGCGGTGTTCCTGTCGTACGCCTATCACAGGATGGATGGGTTCGCGACAGCGGGCGGCATCGCCTACTTCCTGTTCCTCTCCCTGTTCCTCCTGGTGCTTCTCCTTGTGCTGCGCTATGCCCGCAAGCGGAAGCTCTATCATGCGCTGGGCCACGCTCCCGATGCGCTGGAGGATATGGTCGATACGGGTACCGCCGACGCCGAGACGGATGCCTTCTTCCGCTATAGCCGGAAGAGCTATGAAGCCTATCAGCGTCAGCTGAACGCATGGCGCGAGGAGAATAGCCGGTGGCAGACCCACCTCATGCAGTGGGTCCATCAGATGAAGACGCCCATCAGCGTGATCCGCCTGATGGTGCAGGACGGCACGAAGCCGTTGGATTCCTTCGGCGTGCTGTACGAGCTGGACCGCCTGCAGAACCAGATGGATCTGATGTTGGGGCTGGCTCGTGCCGGGCAGTTCAAGAACGACCTGGTGGTGGAGGAGATCTCCCTGAACGCGGTGGTGCAGGATGTCATCAAGAAAAACAAGCGGCTGTTCATCCAGCATCAGGTGTTCCCGAAGGTGGAGCCATGCGACGGCATCGCGGTCCATAGCGACCGGAAATGGCTCTCCTTTGCACTTGAGCAGATCGTGCACAATGCCGTCAAGTACTCCCCGGAGGGCTCTGCCATCGAGATCCGCATGGAACCGGCGGGAGCGCGAACGCGCCTCACGATTGCGGATCACGGCGCGGGCATCCGCCCGCGGGACCTTCCCCGCATCTTCGACCTTTACTACACGGGATCGAACGGGCGCGACAACGACCAATCGTCCGGCATCGGGCTGTATCTGGTGAAGACGATCCTGGACGATCTGGGGCACGTCATCACCGTGGAATCCGAGGTCGATCGGGGCACGCGCGTCTCCCTTGTGCTTTAAAGCACGGCGAACAGCCGATGCACGCTCCCGCTCAACATGACAGCCCTGTCACAATCTGTCACCTTACGCGATGGCACCCCCGCCTCGCTTCCCGTATGGTCGTTGATGTAGGCGCACGTGCAAGCAGAAAAGGATCTCTCTATGAATGTGCTCTCTATCGACCAGGCGACCAAAATCTACGGCAGCCGGGTGAAGGTCCGCGCGGTGGACCATCTGTCCCTGTCCGTCGATGAAGGCGAGTTCGTCGCCATCATGGGCGCTTCGGGAAGCGGGAAATCAACCCTGCTGAACCTGATCTCCGGCATCCTGCCGCTGACCTCCGGCACGATCCGCATCGGCGGCGAAGACATCTCCCAGCTGAAGGAGGAGGAAGCAGCCCGGTTTCGCAGGGACAGGCTGGGCTTCGTCTTTCAGGACTACAACCTCGTAGACACCCTCACCATCGGCGAGAACATCATGCTGCCGCTGATGTTCCAACAGGAGGACCCAGCGTCCATGCGTTCGCGGGCCCATGCGTATGCCGAAAAGCTGGGAATCGATGCGGTTTTCGACAGCAGGACCTACGAGGTCTCCGGCGGTCAGGCCCAGCGGGCCGCCATCGCCCGTGCCATCATCCACCATCCCAGCCTGCTGCTGGCGGACGAGCCCACCGGCAACCTGGACTCCGCGTCGGCGGAGCTGGTGATGCGGATATTCTCCGCCCTGAACAGGGAGGAGCGCGTCTCCACTGTCGTGGTCACGCACGATGCGCAGACCGCCAGCTTCTGCGGGCGGGTGGTGTTCATCAAGGACGGGCGGGTCTTCAATGAGCTCTATCGAGAAGACAGCCAGCTTCGCTTCTACGACGAGATATTGGGCGTCCTCAAATTCATGGGAGGTGCCCCGCGATGACCTTTCTCCAGTTTGTGAAACGTAACGTGCTGCGCGACAAGGAGCACTATGCGGCCTATTGGCTGAGCAGCGTGTTCACGGTCGTCATCTTCTTCGTGTTCTCCGTGGACCGCCACCATCCGGAACTGAGCACCAGCACTTCCATAAGCGATTTGATGAGCTACGCGCAGATTGCCATCCTGATCTTTTCCTTCGGCTTTCTGGCCCTGTCCATCTTCGCTTTCATCAAGAAGAAGCGGAAGACCTACGGCGTGCTGCTGATGATGGGTATGAGCAAGCGGCAGCTGCGCCGTATGGTTCTTCTCGAGAATCTGCTGATCGGCGCTGCCGCTGTTGCGACGGGCATTGCAATCGGGCTCGTGTTCGGGCATCTGACCGTCATGATTTTGGCGCAGTTCATCCACGTGCGCGAGGTAGGCTATGTGTTTCCCTGGCAGGCCGTCCGGGAGACGGTCATCGGGTTCTTCGCGGCCTTTGTCGCGGTCAGCCTGCTTCAGGGGAGAAAGCTCATCAAGATACCGGTGCGCGAGCTGATCGCCAGCCGCGAGGACGAGGCGCGCAACATGAGGTTCCACCCGGTGCTGGCGCTGCTGGGCATAGCGCTGCTTGCCTTCGGCTACCTGCTGACGGCGTTCAACGAGATCGCTTGGATCAGAGCCGTGTTGGAGCGCGACGAGATCCTGATGAAGAGCCTGGTTCCCCTGATCATGGGCTTCGTGTTCGTGGGACTGTTCCTGGTGTTTCGGGAGTTCGTCTTCCTGTTCCTCGACGTGGTCAGGCATCGGTCGAGGCGCTACCTGCAGGATGGAAACGCCATCTGGGTTACGGGATTGGAGGACAAGCTCAAAAGCTCCGTCGCAACGATGTTCATCTCGACCATCATGCTGACCATGGCCTTCTCATCCATCATCACCTTCATCTCCATCATGACCTCCGTGCGCGCGGACATCACGCAGATGAACCCGGCCGCCGTCCTCTACATGTCCTTCGATGGGGACGTCGATGCGGATGCCAACACGGCCCTGATCGAGCGGGCGTTGAGGGAGAACGGCGTGGACTATCAGGCCTACCGGTACGACATCTTGGAGTACGGCGACTATGAGATGGAGGCCGTCAAGCTGCTGAGAGCGTCGGACTACAACCATCAGACCGGTGGGAACCTTGCTCCCGCAGACGGGCAGGCCATCGATATCAGCGGCAGCGAGGTTGCCGAGGCAACCGTTGCCGTCACGGATACGGAAACGCTGGACGTGGTCGGTTTGGCTGCTCCATGGCTGGAATTCCATCGGCGCAACCATTCCTATGCGGTGAGCGATGCCGCCTACGACGCCTTGGCAGCCTCCGGGAAGATGGATCGCGTGACCGTCTACGAGTATCAGGTAGACGACGAGGCCCAGGCGGAGGAGATGCGCGCCGTGAGCAGGTCTTTAGAGGGATCGTTCGAGAGCGGCTACGGCACGCCCCGGGTCTGCATTCTCCGCATCGACGACATCGATCTGGAGGAGTATGGAAATGGGCTTTTCGGCTATGTGGCGCTGCTGTTCTCCGTGCTCTTCATCGTGGCTTCTGCCAGCCTGCTGTACTTCAGGCTCATCAACGATGCCAGGGAGAACCTGCCCCAGTCGAAGAACCTGTTCCGCTTCGGGCTGTCGGTGCCGCAGATTCTGAGGATCCAGAAACGGCAGATGCGCGTGCTGTTTTTGCTCCCTCTGGCGTTTGCCATCCTGTCCACGTTCTTTGCCATGAACTTTTTGATCAACATCGAAGCGGCGTCCACGCACATCTTTGTCCGCGCGGCGGCTATCCTGGTCCCGCTGATTGTGCTGGAGCTGGGGTACTTCGCCCTGCTGAACCAGCGCTTCGAGGCGAAGCTGCGCGCCTATCTTGCCGTGGAATAACGAGAAGGGGTATGAGTTATGAGAATCGGATTGAACAGATCGCACCTGAAGAACATCGCGTTGGTATTCATGGTGGTGGACAACGCCTGGCTGCGCTTCTCCACGAGTTTCAGCAGCGTGGCGCACCTGGTGACGCGCTTCGTCGCCCCGCTGTTCGCCTGGCTTATGGTGGACGGGTTCTTCCACACCAGATCCAAGGGCCGCTATTGCCAGCGCCTATGGATTGCGGCCGCCCTCATGCAGGTGGGCAACGTGGCCTCGTTCGCGCTGTTCAAGGAACGGGGGATTGCCGACAACATCTTCCTGATGCTGGCCCTCGGCTTCACCATCATCTGGCTGTTCGAGCTGGCGAGAAGCGCGGACGGGCCCCGGAGGATCTGGCTGCGCGTCGCGGCCATCGCGCTGACCGTGCTGGGGATCGCGTTGAGCACCTTCCTCTTCATCCCGCTTCCCTTCGGCAGCGCCATCATGGTGGAGGGCGGCTTGGAGCTGATCCCCTTCATCCTCATCGCCTACTTCTTCCATGAGAGCAGGGGGAAGCAGGCCGTCCTGACCCTCGCCTACAGCCTGCTGCTGTTCTTTACGCTGTATGGCGGTATCGAAGGTTATCAGGGCTTTGACATGTTCTGCGTGAACTCCGATTGGATGGTCTTCTCGGTGATCCCGTTCATGTTCCTGTACAACGGCGAAGAGGGCAGGAAATCCGCCTTCGGGAAATGGTTCTTCTACGTTTTCTACCCCATCCACCTGTGGGCGCTGGCGATTCTGAGCGTTGCCATGTAGGAGGGGCGATTATCGATCCATCCGGCCGGCTCTGCACGCGGGGCCGGCCGGTTCATCTCGGCGCCTGATAGACAGGACGGCAACGCTGCACTACGCTTGATGCGGCAATGAGAAGTGGACGCTATGCGTGAGGGGGAATGGGCGATGCCGTTCGATTACAAGAAGGAGTACAAGGAGTTCTATCTGCCGCCTGCAAAGCCGGGGATCGTGCAGGTTCCGGCCATGAATTTCGCCGCCGTGCGCGGTCAGGGCGATCCCAACGATGAGGACGGCGCGTATCAGGCTGCCCTCGGCATGCTCTACGGCATCGCCTTCACCGTCAAGATGTCTCCCAAGGCGGGGCATGCCATGGAAGGCTACTTCGAATACGTGGTGCCGCCGCTCGAGGGCTTCTGGTGGATCGACGGCTTCGATGGGATGGACTACGCCCGCAAGGCCGACTTCAACTGGATCAGCTGCATCCGCCTTCCCGATTTCGTCACGCGCGAGGAGTTCGATTGGGCGGTGGCGGAGGCGACGCGCAAGAAGAAGCAGGACTTCTCGGCGGTCGAGTTCCTCACCATCGAGGAGGGCCTCTGCGTGCAGTGCATGCATCTCGGGCCCTACGACGACGAGCCGGCGACGGTGGACGCCATGCATGCGTTTGCTGCGGAGCAGGGCTATGAGCTGGACTTCTCGAACACGCGCCGCCACCATGAGATCTACCTCACCGATGCGAGGCGAACAGCTCCCGAGAAGCTCAAGACCGTCATCAGGCATCCGGTCCGCATGGCCTAACCTCCCGTCGGGGAGTATCCCCCACGGGAGGTTTCAGACCATGGGGGAGTATCCCCCACGGGAGGTACCCTTCCGACCATGGGGGAGTATCCCCCACGGGAGGAACAAGGAGGTTGGCGCAGCGGGCCTCCCGCTCACCGGGATGCAAACAAGGATGCTCATGGCATAGAATAAACTGGTTGAGGCGGACACCCACTCGAATAGGCATTCACATGAACCGAAACGCACGCGTCGCCGACATGCTCTGCGCATCATACGACTGGTCCTCCGACACCGAGAGGCGCCTCGCCGACTTCCTCCTGCAGAATCTGCCCGGCGCCTCCCGCATGTCCGTGAGGGAGATCGCGGAGAAGAGCGCTACGTCGAGCGCGACCGTCTCGCGGTTCGTCCGCAAGCTCGGATTCGAGAGCTTTGCCGAGCTCAGGCTCGCCATCGCGATGGAGCAGGGCGGCAACGGCTTGCAGGAGGGCGAGGCGGCGACGGAGATCTCGCTGGACGACATCGAGGCCTCCATCCGCTACGTGCTCGAGAACAAGATTCAGGAGCTGCAGGGAACCGCGCAGATGCTCGATGCCGAGAGCGTCCGCGCGGCGATCGATCTGATCCGCGGTGCGGAGAACATCCTGTTCGCTGCCGTGGGCAATTCGATACCCGTGTGCTCGAACCTGGCATTTCGCCTCGGGCAGATCGGCATCAGGGCGAACTGCCCTGCAAACACCGAGATGATGATCCTCGCGTCCCTGGCGCTGAAGCGCAACGATTTGGTGATCATCGTCTCGTCATCGGGTTATTCGCATAGGCTCGAGACGATCATGGACAACGCCGAGGACAGCGGAACCCCCATCCTGTTCATCACCACGACCCCCATGGCGAAGCTGGTTCAGCGGGCTGACGTGGTGCTATCCGGGGTATCGCGCGACCAGCTCCTGACGGGCCTCCAGTTTGCCACGCACATCCCCGAGGACTTCATCGTCGAGACGCTGTTCATGTTCCTCATGGCCCACAGCAAGAACATCGGCGAGCTTGCATGGATGGAGCGCAAGAGCCTGGGCCGCGACAAGGAGACGACGCCGACCTTCAGCTAGGGTTACAGCCCGCGCGCTTTCGATACCGCTTACAACCCGCATCAGGCGAACTGGGGCCGGCTTCGCTGCCTCGAATAATCGACCGAGACGGGCGTGTTCGTCTCAGTCGATTGAACGGGACGCGTTTCCGCACAAAAGCGTCTCGAATAATCGGCCGAGACGGGCACAGTCCCTATGCTGGGTCGATGCTGTTCCAAGCTCTCGTGAAAGAATGGAGGCAACTTATGCGCGCACGGGTTTTATCTTAGAAAGAGAAGTATAATCTATTTCGTATACGAAAGTGTTTTTTGATATTAATGTGAGAGTTTAAACTATTTCGTACACGAAAGGCCCTGTCTATGGAATACATGACGACGGCAGAGGCTGCGAAGCTGCTCGGGATATCCGTCCAGCGCATAAGGCAGCTCGCTGCAGCAGGAACGATCACCGGCCAACGCATGGGAGGCCAATGGCTGTTGGACAGGGACTCTGTGCACGCGCTGGCATGCAAACCCGTTCGAAAGGGCGGGCGGCCCCGCATCGGCGCGGGAGCAGCTGATCGTCCTTTCACGCTCATGAACCGTACCCATGCCGTCTGCGACATCGTCTATCACAGCAAAAGGAAAGAATTCATTCAGGTGGGGGAGATCCTCGATTCCCATCGGCTTCCCATCGGTTTGTTCGGTAGCGACAGAAGGACCCGCGTGCACGCTTTCAACGCCTGGTGGAAGGGGAGGGGCATCCCTGGAGACAGGAGAGGTCTCCAAAAGCTGCTGGATGACGCCGGTGCTGAGGTGCCCGAGGAACTCCTCATGCGCAATCTCGGCCTTTCCCTCTCCGACCAGTATTGGATCAGGCCGGTTGGCTCGCAGCTCCAATGGGAGTCGATCAACTTCTTCGATAACGACTTCTTGGAGTTGGATGAAAGAGCGATTCGACCTCCCTTGGATGACATATCCCAAGCGCACCCTGACAACACTTCGGACGGCAATCTCGCCAAACACTGGGTTTTACGGGGGAGGAAGCGCGTCCTGCTCAAGGAAGGTGCGAAACTCAACCAAGAACCGTTCAATGAGCTGGTGGCTACCCGATTGCACCAACGCCTTATCCAAGAAGGGGAGTACGTTCCATACTGGATCGAGGGGGTGGGAGCGGAAGCGGTAAGCGCTTGCGCATGCTTTCTGACCGATGAGGAAGAGTACGTTCCTGCATGGTATGTCGACCGCATCTTGCCGGAGCGCGATAGCAGAGATGCCTACCGGCATTATGTCGCATGCTGCGAGCTGCTCGGTATCGAGGGTATCGAGCGCGCTCTCAGCAAGATGATCGTGTGCGACGACATCCTGGCGAACGATGATCGGCACTACCGAAACTTTGGAATCATCCGAAATGTCGAGACGCTCGCCTGTCGTCCTGCTCCGCTCTTCGATTCTGGGTCGAGCCTTTGGGTGAATTCCACCCTTTCGGATCTGCGGTCCGGCGAATTCAGCTATCGGAGCAGACCGTTCGATCCGAGGCCTGCGCGTCAGATGATGCTCGTCGAAGATCTGTCATGGCTCGATACCGGAGGCCTGGATGGGTTCGTCGACGAGGCGATGGCCATCCTCGGGCAGAACCCGCTTCTGAAAGATCGGATGGCGTTCATTCGACAGGCACTCCAAAGGCGGGTTGAACGCATGATAGATATCCGCGCATGGTGGTAGCATAGCCGTCTTGTCAGCCGCGTCATCCGTCGCCCGCCGGCTTCGTTGTCCCGTTCAACCGACCGAGACGGACGTGTTCGTCTCAGTCGATTGAACGGGACGCGTTTCCGCACAAAAGCGTCTCGAATAATCGACCGAGACGGGCACGCCGCCCCCCGGACGTTGATTCCACCGGCACTTGGGGAGGGCAAGCAGCCCGCATACGTTCCTGTGCGCAGAGAAGACGCGAGGACATCCGTCTGGCTGCCGCCTTGCGCCGTTGAGCGTGACCCGGCCCGTGATGAATCATTGTTCCAAAAACTAGTATTATTATAAAACAGTGTTCCATACGGAATATGAACTGCAGGTAGGTGGCTTGCAGCCACGGCAATCTGATTCGAGAGGAGGGAGAGGGACATGAAGATCGTCGGAGTATGTGCCTGTTGCAGCGGAATCGCGCATACCTACATGGCAAAGGACGCCATCGTGAAGGCCGCGCAGGCGATGGGCGACGAGGTTCACATGGAAACCCAGGGGACCATCGGCGTGGAGGATGAGCTGACCGCGCAGCAGATCGCTGAAGCGGACTGCGTCCTGCTGTGCGTCGATGTCCACATCGAGGGCACGGAGCGCTTCAAGGACAAGAAGGTCATGAAGATCCCCACGGGTCTCGCCATCAAAGCGCCCAAACAGGTCATCTCGAAGATTCATGAGGAGCTTCGAAAAACGTTGTAGGTGCAGTCCGACAAGGTGAAAAACATGCTTGGAGAGGATAGAAACTGTGGCTGAAGAAGTCAAGAGAACGATGAAGAAGGTGGGCATCAAGGCTCCGATCCTCACCGCCATCAGCTACCTTCTTCCGCTGGTCGTAGCGTCCGGCCTGCTTATCGCGATAGGCAACCTCACCGGCGGCCAGAACGTGTCCACACTCGATGGAATCACGATTCCCGATGCCCTCACCACGATCGGAGTCTTCGGAATGGGGCTGCTGCCCTCGTTCATCGCCGGCTACATCGCCTATGCGATCGCCGATCGCCCCGGCCTGGCTCCCGGCTTCCTCATGGGCCAGGTCGCGTCGTTTCTGGGGGCGGGATTCCTCGGGGGCATGATCGGCGGCATCGTCGCCGGCTACATCGCCCTTTGGCTCGAGACCTATCTCAAGGTTCCCACGTGGGCCCAGGCGCTTATGCCCATGATGATCATCCCCACGCTTACCGCGATCATCGCCGGCGTGCTCATGGTGTTCGTCCTCGGCGGCCCCATCGCCGCAATCACCGCCGCGCTCACCGCGTTCATCACGGGTCTCGACTACACGCAAAGGCTCACCACCGGCTTCATTCTCGGACTGATCCAACACCTCGATTACGGCGGGGCGATTTCCAAGGTCCCCAACCTCATCTGCGACGGCATGATGGCCGATGGCATCTACGGCCCCGAGGCGGTCAAGGTTCTGGGCTCCATGGTTCCCCCGTTCGGCGTGGCGCTTGCGCTGGTGCTCTCGAAATTCGTCTTCAAAAAGCCCATCTTCAAGCTGTCCGAGGTCGAGAACATCAAGGTCGCCTTCCCCATGGGCGTCTGCATGATCACCGAGGGCGTCATCCCCATCGCGATGAACGATCTCGTGCGCACCGTGATCAGCACGGCTCTGGGCGACGCGGTCTGCGGAGCCATCGCGTTCTCGATGGGCGTCGAATCCATGGTTCCCTCCGGAGGCATGTTCGTGGTGCCCATGATGACGAATCCGGGCTGGGCACTCGTTGCGCTGGCAGCGGGCTCGCTCGTCACCGCGCTGCTGCTCATACTGCTCAAGAGGCCTCTCAAACCCGAGGAGATCGACGATCTCAACGTCGAGCAGGTCGAGGAGGAGGTCGATCTCTCCGGCTTGAGCTTCTCGTAAACATCGGACCTGCGCGGAGCCGGGCTGCCGGTTCTGCGCGTTTTTCTATTCGCAGGATACGTTCACATTCAAAAGAGGTTTCCTATGTACGAATCAATGCGGGGCATCCTCGCAAAAGCCAACGAAGAGGGCTATGCGGTCATGGCGATCAACGCCTTCAACCTCGAGTCCGCAGCGGGTGTGATCCACGCGGCGGCGCAGATGGATGCGCCGATCATCATCGACCTGCTGCAAGATCACGTCAAGGCGTACTTCGACTGCGATGTGCTCGCCGCACCCCTCATCAAGATGGCTCAGCGCGTGCACGTTCCCGTGGCAATCAACCTCGACCACGGAAGCGACGTCGCCCATCTCAAACGCTGCCTGCACGAGGGATTCTCAAGCGTGATGGTCGATGCCTCTATGCGCCCCTTCAACGAGAACGTGGGCATCACCCGCTCCGTGGTCGAGTTCGCCCAGCAGTTCGGCGCAAGCGTCGAGGCTGAGGTGGGCGGCATGGGCCTTGTGCAGGAGGGGTCCGGCTTCACCAGCACGGGCATGTACACGAATCCCGATGACGCCATCGCGTTCATCGAGCAGACGGGCATCGACGCCCTTGCCGTGTCGTACGGCTCTTCCCATGGCGCCTATCCCGAGGGCTATGTTCCCGAATTTCGCTTCGACATCGTTGAGAAGATCAAGGCCGCAACGGGAATCCCGCTGGTGTTGCACGGAGGATCCGGCACGACGCCCGAGACCATCAAGCGATCGATTGCATGCGGTATCAACAAGATCAACGTCGGAACCGACTACATGATCGCCCAGCGCACGTTCATCGCGCATGCTTTGAGCGAGCAGCCCGACTATGATTATCCCGAACTGATCCACCGGTCGTATCTTGCAGGAGCCGCCGTCATCGAGCGTTACATCGAGCTTTCCGGCTCGCAGGGGAAGGCACGCTGATCACCTTGAACATCCATGGCCTGACGCCAGACCATTAGATATATGAACCCGAGCTGAACGAGAAAGGAATTGCAATGCTTGTGAATATGAACCAGATGCTCTCCGTTGCGCAGGAGCATCGTTTCGCGGTCGGCGCCTACAACGTCTCCGAGTCCAACCTGTTCAGGACCGTCGTCGAAGCCGCCGAGGAGAACGACGCGCCCGCGATCGTCGCCGTGCACCCCACGGAGCTCGATTACTGCAAGGACGACTTCGTGAAATACATGATCGCCCGCATCTCCAACAGCCCTGTTCCATTCGTCCTGCACCTCGACCATGGCGATTCCCTCGCGTCGATCATGCGCGCCGTGCATGACGGCTTCAGCTCCGTTATGATCGACGGCTCCCTCCTTCCCTTCGAGGGCAATATCGAGAAGACCGCTGAGGTCGTGCGCCTGTGCCACATGCTCGGCGTTTCCGTGGAGGGCGAGCTGGGAACCATCGGCGATACCGGAACGACCATCGAGGGCGGCATGACCGAGGTCAAGTACACCGATCCCCAGGATGCGAAGACCTTCGTCGAGAAGACAGGCGTCGATTCCCTTGCCATCGCCATCGGTACCTGCCATGGCCTGTATCCCAAGGGCGTGACGCCCAAACTCCGCATCGACATCCTCGAGCAGATCAAAGATGCCGTGGACATCCCCCTCGTCCTGCACGGCGGTTCCGGCAACCCCGATGCCGAGATCGCCGCGGCAGTGAGGATCGGCATCCAGAAGGTGAACATCTCCTCCGACTATAAGAGCGCGTTTTTCTCCAAGGCGCGCGAGATCTTGGCGCAGCCCAACTCCGGCTGGGATCCCAATAACCTGTTCCCCGCATGCATCGATGCCGGCAAGCAGGTCATCGCCCAGAAGATGGAGCTCTTCAACAGCACGGGCAAGGCCGCGCTGTATCGCGCGAACGGCATGACGCAGTGGAGGCGGGAGCTGCGCTAACCCCCATTCGGGGATACTCCCCCATTGGGGGAGTATCCCCGAATGGGGCTCTTCAGCGGAAGAGGCGTCGATTTACCTGAGAAGAAAGGAAAGTGCGATGGCATCGATCGGTGCGATAGAGGCGGGCGGAACCAAGATGGTCCTTGCCCTCGGCGATGAGGCGGGGCATATCGTGGAGATGGAGGAGATCCCCACCACTGCTCCCGATGCATGCGTGGAGCAGATGGCGGCGTGGTTCGCTCAGCGCACCGTGGATTCCCTGGGCATCGGCGCCTTCGGTCCCACCTGCGTGAATCCCGGTAACCCGCGCTTCGGGCAGATCCTCGAGACGCCCAAGACCGCATGGAGGCACTTCGACCTGCGCGGCGCCCTCATACATAGGCTCGGCGTGCCCGTGGGGTACGACACCGACGTGAACGCCGCCTGTTTGGGCGAGGCCACCTTCGGCGCCGCCCAAGGCCTGTCCAACGTGGTGTACGTGACCGTGGGTACCGGCATCGGCGCCGGCGTGATGGTGGAGGGCGCGCTGCTCCACGGCATGCTGCATGCCGAAGCCGGCCACATAACCGTTCCGCGCGTGCCCGGCGACGCGGCGAGGAGCGTCTGCCCTTACCACAGCGGCTGCTTGGAGGGCCTGGCGTCGGGGCCGGCCATAGAGCGGCGTTGGGGCGAGAAGGCCGCCGAGCTCGCGGGTCGCGACGAGGTGTGGGAGCTGGAGAGCTCCTACCTCGCCCTGGGCATCTCGACCTACGTGCTGTGCTACGCGCCGCACAGGGTCGTGCTGGGAGGAGGCGTGATGCACCAGGAACAGCTGTTCGCGCTCATCCGCGCCAAGACGCGGGACCTGCTCAACGGGTATCTCGTAACTCCCGAACTGGAGGATATCGACTCCTACATCGTCCCCCGCCGGCTGCGGGGGAGCGCAGGGGATCCTCGGCGCCTTGGAGCTCGGCCGCCGTGCGCTTGAAGGCGCTTCGGTGCAGGTTTCCTGAGCGTCGCCGTTCGCCTACCGCATAAATCTCCTTTAAAGAGGCTGTTGTATCAGCCCATCGATACCGCTCACCGATGAAATGCACGTCTTTATGACTTTTTTTAAGATTGTCTATATTATTTTCATGTAGCCGGACCGTCACCCGGAAAAAAGGGAGGGTAACTATGGATTTAGACAAGATCTTTAAACTGAAGGAACGCAATACGGATGTCAAGACAGAGGTCATCGCGGGCATAACCACGTTTATGACCATGGCGTACATCCTCGCGGTCAACCCGACGATCCTTGCGCAGGCCGGCATGGATCACGGCGCCGTGTTCACGGCCACCGCGCTTGCGGGCATGATCGCGACGCTTTTGATGGCGGCGTTCGCAAACTATCCGTTTGCACTGGCGCCCGGCATGGGACTCAACGCCTACTTCACCTACTCCGTCGTCATCGGCATGGGCTACAGCTGGGAGATGGCCCTTACCGCGGTCTTCGTGGAAGGCATCATCTTCCTGATCCTCAGCGTCACCAATGTGCGCGAGGCCATCTTCAACGCGATCCCGCTGAATCTCAAAGCGGCGGTGAGCGTGGGCATCGGCCTGTTCATCGCGTTCATCGGCCTGCAGAATGCCCATATCGTGATCGGCAGCTCCACGCTGGTGGGCCTGTTCAGCTTGGACAACTACAACATGGCCCTTCCCGAGGGTTCGACGCTCGGCACCTTCAACGATGTCGGCATCACGGTCGTCCTTGCAATCGTCGGCATCATCATCACGGCGATCTTGGTTGAGAAGAAGGTCAAGGGAAACATCCTGATCGGCATTCTGGCAACGTGGGTCCTCGGCATCATCTGCCAGCTGGCGGGCCTCTATGTTCCGAGCCCGGAGCTTGGATTCTACAGCCTGCTTCCCGATTTCTCGAACGGGCTCTCCGTTCCCAGCCTTGCGCCGATCTTCTTCAAGCTCGACTTCTCTAAGGTTCTCACCCTGGAATTCTTCGTGGTCCTGTTCGCGTTCCTGTTCGTAGACCTGTTCGATACCATCGGCACCCTGATCGGCGTGTCCACCAAGGCGGGCATGCTCGATAAGGACGGCAAGCTGCCGAACATCCGCGGCGCCCTCCTGGCCGACTCCGTCGGAACGACCGTCGGTGCGGTTCTCGGCACTTCGACCGTCACCACCTTCGTCGAGTCTGCTGCAGGTGTCGCAGAGGGTGGGCGCACGGGCCTCACGGCGGTAACGTCCGCGATCCTGTTCGGCCTGTCCCTGTTCCTCTCGCCGATCTTCCTCGCCATCCCTTCGTTTGCGACGGCTCCGGCACTGGTCGTCGTCGGCTTCTACATGTTCAGCAATATCGCTCACATCGACTTCGAGGATATGGCCGAGGCGATTCCGTGCTACATCTGCATCATCGCGATGCCGTTCTTCTACAGCATCTCCGAGGGCATCGCCATGGGCGTCATCTCCTTCGTGGCGATCAACCTGGTGACGGGCAAGATGAAGAAGATCACGCCTTTGATGTACGTTCTGGCCGTTCTGTTCCTGTTGAAGTACTTCCTGTTGTAAGGCTGCAGGCCGGAACGCAGAGCGTCGCGTTCGCAAAGCGCCGCCGTTGCCGCGTAATCGGGCAACGGCGGCTTTTTCAGCCGAGATTGTCAGCCTAGAGGGTCGAGGCGAGCCAACGGGTGGAGCAGGGCAGGATGCGCTGGACTGGCGCTGCCGCAGGCTCGCGGAGCTGCCCCATGAGTATGGAGCACACGAGCTCGCCCTCCTCCTCGACGGGTTCGATGATGGTCGAGATGCCCGGCTCCGCAAGGTCGGCCCAGTCCTCGTTGTTGATGCCGAGAAGCCCGATGCGCTCGGGCATGAGGTGCCTGCGCGAGCGCAGCGCCTTCACCAGGCGCGCGAGGCCCCACTGGTGCGGGCAGAACACGAGCGTGCGCCGGGCGGGGACGATGGCGGCGTCGAGCTTGCGCTCGAGAGCCTGCACATCGGCGGTGTTCTCGTCCATCTCGACGACGCGCGCTTCGAGGCCCCGCACCGCGAGGGCGTCGGCCATGCCGTCCATGCGCTCCACCCGCGACCTCATCTTGCCGGGCGGCGCCGCGCAGACCACGAAGTCGTCGTAGCCCCGCTCGACGCAGCTGCTCGTCGCGTCGTACACGGCGCCGTAGAGATCGGTGCGCACCCAGCTGCAATCCACATCCGCGTATCCGAAATCGAAGAACACCACGGGCTTGCGCGCCGCCTCGAGGAGCCTGCGCAGCTCGCGGTGATGCGACGTGGGCTGGATGATGAACCCGTCCACGCCCAGTGAAAGCATCTTCTCAACCTGGGCGCGCTCCGTCGCGGAGCTGAAACCCGTGTTGCAGATCACGGTCTGGTAGCCTGCCTGCTGCGCGACGCGCTCGATGCCCGTGAACACGCGTCCTGCCCAGAGGTTCGAGTTGTTGAGGATGATGACGGCGATAACATGGCTGCTCGAACCCGCGAGATCCTTCGCCTGCGCACTCGGCACATACCCCGTGCGATGCACCACCTGCGCGATGCGCTCGCGGGTCGCCTCGCTCATACGTTCGAACCGCCCGTTGAGGTAGTTCGACACGGTGGCGGTGGAGGTGCCCGCCATCTGCGCGATGTCGTGGATGTTAAGGCGCTTCTCCGCCATGGTCCCCCCGTTGGACGCGGTGCGTGCAGCCTGTTCCGTACAGCATAGATCATCGTAGCTGAACCTGCGTCGAAAAACGCACGTGACGGCTGCGGTTATCGCCGCCTGCCGAATTCTCGAATATCTTCTTGACACGAACGGGTCTTTATGCATTTTACGCTATTCATCGTAGTAAACCGCTTTACATAGCGGCGGTATTGCATAATCTACCTGCGCGTTCGCCGAATACTGACCGATCAGTGCAGGCTAGTATGCAAGAATCTGAAACGAAGTCACGTTCGGACGAACGGCTGCCTGTCGATCGCGAGCGCAGGCGGCATGCCAACACGGGAGAGGAGACACTCCATGAGAATCGTAGCCGTCTGCGCATGTACCGTGGGCATCGCCCACACCTATATGGCGAAGAAGGCGCTGGAAGACGAGTGCAAGCGGCGCGGGATCGCGTGCAAGGTCGAGGCCCAGGGCGGCATCGGCATCGAGAACGCCCTCACGCAGGCGGAGATCGACGCCGCCGATGTGGTCATCCACGCCGTCGACGTCGATGTGAACGAGGCGGAGCGCTTCGAGGCCAAAGAGGCCGAGGGCCGCCTGCTCAAGGTCGGCACATCCGAGACCATCTCGACGCCCGCCGAAATCATCGATCAGGCGCTCGCCGCCGCCGAGGCCGCAAGCACCGCCGGCGCCGCGCCCGTACGCCGTCCGCTGTTCGAGAACTTCGGCAAGGATCTGCTCGCCGCATTCAACACCGGCGTTTCGTACTTCATCCCCATCGTCGTGATCGGCGGCGTGTTCCTCGCCTTCTCGCTGGCATCGGGCCAGGCGGGCGAGGCCGGCATGGAGATCACCAACCCCTTCATGCAGAACCTCAACCTCATCGGCATGGCGGGCATCAACATGATGATCCCCGTGCTCGCCGCCTACATCGCCTACTCCATTGCGGGGAAGCCCGCCCTGGCACCCGGATTCGTGCTCGGCTATCTCGTGAACAACCCCGTGCCCATCGGCGACGTGAACGTATCCACGGGCTTTTTGGGCGCGATGATCATGGCCGTTGCCGTGGGCTACTGGGTCAAATGGATGAAGACCTGGCGTACCAACGACACCATCGCCACGATCATGCCCATCCTGATCATCCCCATCCTCACGTCGCTCGTGCTGGGCATGGTCTACATCTACGTGCTTGCCGCACCGCTCTCGGTGGTCATGGACTGGCTCACCAACGCGCTGTCGGGCCTCTCCGGCGGTTCCGCGGTGGTGCTCGGCGTGGTCATCGGCATCATGACGGCCATCGACATGGGCGGCCCCATCAACAAGACCGCCTCGACCTTCACGATGGCTCTCATGACCACCGGTGTCTATGCGCCCAACGGCATGTTCCGCGTGGCGGTTGCGATTCCGCCCATCGCCTGCGGCATCGCGGCGCTCGTGGCGCGCAACAAGTATGACGCGGCCGACCGCCAGATGGGCATCTCCGCGCTCTTCATGGGCTGCATCGGCATCACCGAGGGCGCCATCCCCTTCGCGGTGAAGGACTTCGCCCGCACCGCGCCGGCCATCTGCATCGGCTCCGCCGTGGGCGCAGCGCTCGCAGCCATCCAGGGCATCGAGTGCTACGTTCCGCACGGCGGCTTCATCGTGGCCATGGCCACCAACAACATCGCACTGTTCTGCCTCGACATCGTGATCGGCTCGCTCGTGGGCGCTGCGATTCTCATCGCCCTCAAGCCGAAGCTGGAAACGGCGGTTGCAGAGTAGTATTCCATCACAACACAAGGGAGCGCCTCGCGCAGATGCGGGCGCTCCCGCACGGAAAGGAAGCGCAATGTCACAGCAGCTCACTATCGCGCAGGCCGTGAAGGGCATGCTCAAGCTCCAAGATACGGGCGACCATGCCACGATGATCGGCATAGGCCCCATGTCGCCCAACCTTCTGCAGGCGGCCTTCGAGCTGGCGCGTGATGAGGATTTCCCTCTCATGTTCATCGCATCGCGCAACCAAGTCGACATGGACGAGCTGGGCGCAGGCTACGTGAACGGCTGGGACCAGACGCGTTTTGCAGCCGATATCGCGAAGGTGGCCGAGGAGGTGGGTGGAGACGTGCCGTACTATCTCTGCCGCGATCACGGCGGCCCGTGGCAGCGCGACGAGGAGCGCAATGCCCACCTGCCTGAGGACGAGGCCATGGAGATCGCCCGCAGGTCGTTCGTGGCCGACATGGAGGCCGGCTTCCACCTGCTCATGGTCGATCCCACCAAGGACCCCTATCAAATCGGGAAGGTGATCCCGCTCGACGTGGTGCTGCGCCGCACCGTCGATCTCATCGACTATCTCGAGCGGTATCGTCGCGAGCACGGGCTGCCCGAGATCGCCTACGAGGTGGGCACCGAGGAGACCAACGGCGGGCTCACCTCCACCGACACCTACGAGGAGTTCATCTCGCGCCTTGCACCCGAGCTCGAGGCGCGCGGCTGCCCCATGCCCACCTTCATCGTGGGCCAGACGGGCACGCTCACCCGCCTCACCGAGCAGGTGGGCCGCTACGATTTCGAGAACGCGCGCAAGCTGGCCGACATGGCCAAGCGCTACGGGGTGGGGCTCAAGGAGCACAACGCCGACTACCTCGACGATGTGACGCTGCTCGAGCACATCCCCGCGCACGTGACGGCATCCAACGTGGCTCCGCAGTACGGTACGGAGGAGACCCGCGCCTATCTCAAGCTGTGCGACGTCGAGCAGCTCCTGGTTGATAACGGCCTGTGCGACGATCCCTCCAACCTGCGCCGGACCCTGCTCGTGAAGGCCATCAAGACCGAGCGCTGGCGCAAGTGGATGACAGGCGACGACGTGAACCTCTCGGTTGACGACATCTTGGCAAACGATGAGCTGAGCCTGCAGATCCTGGACATCTCGGGGCACTACGCCTTCAACGACCCCGAGGTGAAGGCCGAGCTCGAGAAGCTCTACGCCAATCTCGCGGCTCAGGACATCGACGGTCGGCGTTTCGTGGTCGAGCACATCAAGCGCCCGCTCAAGCAGTACGTCGTGGGTCTCAACCTTTCCGGCGTGACCACGCGAATCCGCAAGGCTCTCTCGTAAGCGAAACCTTACAGACCGAGATCGCGCGCCCAAGCGCGGAGCGCATCGTCCTCAAGGCGACCGTTGAGCAGCTTTCCGTCTGCCACGGTTGCCTTGGGGACGAGCGTCTGCATGCGCTGCGGAGCCTTGCCGAGACCGCTGCCGCCGCTCGTGGCAAAGGGAACGATGGTTTTGCCTGCCAGATCGTGCGTCTCGAGGAAGGTGTCGATGATGCGCGGCTCTACGTACCACCAGATGGGGAAGCCCACGAACACGACATCGTAGGCGGCGATGTCCTCTGCCGTGCGGACGATGGCGGGGCGCGCCGCCTCGTCGCGCATCTCGATGGAGCTGCGGCTGCTTCTGTCGTTCCAATTCAGATCCGCACGGCTGTAGGGCCGGGTCGGCTCGATCTCGAAGAGATCGGCACCGATGGCCTGTGCGAGGGCCTCGGCCGCCCGTTCGGTGGTGCCGGTTGGTGAGAAGTACGTGACGAGCGTCTTGTTCATGGTGTGCTCCCATCGCCGTGCCTGCGTCGTTCTCGAGGTCAATTGTACCCCGTGCCCGCGGCTCGAATCCCCGCGAGGCGGATGCGCGCGCATCGCCGATAGCTCGACGCCCTCGATAGCCCATAATGTACCAAGGCGTCGAGAGGAGAACACCATGGCCGCCCGCCGTCCCAACGGCATCCGTCCCTACTGGCAGGCGATTCCGGAGCTTGCGGGCTACTCGCTCGTCACCGCGCTCGCGCTCGGCATCGTTGTGCGGGCGCTGCGCCTGCTCGCAGCTTGGGCGCTTGCCTCGCAGGGACGCGTCGCCGTGACGGCGGGGGATTTCGCGTTCCTCTTCACCTCATGGCAGGGCTGGACGCTCATATGCGCGGCGCTCATCGTGCTCTATCTCTCTGTGGCGCTCGACCTCAACGTGAAGATAGCCTATGCGGGCCACGTGGTTCGCGGAGAGCGGGTTCCGATCTGGGCGACGGTGGCCGAGGGCTTCTCCGCCATCAGCCGCTTCCTCTGCCCGGCAGGTGCGGCGGTGGTGCTCTATGTGGCCCTGATCGCGCCTCTGCTCGGCGTGGGCGTGTCGATCTCGCTCACCGAAGGGCTCAAGATCCCCAGCTTCATCTCGTCGGTCATCACCGCTTCGCCGCTCTACAGCGCGGCCTACGCGATGGTGGCGGTGGTGTTCTCGCTAGTGGGCATCCTGAACATCTTCTGCATCCACGGCGTGGTCATAGACGGCCTGGACATGCGTGCGTCGCGGACGCGTTCCCGCGCTCTCATGCGACAGTACTGGAAAGACTACCTGCTCAAAACCGTTTCCTTCGGGCTGCTTCTCGCTCTTGCCCTGGGTGCGCTCGCCCTTGTAGCGCAGATGCTGCCGGTTGCCGCGCTCGATATGCTCGGCGTCGAGAAGAACCTGCGCTTTTGGACGCTGCTTGCAAGCCTTGCGGGTTCGCTGCTCGTCGGCCTTGCATCGTTTCTGATCACGCCCTTCACGCTCATCAGGATCACCCAGCTCTACGTTGGCTATTGCCGAGGGGCAGCAGCCGAGATACCCGCACGCGAGAAGCGCCGCCATCCGGTTATGGCGGCTGCCGTCGCGGCTGCGCTCGCGCTGTGCGTTGCCGGAGCGCTCATCTTCGACGCGCATTTTGACGAGCTGTTTCCCGCCGAGATCGGCGTGCGGGTTATCGCGCACCGCGGAGGCGGCAACGAAGGCCCCGAGAATACCGTGGCGGGTTTGCGCGCGGCTGCAGAGCTGGGAGCATGGGGATCCGAAATCGACATCCAGCGCACGGCGGACGGGTTCTACGTGGTCACCCACGATGCCACGTTCCGCCGTACGGCGGGCGATGCGCGCAGGCCGGGCGATATGACGCTGGAGGAGGTGCGACGGCTTTCCGTGGATGGCGAGCCTGTTGCCACCTACGAAGAGATGCTCGATGCCGCGCGCGAGAGGGACGTGATCCTGTTCGTCGAGCTCAAGGGAGCTTCTGCCGATCGACAGATGGCGGATGATGCCGTGCGCATCGCGCGCGAACGCGGCATGCTGGACGTATGCGTGTTCATCTCGCTCGATTACCAGCTCATCGCCTATCTGGAAGGAGCCTATCCCGACGCGCGAACGGGCTTTCTCTCCTGGGCGGGTTATGGTGACATCGCCGCGCTCAGCTGCGACTATCTGGCGCTTGAGGAGCTTTCGGCCACCTCGGACGCCATCGATGCCACGCACGATCAGGGCAAGGAGGTCTTCGTGTGGACCGTCAACGATCCCGAAGCGCAGCATCGCTTCTTGCTCACGGATGCCGATGCGATCATCACCGATAACGTGGTGCAGGCCAACGATGTGCGCGCCGAGCTCGAAGAGCGCGATGACATCGACCGCATCGTGGATACGCTGCTGGGAGAAGTGTGGTAAGAAACGCAAGATGCCCCGAGTCGCGTTTTCGCTATCCTTATCATCGATGGGATGCTGCATGCTAAAGGAGAGTTCGTGGTGGATAAGCTGCTCGTATTGGAACCCGTGTTCGTCGAGAAGATCTGGGGTGGACGCAAGCTCGAGCGCGAGTTCGGCTATCGGATTCCCGACGGGCCGATAGGGGAGTGCTGGGCCATCTCCGCCCATCCCCATGGCGACTGCCTCGTATGCGAGGGGCCGTATGCGGGCTGCAGGCTCTCCGAACTCTGGGATACGCATCGCGAGCTCTTCGGTGGCGCACCGGGCGACCGGTTCCCGCTGCTCATCAAGATCCTCGATGCGAGCGACTCGCTCTCGGTGCAGGTGCATCCCGATGACGCCTATGCGGCTGAGCATGAAGACGGCAGCCTCGGCAAGCGCGAGTGCTGGTACGTGCTCGATGCCGATGAGGACGCCCATATCATCGTGGGCCAGCATGCTCGCGACCGTGCAGAGTTTTTGCAGATGGTGCACGACGGACGATGGTCCGATCTGCTCAACGAGATCCCCGTGCACGCAGGCGACTTCTTCGCCGTGGAACCGGGCACGGTCCATGCCATCCTGGCGGGGATGCTCATCTTGGAGACGCAGCAATCGAGCGATGTGACCTACCGCGTGTACGATTTCGATCGCGTGGATGCCGACGGGGCCGTCCGCGATCTGCATGTGGAGCAGTCCGCCGATGTGGTGGACTATGCCGCCGCGCCGCCCGTATCGGGCGAGCTCACGGCATCCGAGGCGGGCGGCCTCGCGCATCTTCTGCACAACGCGAGCTTCGATGTGCTGCGCGTGCGCGTGCATGAGGATGCGCCCGTGGCCCTGGTGCAGCATTGGGACTATCTCTGCGTGAGCGTGGTGGCGGGCGCGGGCTCGCTCGAGCTGGACGGCGAGGAGCGCGCGCTCGCCCAGGGCGACCATTTCATCGCGCTTGCAGGCTGCGGAACGCTGGCGTTCTCGGGCGAGATGGAGCTTATCTGCTCCTATGTGGAGCGTTAGAAGCAGAAAGGGGATCGCCATGCGCCATCGTGCGACCGTTACCGTTATCGACAAGAAGCTCTTCCCCGACCTGCAGGAAGCATATCTCGCCAACCCCGAAAGCGGTGCGTGCCCCTGTTTCGAGGTGGGGCAGCAGTTCCATTTTTGGCGCGAGGGAGGGCGCGACGATTTCTGGCGCTTCGGCCGCGGCGATCTTGCGGGCGATTTCCCGTGCGCCGAGGCATGGGACTGCATCAGCCGCTACATCTACACGGCCCTGCAGGGCGGTGCCATCATGCACGGGTGGCCGAACGACGACCGTATCATGATCGCCTGCTGCAACGACGGCACGCGCCCCGTGATCTTCAAGATCGAGCGCGAGGACATTCCCGACACGCCTGCGGAGGAGGCGTGGCTCGCGCAGCAGGATTTCTCATGCTCGGCCGAGGACGCCTACACCGGGGCATAGGGTATACTGGTTGCGAGAACCCCGCCGGAGCCCATATGCCAAGCCCCGGCCAGAGAAGGGATCGGTGCATGAGGGTCTAATCGATGCAAGCATCAAACCGCCCGTTCGCGGAGGAACCGTCGCGGTTCGCGTTCGGGCATGCATCGAGAGGATCGTTCATGCAGCTCAATCTATCGAACATCGCATATTGCTATCCGCTGGCGCAGGCGCCCATCCTGCACGGAATCACCGCTGCCTTTCCGCAGGGGTGGACGGGCATCGTGGGCGACAACGGCTGCGGCAAGACCACGCTCGCGCGCATCGCCTGCGGGCTGCTCGAACCCGACGCCGGCAGCGTGGGGCCTTCGCTCGTGAGCGCCTACTGCGCGCAGGACGCTACGAATCCGCCCGATAACCTCGAGGATTTCGCAACGGCGTACGACCGCCGCGCCGCACGCTTGAGGGAGACGCTCGCACTCGAGGACGATTGGCCATGGCGCTACGGCACGCTCTCGGGCGGGCAGCAGAAGCGCTTGCAGATTGCCTGCGCCCTGTGGCAAGAGCCCGACGTGCTCGTGATGGACGAACCCACCAATCATGTGGACGCCGCCACGCGCGACGAGATCTTCCGTGCGCTCGAAGCCTTCGACGGCATCGGCATCCTCATCTCCCACGACCGCGCCCTGCTCGACGGCCTCTGCGGGCAGTGCCTCTTCATGACGGAGGGTGCGGCGACCATGAGGCCGGGCGGCTACACGCAGGCATCCGGCCAGGCGGCGCTCGAGCGCGAAAGCAGCGTCCGCGCCCGCGAAGACGCCCGACGCGAGAAGAAGCGCATCGAACGCGAGACGCAGCGACGGCGCGAGCTGGCGGCGCGCAAGGAGGGCAAGAAGAGCCTTGCGGGCATCGACAAGCACGACAGCGATGCGCGGCGCAAAAAGCGCGTGGCCATCTTCTCGGGAACCGACAGCATCGCGGCAAAGCAGGCGGGCACGATGGAGAAGCGGCTGGGGCGGGTGTCGGCGCAGCTCGATCAGATGCGCGTGGAGAAGCGCTACGATGCGGACATCTGGCTCGATGCCGCGCCGAGCAGGCGCCCCGTGCTGGTGCGGCTCGAATCCGCCGAGCTTTCGCTCGGAGAGCGGGTCCTCGCCGTGCCGCCGCTTTCCATCGGTCGCAGCGACCATATCGGGTTGGTGGGCGACAACGGCAGCGGCAAGACCACGCTGGTAAAACACCTCATCGCGCACATACCGGAGGGCGTGCGTGCGCTCTATATCCCGCAGGAGCCGAGCGAGGAGCAGCAGCGGGCAGCCCGTTCCCGCCTGCATGACCTGCCCGCCTCAGCGCGCGGTCGCGTTCTCTCCATCGTGGCGCAGCTCAACTCCGAGCCCGAACGCCTGCTGGAGGGCGATGAGATCAGCCCCGGCGAGATGCGCAAGCTCATGCTCGCGCTCGGCATGCTCGATAGTCCCGAGCTCATCATCATGGACGAGCCCACCAACCACCTGGACCTAGGCTCCACCGAGGCGCTTGAGCGCGTGCTCGCGGCATTTCCCGGCGCGCTGATGCTCGTCTCGCACGACAGGGCGTTGCTCGGCGCCACGACGAGCATCACGTGGAGGATCGAGCGGCGCGATTCGGAGAACACCGTCTCATGTGAATGAGGCGGAAGTCCGCAGATCCGCACGCTTCTTGCTCCGAGGCTCCCTAATCAGCTGCGGATGGGCGCATCATCGAGATGTTGGCGAACTCCGCATCGCATCCGTCGGCGAAGACGCAGAAATGGGCTCCGTCGGTGGAGTGGGAGATGCGCGCGCTCAGCGCCTTCACGCCGTCGACGTACATGATCACGATCTCGTTCTCGCACACCAGCGTCACGTGATGGGTCGCGTTCTTCGAGAAGTCGAAGGTCGTGAACATCACGGGATCGAACTGTCGGAGCTGCTCGATGTAGAAGCCCTCATAGTGCAGCATGCCGGTGCGTGCATCGAGGCAGAGCGCGGTGTAGGGTTCGTCGGACTCGCCGCCGCCGAAGGCAAAGCCCACGCATCCGCTCTCATCGAAGGCCACATCGCATTCGAACAGCATGGTCGCCGGACGCGTGCCCATGTCGGCGAGCGCATACGCGCCCTCGCTCGCCTGGAGCGCGATGCTGTTGTCCGCGATCTTGACGGAGCCTTCCTTCTTAACCGCGCGGAAGGGCAGTTCTTCGGTGAAATAGCCGCTGAAGGTTTGGGGCGCGCGAACGCCGAGCGTCCCATCGTCATGCTGGATCAACTCGTGGTTGAGCAGGTTGCCTGCCCACAGGTACATGCCCGAGTCTGCGGACATGCCCGCGCGACCGATCCATCCGCAGAGGTAACGGGCGCCGTCCAGCTCGGCGGTCTTCGCCGCATAGAAGACGAAGTTGTTGCCATCGAGCACGTTGTCTGCGGGGGCGGTGAAGGGTCCGTCCATGGAATCGCCCATGGCGTAGTAGGTCACGCAGTCCCAGCTGTACGTGAGATAGTACCTATCGCCCATCTTGAAAAGGTCGGGGCACTCCAGCATGAACTGCTCATGAGGGGCGTAGATGGGGCCGTGGAACTCCCACGTCGAGAGGTCGGTGGAGGTGTACTTCGCCACGACGCCGCCCTGCTCGTTTTCGCGCGCCGCGATGAGCATCCAGTAGCACTGATCTTCCTCAACCCAAAACACCTCGGGGTCGCGGAAGTCGTCTTTGGAGTATCCCTCGGGGGCGAAGAACGTGTCTTCCGGAATCTTCGTCCAGGTCTCGCGGTCGGTGCTCGTGGCATGCATGACGCACTCCCGGCCCCTCCCGCTGTTTCCTGTGTCGTTATGTCCGGTGTAGAAGAGATGGTAGAGGCCGTCTTGGTCCTGCATGACCGAGCCGGTGCCGATCGCGGGATCGGGATCCGACATGAGGCCGAAGCTCATCACCATGCCGTGATCCTCGTAGCCGCAGAGGTCATCGGTCGAGTATTTATAGACGGGGTGGTAGCCCTGTCCGTTGTGATCGGTTTCGTAGAGGTAGTAGAGCTCGAGCTCTCCCTCATCGGTGACGAACGGCATGGTGTCGCCCACGTATCCGCCCTCGGGCGCAGGGTACAGGCGATAGTCCACCGGCTCATACGGTTCGTCGGGAAGGTTTGCAGGGGCGCCTCCGCAAGCGCCGAGGACGAGCGAGAGCGCGAAGGCGGTGATGGCGGCCAGATACGAGGATGCGGTTCTCATGCCCATGACCCCGACCCTTTCAATTGTCAACTGCGAGCACCTAATAAGAGTCTAATGCACAATCAAAATGGTGCAAATGACCAATCGGCGTGGTGCAGCGCTGATTCGGTGCGCTTGCCCGCTTTGATGCGAGCGGGCGCTTGCGCGTACCCATCCCTTTCACGCCCCACATGCCTGCGGATCGCCACCCGTGTACCAAAAATGCTTCTCATGCTGCACGGTTCGGCGGTTCCCTTCGATAGTCTGAATACAATGTGAATATATATGAAATAATATGCAATATCAATGCATAGCAATCCGCTGAAAACGAGTCGGACCTAAAAAGCTGCCGCATTAGAGGAATTTTATGTCCACGGGCTGCGGCACCGGAGGCGTTTCGGCGGCACAACACCGCGTCCGAGGGCTGCAGCCACCTCGAAGCCCCTTCGGCCTTGCTCCGGCCATGCGACTCGGCTAGCATACCTTCCATATGGAAACGACTGCCGACAACACCATCCGCGCATCCGAGGAGCTCTTCGCCAAGACCTCCCCCGGACGCCTCTTCGTGCGCGCAGCCATCCCCGGTGCCGCAGGTATGCTCATCTCGTCATCGTATGAGATCGTCGACGGCATTCTCGTGGGCACCTTCCTGGGCGAGCGCGCCTTTGCCGCGCTGCATCTCTCCATACCCATCATCATCGTCGGCTTTGCGCTGGGCGACCTCATCGGATCCGGCTCTGCCGTGCCCATCTCCATCAGCTTGGGCAAGGGCGACTACGAGCATGCCAACAACGTGTTCTCGTTCGCGTGCGTGCTCAATGTGCTCACGGGCATCATCATGGGCATCCTCTTGTTCCTCGGAGCGCCTGCCATGATGGCCCTCATGGGGGCGGAGGGCGAGTTTGCCGAGCTTGCTACTGGGTACCTGCGCGTCTTTTCCGTCTTTTTGCCCATAACCACCATCACGTACTCGGTCGACAACTTCCTGCGCATCTGCGGGCACATCCGCAGGAGCTTCTTCGTGAACGTTGCCATGGCGATCACGGGCGCCCTGCTCGAACTGTTCTTCCTCGGCGTGCTCCATCTGGGCATCTGGTCGGCGGCGCTGGGTTACTCGCTGGCTATGATCATTTCGGTCATCGTCGCGTTCTGGCCGTTTTTCCAGGGGCGCATGCTGCTCAAGTTCACCATGCCCAAGCCTTCGCTCGACACGCTCGCCGAGATCGTCAAGTATGGTATGCCCGTGTTCCTCGAAACCTCTTCGGGCAGGATCTTCTCGATCCTCATGAATACGGCGCTCGTGCGGCTGGGCGGCGAGGTGGCCGTGTCGGTGTACGGCATCATCATGACGGTGCAATCGGTTGCGGTCATGCTCATCTACGGCGCCATCGACGCGATGCAGCCCGCTGTGGGATATAACTGGGGAGCGCGCAGCCTTTCCCGCGTCAAGGCGCTCGAGCAGTACTGCTTCGCGTCCGCTGCGATCATCGGCGTCGCGGGCTTTGCCGCCGTGCGCCTGTTCCCCGAAGCGATGGTGCTTCTCTTCCTGCCCCAGGCCGATAGCGCATTCGTTGACATGGCATCCCGCGCGCTCGAGCTGTTCTCGTTCTCGCTGCTGCTCAAGTGGCTCTCGTTCTCCACGCAGTCGTTCATGATCGCGGTGGGGCAGGTGAGGCTCGCCTCGTTCGTCTCGGTGGCCATGGTGCTGATCTTTCCGCTGGCTGCGCTCTTCGCGCTGTGGCCGCTCGGACTGGACGGCCTGTGGCTCAACGGCGTTGCAACGTATGCGCTCTGCGCCCTCCTGAGCGCGTACGTGCTGGTGCGCTTCCGCAGCACCGTGCGCGAGCGTCTCGACCGCGCTTGATTGACACGCTCGTGTTACGTCTTCCCCACCGGTGCATGCGTGCGGCGGCCCCTGTGCTACAGTGACGCCATCCAACTCACGGAGGGAGGCATGCTGTGGCTTTGACGACACCATCCGGCTTCAGGGACATCCTGCCCCACGAGGCCCTCGCTCGCGAACGCATCTCAGGCACCATACGGGACTGTTTCGCGCACCATGGCTATCTCCCCGTTGAGACGCCGCTGCTCGAGGTGCGCGACACGCTCGAGCAGGGCGGAGCCATCGACGACTACCCCTTCCAGCTCTTCGATTCCGATGGCGGCCTGCTCATGCTGCGCCCCGACAACACGCTGCCCATCGCACGCCTGATCGCGGGACGCATCGGCGCAGACGATCTGCCCGTGCGCCTGCGCTATCAGGCACCGGTGGTGCGCGAGGAATCGGCCCTCAAAGGCCAGCCGCGCCAGTTCACCCAGGCAGGCATCGAACTCGTGGGCGAGCAGGGCAGCGTTGCCGAGCTCGAAGCCGTTCGCCTGCTCGCCACGACCTTCGAGGCCCTCGGCGTCCCGCACTGGCGCATCGTGCTGGGTTCGGTCGCACCGCTCGAATCGCTGCTCGGCGCCTGCGCGCCCAGCGATGAGTTCCGCAGCCAGGTGCGGCGTCTCGTCCACGGTTCCGATTTCGTCGGGCTCGACGAGCTCATCGCGCGCACGCCCGAGCTGGGCCGCGAGGCCGCACACGCGTTGGAGCGTCTCGTGCGCCTGTCCGGTGGCAGGGAATGCATCGCCGCCATCGACGAGCTTCTCGAGTCCGCCGGCGTCGAGCGCAGCGCCCGCGGCACCGCCGAGCTGCTCGAGCTGGTGGAGGGCGCCTCAGATCTCTTCGAAAGCGGCCGTGCGAGCTTCGACTTCTCGGTCATCAACTCCTTCGACTACTACACGAGCCTCATCTTCAAAGGCTACTCCGACAACCTCGCCGCAGCGCTCGCAACCGGCGGCCGCTACGATTCGGTGCTGCGCAAGTTCGGTCGCGACGGGCTGTCTGCCTGCGGTTTCGCCCTTTCTCTTGAACGGCTGCAGGAGGTGCTCGGCGAGCAGGGCGCTTCGGGCATCGTGTCCGCCGGTGCCCGCGCCGCCCGTCGCCCCCTGCGCATCGCCGTTCCCAAAGGCTCGCTGTTCAAGGGCGCGCTTGCAGCGCTCGAGCAGGCAGGTCTTGCAACCGCGGATCTGGCGGACCCCGGCCGCAAGCTCGTCATCTCGACGGAAGATGTGGAGTACATCATCGTCCGCGCAACCGACGCGCCCGCCTTCGTGGCCCACGGCGGCGCCGACTGCGGCATCTGCGGAAGCGATTCCCTGCTCGAAGCCGACCTCGATCTGGTGCAGCTTGCCGACCTGGGCTTCGGCGCATGCCGTCTCTGCGTTGCCGAGCCTGCATCGGCTCGCGGGGCCGCCGAGCGCACGCGCGCGTGGCGCGGCACGGTGCGCGTCGCCACCAAGTACCCGCACCTCACCCAGGCCTACTACGACCGCATCGGCCAGCAGGTCGATATCGTCACGCTGCACGGCAACATCGAGCTGGGCCCGCTGCTCGGCATGACCGACCGCATCGTCGACATCACCGCCACCGGCACCACGCTCGCCGAGAACGACCTCGTGGTGGTCGATGAGATCATGTCGTTCAGCGCCCGCTTCTTCGCGAGTCCCGCCGCGTATCGCTGCGATGCGCGCGTCCGCGCCCTTGCCGAGCGCCTCACCGCGCGATGAGAGGAGCAGCAACCATGAAAACGCTCGTCTTGAGCGGTTCCGACCGCCTTTCCCGCACCGACCTGCGCGCATCCGGCGCGCTGCCGGCGGAGGTGTGCGCCGCCGCCCAGGCCATCGTCGACGATGTGCGCCAGCGCGGCGACGAGGCCGTGCGCGCGTACACGCTGCGCTTCGACGGCTCCTGCCCCGAAGCGTTCCGCGTGCCCGATGAGGCGATCTCCGCCGCCTGCGATGCCGTTTCCCCGGAGTTTCTCGCTGCGCTCCGCCATGCTGCGGCGCAGATCCGCGAGTTCCACGAGCACGAGTTCGAGCGCGAACGGTCGTGGAGCTACGAGCGCGCCAACGGCGTCCGCCTGGGGGTGCGCGTGCTTCCCATCGCATCCGCCGCGCTCTACGTGCCCGGCGGCCGCGCCCAGTACCCCTCCACGGTGCTCATGGACTGCATCCCCGCCAAGGTCGCGGGCGTCGAGCGCGTCATCATGCTCACGCCGCCCCAGGCGGACGGCAGCATCTCCGCCTTCACGCTGGCCGCCGCCTGCGTTGCGGGCGTGGACGAGGTGTATGCCGTGGGTGGCGCCCAAGCCGTCGCCGCTGCTGCGTATGGAACCGCATCCATTCCCGCCGTCGATAAGATCGTCGGTCCCGGCAACGCCTATGTGGCAGCCGCCAAGCGCGTCGTCTCGGGCGATGTGGGCATCGATATGATCGCCGGTCCCTCAGAGGTGTGCGTCGTGGCCGATGCTGCGGCGGATCCGCGCATCGTGGCTGCCGACCTCATGGCCCAGGCCGAGCACGACCCCATGGCCGCCTGCTATCTCATCACGTGCGATGCGGATCTGGTTCCGCAGGTGCTTTCCGCCATCGAAGCCTTCCTCGCCGAGAGCCCGCGCGCCGAGATCACCCGCGCTGCTCTCGACGATAACGGCGTCTGCATCGTGTGCGACACGCGTGCGGCCGTGCTCGACACCGTGAACCTCATCGCGCCCGAGCATCTCGAGCTGCACTGCGAGGATGCGGAGGACCTGCTGCCCGACGTGCGGGCGGCGGGCGCCATCTTCGTGGGGCCGTGGAGTTCCGAACCGCTGGGCGACTACGTTGCCGGCCCCAACCACACGCTTCCCACCGGCGGCACGGCGCGCTTCTCCAACCCGCTGGGCGTGTGGGACTTCGTTACCCGCTCCACCGTGAGCACCTACACGCCCGCCGGCGTGCGCGCCGATGCCCGCGCCACCGAGACGCTTGCCGAGGCGGAGGGCCTCTGGGCCCACGCCCTCTCGGTGCGCCTGCGCCGCGAGGCGCTCGAGGCGGGTGGTGCCGATGCGTGATATCAAAGCGCTCATGAGGCCGAGCGCTGCAGCGCTCGAGCCCTACGATCCCCGGTTCACGCCCGTCGCCATCAACCTCTCGGCCAACGAGAACACCTACGGCATGCCGTCGTCCGTACGCGACAGCGCCCTGCGCGCGCTTGCCGACGTGCAGATCAATCGCTATCCGCAACCGCTCGCCCCCGGCCTGCGCGCCGAGATAGCGGCACGCTACGGTGCGGATCCCGCGCAGATCATCGTGGGCAACGGCGGCGATGAGCTCATCTTCAACCTCTTCCTCGCGTTTGGCGGGGAGGGCGCCACCGTGATCGACTGCCCGCCCACGTTCTCGATCTACCGCCTCTACGCGGAGCTTTGCGAGTGCACGGTGATCGATGTGCCGCGTCATCCCCAGACCTTCGCCGTCGACGAGCCCGCGCTGCTCGCCCATGCGGCGCAGGCGCGCATCACGGTGGTCACCACGCCCAACAATCCCACGGGCACGCTCGCGCCCCTCTCCTTCATCGAGGAGCTGTGCGACGCCGCCGCAGGCCTCGTGCTCGTGGACGAGGCGTACATGGAGTTCGCAGGCGCGCCGAGCGCGACCACGCTGCTTGGGCGCTGCCCCAACCTTGTGGTGCTGCGCACGCTCTCGAAAGCATTTGCCCTGGCAGGTGCCCGTATCGGCTATGTGCTCGCCGACCCTGCCGTCATCGATGCGCTCGCAGCGGTGCGCCAGCCCTACTCGGTGAACGCCTTCTCGCAGGCGGTGGCCGAGGCCGTTCTGAGCGAGAGCGCGTGCTTCTCGGCAACCGTTTCCAAGATCTGCGAGGAACGCGATCGTCTTGCAGCCGAGCTCGCCCAGCTCGACGGTCTCACCGTGTGGCCCAGCGCGGCGAATTTCCTGCTCGTGCGCGTGCCGCAGGCCCACAGGGTGTGGGAGCGCCTACGCGACGGATGCTCCATCCTCGTGCGCGACCTCTCGCAGGCGTGCGGTCTCGAAGACTGCCTGCGCATCACCGTGGGAACGCCCAACGAGAACGCCGCCGTGACGGCCGCGCTCGCAGATATCCTCGCCAACGACCCGGAGGGTGAGTAGCATGGCTCGTACAGCTCGGATCACGCGCACAACCGGCGAGACCGCGATCGACCTCTCGATCGATATCGACGGCAGCGGCGCCTCCGCCATCGCCACGGGCGTGGGGTTTTTCGACCACATGCTCACGGCCCTCGCGCGCCATGCCCTGATCGATATGGACGTGCATGTTGAGGGCGACACGTGGGTGGACGACCACCACACGGTGGAGGATACGGGCATCGCGCTCGGCCAAGCCCTACGGCAAGCGCTCGGCACCTGCGCCGGCATCCGCCGCTTCGGCAACCAGATCATCCCGCTCGATGAGGCGCTCGTCCTGGCGAGCGTCGACATCTCCGGGCGCGGCGGCCTCTACTGGGACGTGCCCATCGAGCCCGCCAAGGTGGGGACCTTCGATACCGAGCTCGCACAGGAGTTCTTCATCGGGCTGGCGCGCGAGGCGGGCATCACGCTCCACGTGCGCAAGCTCGCCGGCACCAACGCGCACCATATCATCGAGGCCTGCTTCAAGGCATGCGCCCGCGCCCTGCGCGACGCGTGCGAGGGCGACCCGCGCAACGCGGGCATCCCCTCCACGAAGGGCGTGCTCTAGATGGCCGCACGGATCGTTCTTGTCGACTACAGCAAGGGAAACCTGCTGTCCGTCGCCCGCAGCCTCGCCGACGTGGGCGCGGAGGTCGCCATCACCGACGACCCCGCCGTCATCCGCAGCGCCTCCGGCATCGTGCTGCCCGGCGTCGGCAGCCTCGAGGACGCCATGGGGTTCATCGGTGCATCCGGAGTGGGGGAGGCGCTCGTCGATGCGCTGGCGCGCAACGTCCCGTTTCTGGGCATCTGCTTGGGCGAGCATCTCCTCATGGAGAGCGGCGAGGAGAGCGAGAGCGGCTCGTGCGCGGCACTCGGCGTGTTGAAGGGCACGGTCACGCGCCTCGACGGCAGCGTGCTCAAGGTCCCCCATGTTGGCTGGGATCAGATCGAGATCACGCAGACCGGTCGCGCGTGCCCGCTCTTCGAGGGCATCGAGGACGGCGCGCACGTCTATTTCACGCACAGCTACGCCCTCGCCGACGACGTGGACCCCTCCCTCGTGGCCGCCTACACCGATTACACACGGCGATTCCCCAGCGCCATCTGGAGGGATAACATCTTCGCCGTGCAGTTCCATCCCGAGAAATCCTCGCGGGTGGGCCTTGCGATCCTGCGCAATTTCGTGCGTCTCGTTCCCGAGGAGGGCCGATGATCGTTTTCCCCGCCATCGATCTCGTCGCCGGCCGGGTCGTGCGCCTCGAGCGCGGCGATCGGGCGCGGATGAAGGTGTACGCCGAAGATCCCGTCGCCGTGGCCGAGGAGTTCCGCGCACGAGGCGCCGGGTGGGTGCACGTGGTCGATCTCTCCGCCACGCTCGAGGAGGACGCGGCGGCTCGGCAGGCAAACGCCGAGGCAATCGCTGCCATCTGCGCGCTTGAGGACATCCAAGCGGATGTGGGCGGCGGCGTCCGTTCGATGGCGGCGTTCGAGCGGCTGCTCGAGCTGGGCGCCGCGCGCGTTGCCGTGGGAACCGCGCTGGTGCGCGACCCGGCTCTCGCCGCTCAGATCGCGCGCGACTATGCCCGCTGCGCCGTCGCCGATGTCGCGGCACGCGACGGGCAGGTGCGCGTGAACGGCTGGCGCGAGGGGGAGGCGCTCTCTGCCGACGAGCTCGTCGCCCGTCTCGCGGACCTGGGCTTTCGCCACCTGGTCTATACCGATGTCGCCCGCGACGGCATGCAGACCGGCGTCGATACCGCCGCCTACGAGCATATCGCCCGGGTCGCGGGCTTTCCCGTGATCGCCTCGGGCGGCGTTGCCTCTGCAGCCGACATCGCCGCCATCGCCGCCCTCGGATCGCAGGTCATCGAGGGCGTCATCTGCGGACGCGCCATCTTCGAGGGGAGCCTCGCCGTGGAGGATGCCCTCGCCGCCGCGAGAAAGGAGCGCACATGCTCACCAAACGCGTCATAGCTTGCATGGATGTCAACGACGGTCGCGTCGTCAAGGGCGTCAACTTCGTCGATCTGCGCGATGCGGGCGATCCCGTCGAGCTGGCCGCCGCCTACGACCGCGAGGGTGCCGATGAGGTGGTCTTCCTCGACATCACCGCAACCTCCGACGAGCGCGCCACCACGGTCGAGCTGGCATCGCATGCGGCCGAGCGCCTGCGCATCCCCTATACCGTGGGCGGCGGCTTCCACACCATCGAAGGCGCCCGCGCCATGATCGCGGCGGGTGCCGACAAGATCTCGCTCTGCTCGGCAGCCGTACGCGATCCCGAGCTCATCACGCTTGCGAGCAAGGCGTTCGGCAGTCAGGCCGTCATCGTGGCCATCGATGCGAAGCGCACGGGCGCAGGAGATCGCTGGGAGGCCTACATTCGCGGCGGACGCACGGCCACGGGTCTCGATGCCGTGGCGTGGGCCGAGGAGGCCGCGCGGCGCGGCGCGGGCGAGATCCTGCTCACGAGCATGGATCGCGACGGTACCCAGGACGGATTCGACATCCCGCTCACACGCACCGTGGCGCGCGCCGTTTCCATTCCCGTCATCGCATCGGGCGGCGTCGGCAGGCTCGAGCACTTTGCCGAGGGCATCATCGACGGCGAGGCCGATGCGGTGCTCGCCGCGAGCGTGTTCCACTTCGGCACGTTCAGCATCCGGGAGGTTAAAGCGTACATGGCCGGGCAGGGCATCCCCGTCCGGCTCGACTTCTAGGGAGGGCAATGGACCGCATCAGCGCATCTGACGGCCTGCGCTTCAACGAGCAGGGCCTCATCCCCGCCATCGTGCAGCAGGAGGGTACGGGCGAGGTGCTCATGCTGGCCTGGATGAACGGGGAATCGCTGGAGCTTTCCTTGCGCACGGGCACCACCTGGTTTTGGTCGCGCTCGCGCCAAGAGCTCTGGAATAAGGGCGCAACCAGCGGAAACATGCAGCAGATCAAGCAGATTCTCGTCGATTGCGACAAGGACTGCCTGCTCGTGGTGGTGGATTCGCCGGGTCCGGCATGCCATACGGGCAGCCGGAGCTGCTTTTATCGCGAACTCGAGGCATGAGTTTTTTCTTGCACTTCTCGGCCGTTTCCCCTTGACTCGCAAGCGTTTTCGTAGCAAGATGTTTAGTCGCACGACCTACGCGGTGTTAGCTCAGCTGGATAGAGCGTTTGACTACGAATCAAAAGGTCGGGGGTTCGAATCCCTCACGCCGCACCACGATCAGCGCGAGCCCCTCTTCCGGGGCTCTTTTCATATTCGAGGAGCTTTTTCCATGACGCATGGGGCGATCTTCGATTTCAACGGCACCATGATCCTCGATGGCCCCTATCAGGAGGAAGCGTGGCGCACGTGGGCGCGCAACAACCTCGGCCTCGAGCTTTCCGACGAAGACTTCGCCTACCATCTTCACGGCGTGAGCATAGGGGAGTGCCTCGAGTTCATGCTCGGCCGCTGGCCCACGCCGGATGAGACCGATGCTGCGGAGCTCGAGCGCGAGCAGCTCTACCGCGATCTCTGCCGCATCCATTCCGATGCGTGCCAGCTTGCGGAGGGGCTCCCCGGCTTTTTGGATGCGCTGGCAGACCTCGGCGTTCGCATCACCATAGCCACCGCGTCTCCGCTCGAGAACATGGAGTTCCATTTCGAGCGCCTCGGGCTCGACCGGTGGTTCTCGCTCGACACCATCGTCTACAACGACCGCACGTTCCCGAGCAAGCCCGCGCCCGACATCTTCGTGCGCGCCATGGATCGGATCGGGGTGCCCGCAGCGCGTTGCACGGTATTCGAGGACGCGCCCTTGGGGCTCGAGGCGGCACGGCGTGCCGGCGCCGGGCGCGTCGTGGCGGTGACGGCGGAGTACGACCCCGAGTTTCTTGCCGGCCTCCCCGGCGTCGATCGCGTGATCGCCGATTACCGCGACACCGAGGGCCTGCTCGCAACGGTGCTCGCAACGACGGACGCAGACGAAGCATAGCGGCCCGATCGGCCCACCCCACCGCTATCCTGCATCTCGTCGCCCATTCGAGTGGTTTTTTACCGAGGCCGCGCCTGCTCCTTGCGCACTGTCCCTGTCTTCAGTCGCAGCTCAACCACTGTTTTGACCAGCGGTTGAAAGACTATGGTAAGAAGCGCGACAGCGAGCTGCCAGCGGCTGGAGAGCGCTTCAGGGTTTTCAACAAGCCGTCCCCGTATTCTTGTTGCATGGACTATGTGGTCACCGGCATACACGCACGTAGGATGCTTCGGTCGCTTCGAGCTGACAGGCATGCCTCGGTTATCTCGCTGAGCTGGAGCGATGCACTGGGAAGCATCGTTTCGGGTTCCTATGTTCCGTTCACCGAAGAGGGATGCACGCGGTTGGGCATGCCGTCTGCGCCCACGAAGCGCAATCCGCTATCGGTTATCGTGCCCCGCGCAGCACTGAGAATCCCCCGGCATGATGAGATCGATTCTCAGGTCGTATCCTCGTTTCTGCCGGGAAAACCGTTTATCAGGATCAGCCCCGAGATCTGCATTGCCGGACCGGAGCTGCTCTTCATCGATGCCGCCGCAACCATGCCCTTCCCCAAGCTGCTCCTATTCGGCATGGAACTCTGAGGATCATATACGCTGCGGCAATCCCATCCAGCGGGCGGTCGGCCCGTCTACCAGGTCGAACCTGTCACATCGATGCAGAAGATCGCGGATTTCGTCGGCGCGCTCAAGGGAGCCCGTCTGCGGGGGATCACACGCGCGAGCCGTGCGGTGCCGTTCCTGATGGATCATGCGGCTTCCCCCATGGAGAGCGTCCTCGCGCTTATGCTGCGATTACCCATCGTGCGGGGCGGCCTGGGCCTTGGCCTGCCGAAGCTCAATGCCGATGTCCCCATTGGAGAGGAGTATCAGCGTTTTACGGTGGCGCGTCATGTTTACCCCGACATCTTCTTCGAGGAGCTTCCGCTCGATATCGAATATGAGAGTGAGGAATTCCACCCCGAGATGGGTGACTGGGATGCACTCGATCCGGCATCGCGCGACGCCATCCTCGGGAAGACCAAGAAGGACAAGCAGCGCATGCGCCTCATCCAAACCATGGGGATCCGCGTCTTCCAGGTGACGTTCGACGACTTCAAAACCAGCGCATCGTTCGATCTCTTAACCGAGCAGCTGCTCAAACAGATCGAAGATCTCTCCGGCAAGAGCCAACGCAGAAAGCGGGCGCAGCTGAACAGCACCAAGGCGATTCTGAAGCGCTCAAGCATGCTCGCATCGCTTCTTGAGGGCAGCCCGACATGACACGCGTACCGAAAATGTCTCTAATGCTGCACGGTTCGGGCCTGGAGGACCAACGAGGCTGAATAATATGCGTAAAGTGCCGAGATATTGGCGAGATTATGCATAACAGCCAGCGCCACCATCACCTGAGGCATGAACCGTGCAGCATTAGAGACATTTTGTGTCGTCCAAGGTGAGAACCGGGCTCAGCCTATCGTTTTTTCTTCGTCGGATTGCCCTCGGCTTTCCCGCAGCTCGGGCAAAGATCGGCCACAGCGCATGCGCCGCATGCGGGCGCGTGCGCTGTGCAGGTGTCACGCCCGAAGTGGATCCACTGCTCGTTCACGGGCCCCCAGAGCTCGCGCGGCAGCAGCGCAAGCAGATCCTGCTCGCACGCGAGCGGCGTGGGAGCATCGGAGAACTTCAAACGCCGTGAGATGCGGAAGACGTGCGTATCGACCGCTATGCCATCTACCACGCCATATGCCTTGTTGAGCACGATGTTGGCGGTTTTACGCCCCACGCCGGGGAGCCTGGTGAGCTCTTCCATGCTGCTCGGCACCGTGCCCGCGTAATCGGCGACGATCATCTGCGCTGCCTCGACCGCATGCGCAGCCTTGGCGCGCCAGAATCCGATGGAACGGATGACCTCGCCCACCTCGGCAGGATCGGCCGCTGCAAGCGCGGGAGCATCGGGCCAGCGCTCGAACAGCTCGGGCGTGACCTTGTTCACCGCAACGTCGGTGGTTTGCGCCGAAAGCAGCACGCATATCACCAACTCAAAGGGACTGCGAAACCATAATGCGCTCTCTACTTGCGGATACAGTTCGCCCATACGACGGCACATCTCAACGGCGCGCGCTTGCCGCGCCTTCTTGGACTCCCGGGGCACGTGCCCTCCTTTCAATCAAGACTAGGATACAGCCGAAGCGGACATCTCCATCAGCTCACCTCGTACATTGGTTAGAATAGGATACGTCGAATCATGTCCCTTGAGCGTAAGGAGTGCCGATGGCTCTTCAAGATGCATCCCTGTATCTTTCGCAGGATGACCTGTTCCTTCTCGCCAAAGGCGAGTGGTACAAGAGCTTTGAGAAGTTCGGCGCGCATCCCGCCGAGAGGGACGGCGTGGAAGGCTATCACTTTGCCGTTTGGGCACCCGATGTGAAGAGCGTCCATGTCATCGGCTCGTTCAACGGCTGGGACGAGCAGTCCAACCCGCTGTCATGCAGCAAGACCGGCGGCGTGTGGGAGGGCTTCGTTCCCGGCGTCAACCAGGGAGATTCGTACAAGTATCTCATCACCACCGCTGCGGACGAGAAGCTCTACAAGGCGGATCCGTACGGCTTCTGGGCAGAGCTCGTTCCCGCCAACGCCTCGCGCACCTTCGACATCTCGGGCTACGCGTGGGGCGATGAGCGGTGGATCTCCAACCGCACGCGCAACGACCATCACGAGCGCCCGCTCAACATATACGAGGTGCATCTGGGCAGCTGGAAGCGGCACAACGACGGTCTCACCAGCATCGGCGGCTGGCCCGAGAACCCCGATGACGCGCCCGGCTCCTACCTCTCCTACGACGAGCTCTCCGAAGAGCTGGTGAACTACGTGCATGAGATGGGCTATTCGCACATCGAGCTCATGCCCGTGATGGAGCACCCCTTCGACGGCTCGTGGGGCTACCAGATCGTGGGCTATTACGCGCCCACCTCGCGTTTCGGCGACCCCAAGCAGCTCAAGCACTTCGTCGACGCCTGCCACCAGGCCGGCATCGGCGTCATCCTCGACTGGGTTCCCGGCGGCTGCTGCCCCGATGCGCACGGCCTCGCGCTCTTCAACGGCAAGAAGCTCTACGAGGGTCTCGTGCACCCCACGTGGGGCACCCTCAAATTCGACCTGTCTCGCGGAGAGGTGCGCTCGTTCCTCATCTCGAACCTGCTCTACTGGGTCGAGGAGTACCACGCCGACGGCATCCGCATGGACGGCGTCACCTCGATGGTCTATCTCAACTTCGGCATCGACGAGCCCTCCAAGAAGCGCTTCAACTCACGCGGTACCGAAGAGGACGATGCCGCCGTGAGCTTCATCCGTCAGTGCAACACCACCATCGGCACCTACCACCCCGACGTCATGATGATCGCCGAGGAATCCACCGCATGGCCGCTCGTCACCTACCCGCCCGAGGTCGGCGGTCTCGGCTTCAACTACAAATGGGATATGGGCTGGATGAACGACACCCTGCACTACATGCAGACCGACTTCCCCTGGCGTCCGGGCAACCATCGTTTGCTCACGTTCTCCATCATGTACGCGTTCAACGAGAACTTCGTGCTGCCGCTCTCCCATGACGAGGTGGTGCACGGCAAGTGCTCGCTCATCACCCGCCAACCGGGCGACAATTGGCGCCAGTTCGCGGGCCTGCGCGCCCTCGCGTTCTACCAGATGACCCACCCCGGCAGCAAGCTCAACTTCATGGGCAACGAGATCGGCCAGTTCATCGAGTGGCGCTACTACGAGGGCATCGAGTTCTTCCTGGCCGACAACTTCGAGAGCCATGCCCGGCACAGGAGCTTCATCGCCGCGCTCAACCGCTTCTACAACCAGAACCCCGCGCTCTGGGAGCAGGCGTACGATTCCGCCGGCTTCGAGTGGATCGACGCCGACAACAACCGGCAGTCCATCCTCACCTACATCCGCCACGGCAAGAAGAAGGGCGATGACGTGGTGATCCTGCTCAACATGGACATCAACGCTCACGAGAACTTCCGCATGGGCGTGCCCGAGAGCGGCATCTACGAGGAGGTCTTCAACTCCGACGATCCGAGTTTCGGAGGGTCGGGCGTATACAATGGCGGCCAGCTGATCAGCGAGGACGTGCCGTGGAACGGACGCGAGAACTCGCTGGTGTTGCGCGTGCCTCCGCTCGGCGGTATCATGCTCAAGCGCACTGCGGCGCTTCCGCCCAAAAAGAAGGTTGCCAAGAACGTCGTTAAGAAAACCGCCAAGACCCCGGCAAAGGGCGCGGCGGCCGCCGAGAAGACAGCCACGACAACACAGAAAACCGGCGCTGCCGGCACGGGCGCGCGCACCCGCAAAAAGCGTCCGTAGCGCGAAGCACCGCACGATTTATACAACCGACGCGCAGGCACAGGGGCTGCGCCGGAAGGAGATGTATGGAAACCGATATGTTCCAGGGCTTCAGCGGCCTCATGCGCCGCCTCAAGGGAGAGAAGTCCTTCGAATCCAACGAGGACTTCGTCAGCACCTATCGCAGCGTCTGCGAGGCCATGCTCGGCAAGTCGTTCGAGCACGCCACCGCGAGCGAGCGGTTCAACGCCCTTGCGCGCATGGTCGCCTTCAAGGCACGCGACCTCCAGGTCGAGACCCTCGTGCCCAATGAGAAGCGCGTCTACTACTTCTCGCTGGAGTTCCTGCTGGGTCCTCTGCTCGACAACTACCTTATCAACCTGGGCGTGCGCGACGTCGTGGCCGAGGGCCTCAAGGAGATGGGCACCACCCTCGAGGAGATCTGCGCGCAGGAGGCCGATCCGGGCCTCGGCAACGGCGGCCTGGGCCGTCTGGCCGCATGCTTCCTCGACTCCATGGCCTCGCTCGGCATCTCGGGCAACGGCAACGGCATGCGCTACCGCTACGGCCTCTTCCGCCAGGAGATCGAGGGCGGCCGCCAGGTTGAGAAAACGGATAACTGGCTCGCCCACGGCTATCCTTGGGAGCGCAAGGCAACCGAAAGCTCGGTCGTCGTGCAGTTCGGCGGCGAGATCGTGCGCCACGAGGATGAAGACGGAAAGTACTGGTTCACGCAGGAAGGCGGCACCAAGGTGCTCGCCGTGCCCTACGACGTGCCCATCGTCGGCTATAACGGCACGAAGGTCAACAAGCTGCGCCTGTGGAGCGCCGAGCCGAGCTCCGAGGACTTCGACCTCGACGCCTTCAACGCCGGAGACTACGCCGGCGCCAACAAGTTCCGTACCGACGTGGAGGCCATCTCGACCATCCTCTATCCCAACGACTCGGGCGAGCACGGCAAGATCCTGCGCCTGAAGCAGGAGTACCTGTTCGTCACCGCAGGCCTGCAGACCATCCTGCGCACCTACGAGAAGGAGTTCGGCCCCGACTGGGAGCATCTGGCCGACCACGTGTGCATCCACACCAACGACACGCACCCCGCCATGTGCGGCCCCGAGCTCATGCGCATCCTCGTCGATGAGAAGGGCGTCGACTTCGACCTCGCCTTCGATATCGCCCGCGCCACCATCTCCTACACCAACCACACCGTCATGCCCGAGGCGCTCGAGAAGTGGCCCATCAACACGTTCCGCGAGCTGTTCCCGCGCACCTATATGTTCATCGACGAGATCGACCGCCGCTATCGCGAGTCGTTCCCGCACGACCGCGACGATTGGTTCGAGATCCTCAAGCAGACCGCCATCCTGTGGGACGGCGAGGTGCGCATGGCCAACCTCTCGGTGCTCTTCTCGCACTCCGTCAACGGCGTCTCCGAGCTGCACACGGGCATCCTCAAGGCGAACACCCTGCATGCGTTCTACGAGCTCGCGCCCGAGAAGTTCAACAACAAGACCAACGGCGTCACGCACCGCCGCTTCCTCGCCGAGTCCAACCCGTCCTATGCCAAGCTCATCACCAACGCCATCGGCGATGGGTGGATGCAGGATGCCATGGAGCTCGAGAAGCTCGCGCGCTTTGAGAACGACGCCAGCTTCCAGCAGGAGTTCGCCGCATCCAAGCAGACGGCCAAGGAGCGCCTCGCCGCCCACATCGCCAAGGCCACCGGCGTGGCGCTCGACACCTCCACGGTCTTCGACGTGCAGGTCAAGCGCTTCCATGCCTACAAGCGCCAGCTCCTCAACGTCTTCAAGATCCTCGACCTCTACAACCGCATGCTCGACGACCCCGGCTTCGAGCCCCAGCCCACCTCGTTCATCTTCGCGGGCAAGGCGGCGCAGAGCTACACTTTCGCCAAGGAGGTCATCCGCCTCATCAACTCGGTGGCCGACGTCATCAACAACGACGCGCGCGTGAACGATCGCATCAAGGTGGCCTTCGTGCCCAATTTCGCGGTGTCCAACGCGCAGCTCATCTACCCCGCAACCGATATCTCCGAGCAGATCAGCTGGGCGGGGTCGGAGGCGTCCGGAACCTCGAACATGAAGCTCATGCTGAACGGCGCCATCACGCTCGGCACCTACGACGGCGCCAACGTGGAGATCTGCGACCTCGTTGGCGAGGAGCACATCAAGATCTTCGGCCTGCGTACGGCGGAGGTTGACGAGCTGCGTGAGAACCACAGTTACTGGGCCTGGGATGCCTATAACGCCGACCGGGGCCGTCTGGGCCGCATCGTCGACATGCTCACCGACGGTTCCCTCGCGCGCCTCTCGGGCGACTTCGAGAGCATCGCCGACGAGCTCATGGTCAGCAACGACCACGACCTCGTGCTCAAGGACTTCTACTCCTACGCCCAGGCATGGGAGGAGCTCACCCAGAACTACGCCGACACGGCGTCCTGGCGCAAATCCGCCATCCACAATACCGCCAAGGCGGGATACTTCTCTTCTGACCGAACAATCCGCGAGTATGCAGAGGAAATTTGGCATATTTGATGAAGGAAGGCTAGGAAAGGGCGAAAGGAGTTCGTATGAGCAAGAAGGAGTGCGTCGCGATGCTCCTTGCCGGCGGGCAGGGCAGCAGGCTGGGCGTCCTCACCAGCAACGTCGCCAAACCCGCGGTCTCGTTCGGCGGTAAGTTCCGCATTATCGACTTCCCGCTGTCCAACTGTGCTAACTCGGGCATCGACACGGTGGGCGTCCTCACGCAGTATCGGCCCTATCTGCTGCATTCCTACATCGGAACCGGCGAGGCGTGGAACCTCGACGAGCGCGGCGGCGGCGTGTCCATCCTTCCTCCCTTCGCCACCCAGACGGGCGGCGCCTGGTATGCGGGCACGGCCGATGCCGTAACCCAGAACCTGGGCTATCTCGAGCAGAACGATCCCGAGTACGTGCTCATCCTCTCGGGCGACCAGCTCTACCGCATGGACTACCATGAGATGCTCCAGTGCCACAAGAACAACAAGGCCGATCTCACCGTGGCCGTCATGCCCGTGCCCTGGGAGGAGGCCTCCCGCTTCGGCATCATGAACTGCGACGAGGAGGGCCGCATCCTCGAGTTCGAGGAGAAGCCCAAGCAGCCCCGCAGCAACCTCGCGTCCATGGGCATCTACATCTTCACGGCCGACCTTCTCATCAAGACGTTGAAGGACGATGCGGTGGATCCCGAATCCACGCACGACTTCGGCGGCGACATCATCCCCAAGCTGCTCGCCGACGGCAAGCGCCTCTTCACCTACAAGTTCGAGGGCTTCTGGCGCGACGTGGGCACCATATCGAGCTACCTCGAGACGAGCATGGACCTGCTGGGTCCCGAGCCCGCCTTCGACATCTACTCTTCCGAGTTTCCCATCATGAGCAACTCGTCCACCCGCCCGCCCGCGTTCTTCGGTGAGAATGCCGACGTCGAAGACTGCCTCATCGACAACGGCAGCCAGGTCTTCGGCACGGTGTCGCGCTCCATTCTCTCGTGCGATGCCTTCATCGGCGAGGGCGCGGTCGTCGAACAGGCCGTGCTGCTGCCCGGCGCCCGCATCGAGGCGGGTGCCACGGTCGTGAACGCAATTCTCGGCGAGGATGCCGTAGTCGAGGCGGGCGTCTGCCTCGGTTCCGCCGACGCCGAAACCGCCACCGTCGGAAACGGCGCCGTGGTGAGGAAGGGGGAGTAGACGATGGAGAAGCTCATCGGCGTCATCACCTGCAATTACTCTGCCAAGGATCCGGGCGTTCTCGCTGACAACCGCCCCATTGCCGCCGTGCCGTACGTGGGTCGCTACCGCCTGATCGACTTCCCCATGTCGAACATGGTCAATGCGGGCATCCGCACCCTAGGCATGGTCATGCCCCAGAACTACCGCTCCATCGTCGATCACGTGGCGCGGGCAAGGACTGGAGCCTCGACCGCAAGAACGGCGGTCTGTTCATGCTGCCCGGCACCGCATTCGGCACCGCCCGCACCGGCTCGCGCTTCCTGCTGCGCGACCTTATCCAGAACAGGGCCATCTTCACCCGCAGCACAAAGGGCCACGTGGTGTTCTCAACGGCCAACTTCATTTACAACATCGACCTTACCGAGGTCGTCGATGCCCACATCGCATCCGGCGCCGACATCACCGTGCTCACCAAGGTCGCCGAAGCCGACGATGTGGACGTCGTGGCCTTCGACGCGAAGGACGGCATGGTCAAGGGCATGAAGTACGGCGTCAAGAAGGGCGAGCTCGCCTTCCTCGATTGCTTCGTCATCAGCCGCTCCCTGCTGCTCGACATGCTCGACTGGTACGCTGCCGCCGACCACACCGACCTCTTCGAGGCGATCCTCTCCAATACGGTGCCGGTGAACATCCGCACCTACCTCTTCGAGGGCTACTGCGCGGCCGTCTTCAACAAGATGAGCTACTATCGCGCCAATATGGACATGCTCGACCCCGAGGTGTCCGATTCCGTATTCCCCACCGGCCGCTCCATCAAAACCAAGGCGCACGATACGCCGCCCGCCAAGCATGAGGCGGGGTCGCGCGTCACGAGGTCCCTCATCTCTGCAGGCTGCCGCATCTACGGCAGCGTGGACGGCAGCGTGCTCTCGCGCAACGTCATCGTGGAGCCGGGCGCCAAGGTGAGCAACTCCATCATCATGCAGGGCACCGTCATCAAGAGCGGCGCCGTGATCGACTATGCCATCGTCGACCGCAACAACATCATCCCCGCAGGCACCGTGCTCAAGGGAACCGGGGACGACGTGTTCGTCAAGGCGAAGGCGCGTACGTAGACCACAAGGAGGTTCGCCGTGCAATCCAAGAGAAGGAAGCTCAAGATCCTGCTTGCCACCTCCGAGGCCGTTCCATTCGCCAAAACCGGCGGCTTGGCCGACGTGGCTGGTTCCCTTCCGCAGGCGCTCATCGCCGCCGGTGCCAAGTGCGCCGTGGTGATGCCTCGCTATTCCACCATTCCGTGGGAATATCAGGAGCGGATGGAGCATCTTGGCGAGATGTACGTGCCGCTGGCATGGCGCGGCGTATACTGCGGCGTCGAGCACCTCGTGCATGACGGCGTCGACTTCTATTTCCTCGACAACGAGGACTACTTCAAGCGCGATACCCTCTACGGCCATTTCGACGACGGCGAGCGCTATGCCTTCTTCTCGAAGGCCATCTGCGAGGCTATCGAGTTCTTCCCCGAGCTGCAGTGCGACGTGGTGCAGTGCAACGACTGGCAGACGGCCCTCGTGCCCGTGTTCCTGCGCGAGTTCTACCGCGAGAGCGATGCCTGCAACAACGTGAAGTGCGTCTTCACGGTGCATAACGTCAAATTCCAGGGGCAGTTCGGCGACCAGCTGCTCGAAGACATCCTCGGTGTGGCGCACATCCCCGCCGCAGCCGATCAGCTGCGCTGCGACGATCGCTCCATCAACTACATGAAGGGCGCGCTCTGCTATTCCGACCTGCTCACCACCGTGAGCCCGAGCTACGCCGTCGAGCTGCAGATGCCGTTCTTCGGCGAGGGCCTCGACTACATGTTCCGCCGCCGTGCCGACATCCTCTCGGGCATTCTCAACGGCATCGACCAGAACATCTGGAACCCCGCGACCGACATGTACATCGAGCACCATTACAGCATGGATGACCTGGAGAACAAGAAGGCCGCCAAGCGCGCCCTCCAAGAGGAATGCGGGCTCTGGCAAGACGAGAACGCTCCGCTCGTCGTCATGATCGGCCGCCTTACCAACCAGAAGGGCCTCGGCCTGGTGCGCTACGCCATGGACCGCATCATGTCGGAGGGCGTGCAGATGATCGTGCTCGGAACCGGCGACGCCGATCAGGAGGAGGCGTTCCGCTACTTCGAGAGCCGCTATCCCGGCCAGATGTGCGCGCGCATCACCTTCGACAACGCGCTCAGCCACCGCATGTACGCAGGAGGCGACATCCTGCTCATGCCCTCCGAGTTCGAGCCCTGCGGCCTGTCCCAGATGATTGCCATGCGCTACGGCACGCTGCCGGTGGTGCGCGAGACGGGCGGCCTCAAAGATTCCGTCATGCCCTACAACCAGTTCACGGGCGAGGGCACGGGCTTCTCGTTCGCCAACATGAACGCCGACGAGATGGCCGACTGCCTGCTCGGCGCCTGCTGGCTGTATCGCAGCAACAAGGATGCCTGGCATGAACTGCAGAAGCACAGCATGTCAACCGATTTCTCGTGGGGCCGCGCTGCCGCCGAGTATCTCAATCTGTTCCATTCGCTGCATCCCGAGGTCATTCCCTGGGAGAAGGAGTAGTTTTTGAACGCACGTCATATTACGTCGGAAATCGACTATAGAAACCCTTTCGGTGCCGCCCAGCTGGGCGGCACCGTCAAGCTCGCCATAGATGTCTGGGATGATGAGCCCGCGCACGCCGATCTGAGCATCTGGTTCAACGGCACGGGCGAGACGATCATCCCGATGCATGCGGCTTCGGACGGACGCACCGTGCGCTTCAGCGCCGAGTTCACGCCTCCCTGCACCGGCGTCTTCTGGTACAGCTTCAACATCGTCGCATCCGACGGCGTCGTATGGCGCTACGGCGCACGCGAGGCGCATGCGGTGGGGGAGGGCGCCTTCCACTACGGTGATCCGCCCGGGTTCCAGATCACAGTGTACGAGTCGCGCGCCATCCAGCCGACGTGGTATCGGGACGGCATCGTCTATCAGATCTTCCCCGATCGATTTGCGCGCGGCAAAGACTGGCGTGAGCGCGCCAAGACGCTCGACGTGCCTCGAGAGGGGCCAACGCGGCGCTTGGTTGAAGACTGGAACACGCCCGTCACCTACGAGCGCGCCGAGGATGGCAGCATAGCCGCATGGGATTTCTACGGCGGCACGCTCGAGGGCATCCGCGAGAAGCTCGACTACCTCGCATCGCTCGGCGTGACGGCCCTCTACCTCAATCCCATCTTCGAGGCGGCGAGCAACCACCGCTATGATACGGCCGACTATCTGCGCATCGATCCGCTGCTGGGCGATGAGGAATCGTTCCAGGCGCTCTGCGATGATGCTTCCGCGCGCGGGATCTCCCTCATTCTCGACGGCGTGTTCAACCACACCGGACGCGATTCCCGCTACTTCAACGCGTTGGGTACCTACCCCGATGTCGGTGCCGCCCAAGATCCGGCTTCGCCGTATCGCTCGTGGTTCAAGCTGGAAGAGGACGGCTCCTACAGCAGCTGGTGGGGCGTCAAGGACCTGCCCGACGTCAACGAGGACGATCCGAGCTTCCGCGTGTTCATCAACGGCGAGGACGGCGTGGTGCGCCGCTGGCTGCGCGCAGGTGCGCGCGGCTGGCGTCTCGATGTTGCCGACGAGCTGCCCGATTCCTTTATCGCCGAGCTCAAAGCCGCTGCGGTGGCAGAGCGCGCGGATGCGCTCGTGATCGGCGAGGTATGGGAGGATGCCACCCATAAATGGGCATACGGCGAGCTGCGCACGTACTTCGACGGCTTCGAGCTCGACGGCGTGATGAACTACCCGCTGCGCTCAGGCATCCTCGACTACCTCACGGGCAAGGTCACGGCCGCATCGTTGGCCGACGTGCTCGAGCAGCTCATCGAGAACTACCCGCCCGAGGCGTTGGCCAACTGCCTCAACAGCCTGGGTACCCACGACCGCGAGCGCCTGTTCACGGTGCTGGGCGACGCTCCCGCGCAGGACGAGCTCAGCGATGAGGAACGCGCTGCGTACGAGCTCGACGACGACCAGAAGGGCCTCGCGCGCGCGCGTCTCTGGCTTGCGGCGCTTCTGCAGATGACGCTCCCCGGCGTGCCGTGCATCTACTACGGCGACGAGCTGGGCGTGCAGGGCTATCGCGACCCCTACAACCGTGCACCCATGCCTTGGGACGACGGCGACCCGTATTGCCCCACCATCTACCGCAACGCCATCGGGCTGCGCAAGGCGCTCCCCGTGCTGGTGCACGGCACGTGCGAGCCCTTTTCGCCGCACGATGACGTGCTGGGCTTCTGGCGTCGCGGCAACGAGGGCGAGGCGGTCTGCGTGCTGGTGAACGCGAGTCTCGAGCATACGCACGAGGTGGAGCTGCCCATGGCGGCGACCTGCGTGAGCGACGTTATCACCGGTCGTGCGCCGCTGCGTTCGGATGACGGGGCGAGCTGCACGGTTTCCCTGCGACCGCTCGGCTCGTCCGTGCTCGTGTTCCACGAGCAGCAGCGCATGCAGAAACCGCTCGAGCCGGGCATGGGGGTGCTCGCGCATATCACGAGCGTTCCCAATCGCATGCGTCCCGGCGAATCCGGCACCATCCAGGCCTCGGAGGCGTTCATCGACTGGTTGCACGATGCGGGGGTGCGCTACTGGCAGATCCTGCCGATCAATCCCACCGATTGCTGGGGCTCTCCCTACGCGGGCCTGTCCGCCTTTGCGGGAAACGTCGCGCTGCTCGGCGGTGCCGAGCCGGGTCGTGTCGACCGCGCCGCCTACAGGCGGTTCTGCGACGAGAACGCCTCATGGCTCGAGCCGTATGCCGCCTTTAGCGCGATCAAGGATCTGCTCGGAGCCGATTCCCCCTGGTGGGAATGGCCCGACGCCTATCGAACCTACACACCCGAGCTGGCTTCGTGCGCCGACCTTGCAAAGGGGATCGAGAAACATCGCCGGGCCCAGTTTGCATTTCAAACCCACTGGGACGGTCTGCGCGCGTACGCCCATGCGCACGATGTCATGATCATCGGCGATATGCCCATGTTCGTGCTGGCCGATTCAGCCGATATGTGGGTGCACCTCGATTACTTCGATCCCGCCCTGCTCGCCGGGGCGCCGCCCGATCCGCTGGGACCCCAGGGCCAGGTGTGGGGCAATCCCACCTTCCGCTGGGATGTGCTTGCCGAGCACGGCTACGACTGGTGGATGGCGCGTTTCGCGCGCATGTTCGCGCTCTACGACTACGTGCGGATCGACCACTTCGTAGGCTTCGCGTCGTACTACGGCATCCCCGCAGGCATGAGCGCGCTGGATGGCAGCTGGTACTTCGGCCCGGGCAAGGAGCTCTTTCAGGCCGCATACGATCGCTTCGGGCCGCTTCCCCTGATCGCGGAGGATCTGGGTGCCATCACGCCTGCCGTGCGTGCGCTGCTCTGCGAGGTGGGCGCACCTGGCATGAGCGTGGTCCAGTTCGCCGATGAGGACGTGTTCGAGTCCTTCTCGCCCGCCGCCGATACCGTGGCGTACACGGGAACGCACGACACGGCGACCCTTGCCGAGTGGTGCGCGGCCCATGGTTCGCTTGAGGATGCGGAGGTGCGCGAGCGGGCGGCCGAGCTCTGCGAGCGCGTGGTTTCAAGCTCTGCCGACGTGGCCATCCTGCCGCTTCAGGACGTGCTGCTCCTAGGCGTGGAGGGCCGCATGAACCGGCCCGGTATCGCGGAGGGCAACTGGACCTGGCGTGCCAACGCGCAGGCCCTGATGGCCGCGAGCGAGCGTCTGAAGAAGCTCGCGGAGCTGCAGCGGCGGCGGGAGGCTCCCGCTTCGTAAACCCCCTGGCACCGAATCGTCCTATTCCTGCTGTTCTTGTCCCCAGAAGGCCTTATTCCTCAGGAATAAGGCCTTTTCGCGGCTCAAAGTGCAGGAACAAGCCGTTGCGGTGCCACGGGTGGGAGGCGCTCTTGGCCTGCGCTCGCGGTCCAGCGCGTAGGAATCGAGCCGAGCGTGCTGTCCCGGCTCGATCGTGCGTTCTCTGGGGAAGAGGGCGCGTTAGCCCAGCTTGAAGCCGCAGGTACCGCAGAAGACGTCGCCCGCGGAGACGGGAGCGCCGCACTGCGGGCACGTTGCGGACGCGGGCGCAGGTTCGGGTGCGGGCTCGGGCGCCGGAGCAGGCGCAGGCGCAGCAGCCGGTGCGGGTGCGGGTTCGGGCGCAGGAGCAGGAGGAACAGGCGCAGGCGCGGGCGCGGGAGCCGCAGGAGGCTCACCGCCAGCGGTGTGGTACTGCGGCATGCCTGCGGCATACGCAGGAGGAGCATAGCCTGCGGCGGGTGCGACGGGCGCGGCGGGAGCGGGAGCGGGAGCGGGAGCGAATCCATCTGCCTCGGGAGCGTCATCGCCCACGAGCTTACGCCTGATCTCACCGGTATTGCGGGCGATGGTGATGGTCAGCATAACGAGCTCGAAGACCATGCGCAACACCAGCTCTGCGACGACAAAGAGCACCGCGCCGCGGATGAGCGCGTTGAAAAACGAGCGGATGTCGACGAACAGCACCGTGATTATAACCGCGAGGACAAACAGCGCCGCAAAGATGGCGCAGAACAGATAGAGCGCCTTGAGCGCCTTATCGATGATGAGCGTGTTGAAGTTGAGGAACGGCCCCCACATGCGCTTGTCACGCAGATCGATGCGCTGCGTAGGGTACGCGCTGACGAAGCGCCGATATCCGAGGATCGTGAGAATAATCGATGCTATGAGCGCCACCATGATGAACGCGCTTCCAAAAGCTTCTAAATTAGACAAGTACATCATATAGACCTCCGACCCACGGATGGCGGACAAACCACTATCTACCATACCCCAGATTGTGCGCGACGGTGCCCGAGAAGCATGGGCGGGTGCCTCGATCTCGCGTGTGGGTTCCGCGTGCAGGTGCATACTGGGAGATGATCATTCTCGGGCACCCGATGTCGGCGGCCTGCAGACAGGCGAACGACCCCGCTAGGAGCGTGCAATGGACAACCTTCTCGTTACCGGCGGCGCCGGCTTCATCGGATCGAACTTCGTGCGCTGGGTGGTGGAGCATCGGCCCGGCGTCCACGTAACGGTGCTCGACAAGCTCACCTATGCCGGCAAGCGCGAGAACCTGCAGGGCATTCCCGCCGAGCGTCTCACGTTCGTGCAGGGCGACATCTGCGATGCCGATCTGGTGGACGCCCTCGTTTCCCACGCCGATGCGTGCGTGCACTGCGCCGCCGAGTCGCATAACGAGACCTCCATCTCAAACCCGCTTCCCTTCGTGCGCACCAACATCGAAGGCACGTTCACGCTGCTCGAAGCCGTCGCCGCGCATGACGTGCGCTTCCACCACATCTCTACCGACGAGGTGTTCGGCGATCTGGCGCTCGATGATCCCGCGCGCTTCACCGAAGAGGCGCCGTACCGTCCATCGAGCCCCTACAGCTCCAGCAAGGCGTCCTCCGACATGCTCGTGCATGCGTGGACGCGCACCTACGGCGTGCGCGCCACCATATCCAACTGCTCCAACACCTACGGCCCGCGCCAGCATATCGAGAAGTTCATTCCACGCCAGATCACCAACATCATCTGCGGCATCCGTCCCAAGCTCTATGGCGATGGCGGCAACGTGCGCGACTGGATCCACGTCGAGGACCATTCCTCGGCCGTGTGGGAGATCCTCACGCGCGGCCGTATCGGCGAGACCTACCTTATCGGCGCAGATGGCGAGAAGCGCAACATCGACGTGCTGCGCGCGATTCTCGCCGCCATGGGCAGGCACGAGGACGACTTCGACCGGGTGCGCGATCGCCCCGGCCATGACCGCCGCTATGCCATCGATTCCGCCAAACTCCGTGCCGAGCTGGGCTGGCAGCCCGCCCACACCGATTTTGTCGCGGGCATCGAGGCGGTCATCGCCTGGTATCGCGCCAACGAGGGCTGGTGGCGTGCGGATAAGGAGGCTACCGAGCGCCGCTACGCCGAGCTGGGCAGATAGGGGACGGCCCACGCCTTAGATGCCCAAGCCGGCGATCACGTCGTCAAGCGTGGCGTTGCGCCCGCGATAGCTGCGCGCACGCTCTGCGAGCATCTCTTCGAGCGCGTCGTCGTCGGCATTGGTGAGGTAGTTCTCGATGGTGGAGACGATCTCCGCGAACCCCGCCTCCTTGCTCGCGCCCACGCGCGCGCACCACAGCCGCTCCTCGTGCGCGCAGATGTTGCGCGCATCCACCAGGATGTCCAGATCGTCGAGCATCTCGCTCGGCGTGAGCGACCTAAGCTGCCCGCAGCATGCGCGCACGCGCTCGCACACGGCCTTCTGCTCGTTGCGGCGCATGAGCGCGTAGAAGTACTCGAGGTTGCCGAAGGTGAGCTCGTTGAAGAGCACCCACAGCGGCACTCCGCCGTGCACGTCGCGGTAGTACCGCACGCGCACGTCGCCGGGTTCGGGGCTGCCGACGCTATCCACCACCACGCCGCGCGCGTGCTTCTCGAGCGTGTCGATCATCCAGTTGAGATCGTGCTCGAATCCGCGCCCCGTGCGCAGATACCCGTTTTCGCGCGTGAAGCAGACGGGGTCGAGATAGTCCTCGGTGCCCGGATGCGCCGCGCAGAAGCTGTAGGAGATGAGGCTGCGCAGCGTGGTCTCCACCACCATGAGGAAGCGGAACGCGATGGCGCGCAGATCGCGGTCGAACCGGAAGAGCGCGTAGATGTCGTCGAAGCGCGTGCCGGCAACATAGCGGTCCTCGCCTGCGGCGCGCGTGGCCGCAGTGTCGAGAAACGGCGTCTTATAGCCGTTGACGATGGCGTAATAGCCCTCGCGCAGCAACGTGTGGGGCGTGCGCTCGTTGCAGATCACGCCGCGGCGTTTAAGGATCTCAACCTGCTCTTCAACCGTAGTGAACGGCTTATCGATAATGTCTGCCATCTCGACCGCCTTTCCACCGCAATTGTACGCGCTCCGCGCGCATGCGGGGAACGACGACGGCACACGCGCACGCGCGCACCGCAGACGGTTTTCGCCTCAAAGCCGAGGTACCGTTCGGTATGGTGCGCGACCTTTCGGGGCATCGTATGAGATTGTCGTGCGTGTTGACTCTGTGAAGGAGTAGAATATTCAACGTGGCAGACGCCACGCTTGTATCGCGCGAAAGCGCAGCAGCAGCTCCTTCGGGGGTGTGTAAGAAAGGCACGAAATGGCTCAGGGCACTGTTAAATGGTTCAATCCGGATAAGGGCTATGGCTTCATCTCCCGCGAGGACGGCGACGATCTGTTCGTTCACTACAGCGAGATCCAGATGGATGGCTTCAAGACCCTTGATGAGGGCCAGGCTGTCGAGTTCGAGATCACGACCGGTCAGAATGGCAAGCTCCAGGCGTCCGCCGTCCACAAGATCTAGTCGCAAGCGACAAAGGGCACACGCGAGAAGGCCGCCACGAGCGGCCTTCCTCATATTTCGGGGCAGTATGGGGAATACTTTAATAGAGGAGGTGCCATGGACGAGCGCAAGAACAAACGGAATCCGCTGGAACGGCTGCTCGAGCTGCTGCAGCGCAAGCCTGCCGAGGCTCCCGCGCCATCGTCCGATCCCGCCGCACCTGCCCCCGGCGAAGATGCCTCCTCCACCGTTCCTGCATTTTCTCTCGACGATCTCGCACGGCGCCTGTATCGTGCCGATGACACCGCCGCCGCGCTGACGGATTATGTCGCGCATGCCGAGAAACGCATGGCGGCGGGAGAGCCCGTGGCTCCGCTCGAGGCGTTTCTCGTCCACGCGCTCATCGACGCGGGCGTGGGCAGCAACGATGTGAAGCTTCCGTCCCTCACGATCGTGCGCCCGCATACGAGCAATCTCTTCTACGTGCGCGTGAACGAGGCGGAGATGCCCTATCTTGCCCTGCTCCACGTGCTGGGCATCGAAGCGGCGCTCAACGTTGCCCAGCTTGCCACCATCTATTACGGCGAGGCGGGCCCTGCAACCGAGGCGCAGGCCTGGCAATTCGCCCATCGCCTCTCGTCGTCCATCATCGCGCAGATGAAATCCGACGTCAGCTCGGTCATCCAAGGATCGAACCACGATGCGGGCGGCGAGTGGTCTGTACGCACGGCAATCTCCATGTGCATCGAATGCTTCAGGCTGCCGTGGCGCCTCTCCGCGCGATTCCGCGTCAACGTGGCCGCCGGCGAGGTGGCCTTCGTCTGCGACCTCACCCCGACCCAGCTCATGTGGCGTCGCACCAGCATCGACGGCGTCCACGTGGTGCCCGTCACCGCGCAGCTGCAGCGCCAAGCTGCGACCGACTACAATACGCGTCTCGCGATCCTGCTCGCTGCCTGCGCGTTCGATTCGTCTCCGCAGGTGGAGCGCGTGTGGGTTGCGGGCACCATCGACACGGCCAAGCGCCACTCCTGCCTCTACTCGGTCTGCTTCGACCGCGAGGGTTTCGAGCACATCAGCCTCGACGACGTGCGCGATCCGGTTGCGGTGCTCAAGAAGTTCGACGCCGCGATCGACGAGCATGGGGGTACGCTTTCGCCCGTTCAACATACCTTCTCGCTCGATGACGAGCGCTTCTGCCCGCCTGAGCGCTTCGAGGCGCCCGAAGTGTCGGCGCGCATCCTGCCCGATGCGTTCGCCCAGGCGCTCGGAACGACGAGCGTGGCGGGCCTCGCCATCAACGAAGCGGGCAGACGCGAGGCCATAGCCCGCGAGATCTCGCGCAGGCTGGGGGATTCCACGGCCGCCAACGTGTCCACCATCCTCGAGCTCGCTGCCGACGACACCGATCCAACCGTCCGCGCCGCCGCAGAGCGCACGGTGAAGAAGCTCATCGAGGGCACCATCTCCGAGAACGTCTTCGACATCGTTCGCGAGTTCACGGAGGGAGACGAGCTCTACGCCGCAGTGGCCCGCGCGCGCATGCTCCTTGAGGCGCAGGAGATCCATTCCGCCGAAGCCGTGCTCTCCACCGTGCTCGCCGACCTCGCGCAGGTCTATGCCGACTCGTCGTCGGTGGTCTACCGCGTGTTCACCTCGTATGTGGATCGCGTCATCTACAACCGCTTGGGGTTTGATGAGGGCAAGACCGTCCTGCTGGCTCCGGTGGCCTATCTCGAGGCCCTGCTCATGCACTCGATCAGCCTAATGCTGCTCAAGCGCTATGACGAGGCGCTCGCGGCTGCCCGCCGCGCGAAGGAGCTTGCGCCGGTGAACGCCCAGGCACAGCTCCATCTGGTGCAGTGCCTCGAAGCGGCCGACAGAACCTTGGAGGCCGTGGAGGAGCTGAGCGAGCTGCTCTCCCGCGCCCACGATACGGCGGGCGTCGGATTCGGATACTACCGCATGGCGTACTTCCAGTGGAAGCTCGGGCAGGTCGAATGCGCGCAGGCCTGCTATCTGCGCGCCATCCGCCATCTGCCCACGATGCTCGCCCTCGCGGCGCCCGAACTGCAGGTTATGGCCCTGCAGAGCGAGAATCGTCTCGACGATATCAGCGATGGGGCCGTGGACGCCCTGCTCGAGAAGCACGGCATCCCCCTGGCTCCCACGCAGGAGATGGGGGATATCTTCTTCGAGGCCATGTGCGCCTCGCTCGATGCCGAGATCTTCCCGGTTGCCAAGAGCTTCCTCCAGACGTTCGGCTCCATGCAGCGCGATGACGTGGTGTTCGGCGTGCTGCGCTCGCTCGAAGACGAACCCGATAGGTAGCATCATGCAGCAGATAACGTTCACGCCGCCCTCGTTCAGCGCGGCCATTTTCGACTTCGACGGCACGCTCGCCTTGACCGACGATCTCTGGCGCAAGGTTGACGAGGCGTTTTTCGCCAAGCGCGGCATCACCTACGACGCCGAGATAGCACGGGCCCTCTCCACGCGCGGGCTCGCATGCGGCGCGCAATGGTGCATCGAGCGCTACGGCCTGCGCGAGACGCCCGAGGATATCTGCGCAGAGTGGACCGCATCGAGCATCGAGCTCTACAAAACCGATGTCCGCCTGCGCCCCGGTGCCGAGGACTACCTGATCTACCTGCGCGAGCAGAGCATACCGCTCGCCCTTGCCACCATCAACGACCGCAGGATCATCGCGGCCATCGAGCACACGTCCGTGCTCGCGTTCTTCGATGCCGTGGTGTGCGGTCAGGAAGGCGGGCGCTCCAAGGCGCACCCCGATATCTACTACAAGGCTGCCTGCGAGCTGGGCGTGGGCCCTGCGGGCGCCGTCGTGTTCGAGGACTCGCCCGATGCCCTCGCCACGGCAGCCGATGCGGGATTCGCAACCTGTGCCGTGCGCGTGCACGGCAACGAGCATCAAGGCTTTAACGAGCTGCAAAAAATAGCCGATACCTGCATCGATGGGTGGGAAGAGTTGTATACTCATAGAGCTTGACCCGCAATCGAGGGGAGTTATCGTGCCCATCAACATCCCTGACGGCCTGCCCGCAAAGACGACGCTGCATCAGGAGCGCATCTTCGCCCTCGAGGAGGAGGTGGCCGACAGCCAGCGCATCCGCCCGCTCAAGCTGGTCATCCTGAATCTCATGCCCACCAAGATCGAGACCGAGACGCAGATCCTGCGCCTCATCTCCAAGTCGCCTCTGCAGGTGAGCTGCGACTTCATGCGCGTCTCCACCCACGAATCCAAAAACACCTCGGCCGACCACCTGGTCAAGTTCTACGACACCTTCGACGCCTACCGCGGCACGTGCTACGATGCCATGATCATAACCGGCGCTCCCGTGGAGCATCTCGAATTCGAGCAGGTCGACTATTGGGACGAGCTCTGCGAGATCATCGATTGGGCGCAGGGGCATGTCTTCTCCACCATGTACCTGTGCTGGGGCGCGCTCGCCGCGCTCTGGCATCTGTACGGCGTTCCCAAGAAGCTGCTCGGCGCCAAGCTGTTCGGCGTGTTCCCGCAGCGCCTCTGCGATGAGTACAGCTTTCTCACCAACGGTTTCGACGAGGTGCACAACATGCCGCACAGCCGCCATGCCGCCATCGACACGGGCGAGCTTGCCAAGCACCCCGAGCTCATCACGCTCTCCGAGGGCTTCAACTCCGGCCCCGCGCTCGTGGCCACCGAAGACTTCCACGAGATCTACGTTACCGGCCACTTCGAGTACGGGCGCGACACGCTGGCCGACGAGTACTGGCGCGATTTCCACAAGGGCCTGCCCATCCGCCTGCCGGAGAACTACTTCCCCGACGACGACCCCGAGAATCAGCCCATCTTCACCTGGCGCGCCCATGCCAACCTGCTGTATCGCAACTGGCTCAACTGGGTGTATCAGATGACGCCCTACGAGTTCGACGAGATTCCCGCCGCCATCGAGAGCCTGCGTGCCAAGACCTACGGCATGGCGGGCAAGTTCGACTGATGGGCGAGGAACGGCTCACCGACGAGCTGCTCGAACAGCTCCTCGCGAGCGCCTCTCCCGAGGCGTACCTTGCGCAATCGGGTATCGCCGACCGCAGCTTCACCGACTATCTGAACGCGCTTCTCGACGAAAAGGGCCTCAAAAGGAGCGTGGTCATCCGCGACGCCGGCCTCGATGCCACCTACGGGTACGACTGCTTCAGCGGCAAACGCGTCAACCCCAGCCGCGATTACGTGATCCAGCTTGCCCTCGGGCTGCGCTGCACCCTGCTCGAGACCCAGCGCCTCCTGCGCTATGCGCGCCGCTCGCCGCTGTGGCCCAAGATCCCCCGCGACGCCATCATCATCTTCGGCATCGAGCATGGACGTACGCGCTCCCAGGTTGATGATGACCTGTTCCGCCTGCGGCGGGAAACGCTCGTCAAGGCGGAGTAGACATGGACGATCCGGTGCTTGCGGCGCTCGAGCGCGATGAGGCGTACACGGTCGTCAAGGTGCTCGCCGAGAAGCCTTCGGGCGTGACCGAGCTGGTGCAGCGTACCGGTGACACTGCATTCTACGTGCGCAAACGCATTTCTGCGGAAATCGCCAACCCCGATGCGTGGGCGCAGCTCGCCGCCATCGACAACCCGCATCTGCCCCGCGTCATCGAGGCGTACGCGCTGCCCGATGCCTTTGCCACGGTGTGCACCTATGTGGAGGGATTCTCGGTGGCGCAGCTCGTATCGGCTCGGGGCGCGCTCGATGCTGCGCAGGCGCATGCCATCCTGACGGATGTGTGCGATGCTGCGGACGCGCTTCATGCGCGCGGCGTCATCCACCGCGACATCACGCCGACCAACGTGATCGTGGCGAGCGACGGCGCGCACCTCATCGACCTCGGCATCGCGCGCGTGGGGGATGCGTCTGCGCGCCACGACACCACCACGCTCGGCACCTGGGGTTTCGCCGCTCCCGAGCAGTACGGTTTCGCGCAGACCGATGCCCGTTCCGACGTGTATTCCATCGGATGTCTGGCAGCGTACATGCTGACGGGCATCCGACCCCATGAGGCGGGCTTCGAAGCCGCCCTCCGCAGCCTTCCCGCCGCCATCCGCTCCTGTATCGAGAAGGCCTGCTCGTTCGAGCCGAGCGCACGGTACGGCAGCGCCCGCGAGCTGCTGGAAGCTTTTCACGAGGCAGATACGGTTCCTGTGCGCAGGGGCGGGTTGCCGGCAAGGCCCGTTCGCGCCCTTATCCCGTCCCGTGTTTCTCTCAGCGAGATATCCATTGCGTGGAGAAGTGCCGGCGTGTTGAAGAAGGCCGCAGTGCTTTTCCTGTTGCTCATCGACGCGCTCTTCGCGTGGGGCATGTACTCGTCTGTCGGGGATATCAATGCGGCAGCCCCGCTTGGTTGGGTTGTCGCCGATATCCTCATGAAGGTGGCGTTGGCAACGTGCATCGCATGGGCGCTCATCGACGCCTTGCTCGCATTTCTCGGCGCAGGACCGTACCGTGTCGCGAGCCGGCGGGCCGTCCTGTGGCGCAAGCGCGTGGTGCCCGTCGCCGTTATCACCATAGCCGCTCTGTTCACGATATCTTTTGTCGCGACGGCTCTGTTCGGACCGGCGCCTCAACGCTAGAAATTCAGCTGGCAGCTGATGAAGCTGCTATGGGAAAGCGACATAATCGTCCCCAATGGGAGGATATATGCGCTCAAGCTGGGATTTCATAGGTGATTCTCATGAGGGGATACGCGACGTGCTGGCGCGCGCCCAGCTTGATGGGCGCAGCTTCTCCGCCTGGGTGAGAGAGGCCATGACGTCTCTCAGCCTCAAGCGAAACGACGTGGTGCACGCCTCCTGCCTCAATCAAACCTTTGCCTATCAGATCATCGCGGGCACGCGGCGCCCCTCGCGCGACAAGCTCATCCAGCTCGCGTTCGGCATGGGCTTCGGCATCGACGAGGCATGCGAGCTGCTCGAACGCGGCGGAACCAACGCCCTGAGGCCATCGTGCAGGCGCGATGTGGTCATCGCCTTCGCGCTCGACCGGGGCCTCGGCGTGCACGGGTGCGACGACCTGCTGTGGTCGGTCGGCGAGCGCACCATCGTGACGCGCGGCGAAGCCGGCGAGATTTAGCTGGCAGCTAAAGAAAAGATCTGAAACCCCGGATACACTCGACGCAGGCGTTCGTAACGAGCATGACGACGGGAGGAACGATGAAGGTGCCTAAGAAGATGCTGATTATCGTGGCGATTTTGGGAGTGCTCGCGATATTCGGCCGCATGGGTTCGTCGGAGTCGAATCCGAAGAGCTCCGCAGATGACGGGCAGCGTGCTGCGCAGGAACAAGTTGCAGAGCAGGATCAGCAGGCTGAGCAGCAAGCTGCTTCCGAGAGCGAGCCGGAACCCGAGCCTGCGCCCGAGGTGAAGTCCGTCTATCGCGTAGGGGACACGCTGGACGATGGTGGAGTGCAGATCGTCTATGCTGCGAGCGGCGAGTATGCCGAGGAGAACGAGTTCCTGCAGCCTGAGGAGGGCTTCAAGTACATCTATCTCAAGCTGGCGTTCATCAACACGTCGAAATCCGACAAGTCCATCTCGATGTATAGCTTCGATTGTTATGCAGACGGATATGCAGCCGAGATGTACTACGGGGGAGACGAGGGGCTCTCCGCCACCCTGTCCGCTGGACGTTCCACCATGGGCTACATCTACTTCAAGATTCCCGTGGACGCTACCGAGATCGAGATCGAGTACACGCCCAACTTCTTCTCATCCGACAAGATCACCTTTGCCTATGAGGGTGAGGTCGATTCGGGCTACGTGCTCGAGGCGAACACCTCCCGCACCGAAGGAGCCCTCGCTGTGGGCGAGAGCGCCGAGGGCGCGGGCGTGCGCGTGACGTACCTCTCGTGCGAGACGTGGGAGAGCGACAACATGTTCGTCGAGCCCCGGGACGGGTACCGCTTCGTCTCGATCGAGCTGGAGTTCGAGAACACCGGCTCGTCCGATCAACACGTGAGCGCGTTCTCGTTCGATTGCTATGCGGACGGCATCGCGTGCGAGCAGTCGTACTACCGCGACGACAATCTTTCCGCGACCGTCTCGGCGGGTCGCAAGGCGCGGGGAACGGTGACATTCGAGGTTCCCAATGATGCCACCGTCATCGAAATCGAGTATCAGGACAACATGTGGACGTCCAACCGGATTGCGTTCACGGTCCAGTAGGCAGACGGCCTGCGGTGCAACATCCGACCCATCTGCTGCCGGCCCTGCCACGTCGCGGGGCCGGCTTCCTCTCGCTGCTCTCCGCTCCTTCTCGTACCGCTCAGCCCCCTCTTACGACCGCTGGGCATGTTGGCGAATATTGCTTTTGATAATCGCGATTACTAAAAGCAATGCTTGTGGGCTCATTGCGGTGCCTGCGCCGCCGCACGCTTCGTTGGGTTGCGGTAAAACCCCTCGATTTACCTCATCTTATATGAGACAATGACCCTACAACGCTCCGCGCTGCAAAAGGGGATGCAGCAACCGCGGGGAAGCGGTGGAGCCAAACAACTCGAGGAGAGGAACATGGCCAGACTCCATGTGATGGAGCGCAGCGAAGCCCAGGCCGTTATGGACGGCCTGCACGAGGCATTGGGCAAACGCCTGGCGGTCAGCTCGCTGGCTCCATGCCCTGTTGAGTTCACAGCAGCGTATATCCGCATGTGCGCAACGCAGAGCTGCGGCAAGTGCACGCCGTGCCGCGTGGGTCTCCGCGCGCTCGCCGACCTGTTCGACGAGGTACTCGAGAACCGCGCCGGTGCGAACGCGCTCGAGCTCATCGAGCGGACCGCTCGATCGATCTACCTGTCGGCAGATTGCGCGATCGGCTACGAGGCCGGCGAGATGGCGCTCACCGCCATCCGCGGGTTCCGCGATGACTTCCTGCACCATGTCGAGCATCATGCCTGCGGCTTCACCCAGAGCCAGCTCGTCCCCTGCGTCTCCGGCTGCCCGGCGGGCGTGGACATCCCGGGCTACATCGCGCTCACCGAGGCAGGACGCTACACGGACGCCGTCCGTCTCATCCGCAAAGACAATCCGTTGCCCGTGACCTGCGGTCTTGTGTGCGAGCATCCGTGCGAGATCAACTGCCGCCGCGGCATGGTGGACGATCCCATGAACATCCGCGGCATCAAGCGCTATGCGTGCGATCACATGGAGGGCGATTACACGCCCAACCGCGCCGAGGCCACCGGCAAGCGCGTCGCCGTGATCGGCGGCGGCCCGGCCGGCCTTTCCGCAGCGTACTATCTGGCGCTCATGGGCCATGCGCCCACCATCTTCGAAGCGCGCCATCAGCTGGGCGGCATGCTGCGCTACGGCATTCCGGCATATCGCCTGCCGCGCGAGGAGCTCGATCGTGAGATCCAGTGGCTGCTCGACCAGGGCATCGAGGTCGAGCTCGACACCAAGATCGAGGATCTCGAGCCCCTCCGCTCCGAGTTCGACGCCGTGTATCTGGCCATCGGCGCTCACACCGACAATAAGCTCGGCCTTGAGGGCGAGGATGCCGAGGGCATCGTATCGGCCGTTCAGATGCTGCGCTCCATCGGCGACGATGAGACTCCCGATTTCTCCGGCCAGCGCATCTGCGTGGTGGGCGGCGGCAACGTTGCCATGGACTGCGCGCGCTCGGCGCTGCGCTGCGGCGCCGACAAGGTCACCATCGTCTACCGCCGTCGCGTCGCCGATATGACGGCTCAGGACGAGGAGATCGTCGGTGCCAAGGAAGAGGGATGCGAGCTGCTTGAGCTCCATGCTCCCGTGCGCGTTGCCGTCGAGGATGGCAAGGTTGCCGGCCTCGTGGTGCAGCCGCAGATCATCGGCGGTCTCAAGTGGGGCCGTCCTGCTCCGCGCAACAGCCAGGCCGAGGAGCTCACCATCCCGTGCGAGCGCGTCATCGTGGCCATCGGCCAGGCCATCGAGTCCGAGCCGTTCGCCGCTCAGGGCGTCGCCGTCAATCGCGGGAAGATCGTCACCGATTCCGACGGTGCCATCGCCGGCTTCGACGGCGTCTTCTCGGGCGGCGACTGCCAGAGCGGCCCCGCAACCGTCATCCGCGCGGTCAACGCAGGCAAGGTTGCCGCTGCGAACATCGACCACTACCTGGGCTACAACCACCGTATCGAGCTCGACGTCGGGATCCCGCAGGTTCAGTTCAAGGGCAAGATCAGCTGCGCCCGTAGCGAGATGCCGTTCCGCGAGGCGAACGAGCGCGTCAAGGACTTCGATGAGATCGAGACCGGATACACCCACGAGGAGGCCATGCAGGAGGCATCGAGGTGCCTGCGCTGCGACCACTTCGGCTTCGGTGCATTCCGCGGAGGGAGGATCGAGCAATGGTAAACGTGACCATCGACGGCCGCGCCGTCCAAGTGCCCGAGCACACCACCATCCTCGATGCGGCCAAGGCGGCCGGCATCGACATCCCCACGCTCTGCTACTTCAAGGATCTCAACGAGATCGGCGCCTGCCGCGTCTGCGTGGTTGAAATCGCAGGCATCGATCAGCTCGTCGCCGCATGCAACAACTACGTGCTCGAGGGCATGGTGGTCAGCACCAACAGCCCCAAGGTGCGCACCGCGCGCAAGGTCAACGTGGAGCTGCTTCTCTCGCAGCACGATTCCGAGTGCACGAGCTGCGTGCGCAGCGGCAACTGCACCCTGCAGACCGTCTCCAACGACCTCGGCCTGTTCAAGCTCGCCTACGAGAAGCATCTGCCCGGCCAGCCGTGGGATCAGAGCTTCCCGCTGATCCGCAATAACGATAAGTGCATCAACTGCTTGCGCTGCATCCAGGTATGCGACAAGGTGCAGGCCACCGGCATCTGGGCGCTCACCAACCGTGCGAGCCACACCTCCGTGGGCGTGCGCGGCGGTGCCGATATCGCCGCCACCGACTGCGCGCTCTGCGGCCAGTGCATCACGCACTGCCCGGTGGGAGCGCTTCGCGAGCGCGATGACACCGACCGTGTGTACGAGGCGCTCGCCGACCCCAAGAAGACCACCATCGTCCAGGTTGCACCCGCCGTGCGTACCGCATGGGGCGAGGGCGTGGGCCTCTCGCACGATGAGGCCACCGTGGGCAAGATGGTCGCCAGCCTCAAGGCGCTCGGCTTCGATTACGTCTTCGATACCGACTTCTCCGCCGATCTCACCATCATGGAGGAAGGGTCCGAACTGCTCGACCGTATCGCACATCCCGAGCATGGCCCCATGCCCATGTTCACGAGCTGCTGCCCCGGCTGGGTGCGCTTCGTCAAGAGCCACTATCCCGAGTTCACGGCCAACCTGTCCACGGCCAAGAGCCCGCACCAGATGTTCGGCGCCACGCTCAAGAGCTATTGGGCCGAGAAGATCGGTGTGGATCCGCACGACGTGTTCGTGGTCTCCATCATGCCGTGTCTCGCCAAGAAGGCCGAGGTCGCCGAACCCAATCAGAACGATGCCTGCGGCGACCCCGATGTGGACGTCTCGCTCACCGTGCGCGAGCTCGACCGTCTGATCCGCGCCGACCACATCGACGCCCGTGCGCTCGACGAGGCCGAGTTCGACGATCCGCTCGGCATCGCCACCGGAGCTGGCCACATCTTCGGCGCCACCGGCGGCGTGATGGACGCGGCGCTGCGCTCCGCCCACTTCCTGCTCACGGGCTCCAACCCCGACCCCGATGCGTTCAGCGCGGTTCGCGGCATGGAAGGCTGGAAGGAGGCCACGTTCGACATGGGCGGCACGCCCGTGCGCGTTGCCGTGGCAAGCGGCTTGGCCAACACCAAGCGGCTGCTCGATGCCCTCAAGGCGGGAGAGGTCGCCTACGACTTCATCGAGATCATGGCCTGCCCGGGCGGCTGCGCGGGCGGCGGCGGCCAGCCCATCCACGACGGGTTCGAGATGGCCGACATGCGCGGCAACATCCTCTGGACCATGGATAAGGGCATGAAGCTGCGCTTCAGCCATGAGAACCCCTCGATCAAGATGATCTACGAGGAGTACTTCGGCGAGCCGCTCTCCCACAAGGCGCACCACCTGCTGCACACCGATCACTTCGGCTGGGAGATGCCCCTGGCACCTGGGGTGAAGTAACGGCGTTTGCAATCTAACGCAGAGGAGCCGACCGCGCATCGCACGGTCGGCTCCTGTTCCTTACGTCCTGAGCGCTTTAGAACTCGACGGGAAGATCGTAATAGACGCACTTGAGCAGCTGCTCCATCTCCTCGGGCGACGGCGTGCGGGGGTTGGACCCGGTGCATGCGTCGGCGAGGGCGTTGACGGCAACCTGCGGGGCCTTCTCGAAGAACTCCTTCTCGTCGATGATGGAGGTCTCGGCGATGGCGCCGCCCTGGCCGTAGTTCTTGATGCCCTGGGGGATGTCGATCGTATCGTTGAGATCGCGGATCATCTGGACGAGGGCTGCGACGAGCTCCACCTCGGTCTCGCCGCCAAGGTGGAAGACCTCCTTGGCGATGTAGGCATAGCGCGCACGCGCACGGTCGTCCTTGGCGTTGAACTGGATGACCTTGCCCAGATACATGGCGTTGGCGCAGCCGTGGATGATGTGGCCGCCGGAGAATGCGGCGCCGGTCTTGTGAGCCATGGAGTGGACGATGCCCAGCAGGCCGCTGGAGAAAGCGATGCCGGCGATGCACTGGGCGTCGTGCATGTGCTTGCGCGCCTCCTTGTCGCCCGTATAGCTTTTGGGCAACCATGCGACGATCTCGCGCATGGCGTAGAGGGCGTTGGCGTCGGTATAGGGCGAGGCGGCGGTGGAGACATAGGCCTCGATGGCATGGGTCAGCGCGTCCATGCCGGTGTGCGCGCAGAGCTTGGCGGGCATGGTGTAGGTGATCTCAGGATCGACGATCGCCACGTCGGGCGTGATCTCGAAGTCGGCGATGGGATACTTGACGCCCTCCTGGTAGTTGGTGATGATCGAGAAGGCCGTGACCTCGGTCGCCGTGCCCGAGGTGGATGAGATGGCGCAGAACTTGGATTTGGTGCGGAGCTTCGGCAACCCGAACACGATGCACATATCCTCGAAGGTGGTCTCGGGATACTCGTATTTGATCCACATGGCCTTGGCGGCGTCGATGGGGCTTCCGCCGCCGATGGCGACGATCCAGTCGGGCTGGAAGGCGGCCATGGCCTCGGCGCCCGCCATCACGGTCTCGACGGACGGGTCGGACTCGACGCCCTCGAACACCCGGACCTCCATGCCCGCCTCGTGCAGATCTGCCTCGAGCTCGGCAAGAAAGCCGCCGCGGCGCATGGAGCTGCCGCCGGTGACGATCATGGCCCGCTTTCCCTCGAAGTTCTTCACCTCGTGGCGGGCGCCTTCGCCGAAGTACAGATCGCGCGGATTCGTGAAACGTCCCATATGCACTTCCCCTCTCACATAACCGTGTCGGGCGCATCCCGACGATCGCATGGCACAAGCATCCCATCCGCCGCATGGGCGAGGTACTACCGCTTTGCTATGCCGGAGCATAGTTTCAGGCTATAGATACCGGTCAAGGTGGGAGATGTGCGCCAACGTGACGGAGAAATCGTGGCCGGCGGGCGAGAGGGGATAGCCCGGACGGCTGAGGATGCCGAGCTCCACCATGCCGAAGCCGGCGAGGGCAACGCAGGAAAATCCCGTGCGGGGCGTATCTCCGCCCCATGTTCCAAGGGCGATGGTGTAGGCGTCGAGGCTCACGACGAGGTCGTGCACCGTCTCCCAGTCGGATGCGACGACGCGCTTCGATGCCGCGGGAAGCGGCAGCAGGTCATCGACGGGATTATCGAAAGCCCCCGCACCCGACTCGACCATGTACTCAACGCACAGGTGGTTCTCCAGATCTTCGAGACGCGCCTCGCGTTGCGCCGCGAGCGGGCTGCCCTTGCCCACGAGCACGACGGGGTGCACCGACGAGATGGGCGCGAACCTCAACCCGGCCCCGCGCACCGCATCTTCGAGCGCCGCTCGGTTATGGGCGCTGCGGAACAGCACCCCGAGCTCGCTGCGCTGGGAGCGGACGCTTTCGATGATGACGGGAACGCTCTCCTCCCGCAGCGTGAACTCGAAGCGCTCGCTTGCGTGCGTGCGAACAACCTGCGAGAACGCGGAGGTGACCAGCGGATCATGCTGGGCTGAGATGGAAAAGGCCGAGCGCGGCCCTGCGCTGCCCTTATAGCGCGCCTCGAGAAGGTCCGCCTGCTCGATGACGTTGCGTACGGAGGCGATGAAGCGCTCGCCGTCGTCGGTGAGTTCGACGCCGCGCGACGACCGTTCGAATATCCTGATGCCTAGCTCGCGCTCGAGTTCGGCAACGGCTTTCGAGAGGGATGGCTGGGCGATGAAGAGCGCCGAGGCGGCAGAGGTGATCGAACCCATCTCGACGATCTTGAGCACGTATCTGAGCTGTTGGAGCGTCACCGCCATCCTCCTTGCCTGCTGGGAGCGCGAAGCACATGGTATCACAGGGCGCAAAACCGCTCCGATTGAAAAAAGGCGTTGACACGCATCGGGAGGAGACGTATATTACCTAGCTAGTTACTAGGATTTATGAAAGGAGCGGAGCAGTGCAGAAGCAGATCACATGCGCGTGTTGTTGCCTGTGTCCTTCGGCTGCCCGTATGCGCGTATAGCGTTCCTTTGCCATAGATGCATGCGAGCAGCCCATGCGGCTGCTTTTTCATGCGCCGCACCCCCGTCCTGTGCCCATGCATCGAATTCAAAGGAGCAACCATGCCTTACGCAGCCAACGTCAGCGCCCTGATCGGAAACACCCCGCTTATCGACCTGTCCTCCCTCGCCGCCTCGGGCGGTGCCACCATCCTCGGCAAATACGAGGCGACCAATCCGGGCGGATCGGTTAAGGACCGCATCGCACGCGCCATCGTCGATGATGCCGAGAAAACCGGCCGCCTCGTTGCGGGCGGCACCATCATCGAGCCCACGAGCGGCAATACCGGCGTGGGCCTTGCCATGATCGCCGCAGAGCGCGGTTACCGGTTGATGCTCGTCATGCCCGACACCATGTCGATCGAGCGCCGCAAGCTCGCCGCCGCCTACGGCGCGGATATCGTCCTCACGCCCGGCTCCGAGGGGATGAAGGGCGCCGTCAACCGCGCCGACGCGCTTGCAGGCGAGACGTCCGGCGCCATCATCGCCGGTCAATTCGTGAACCCCGCCAACCCCCAAGCCCACTACGAGACCACCGGGCCCGAGATCTGGACCGCCACGGACGGCTCCGTCGATGCGATCGTTGCCGGTGTCGGCACGGGCGGCACCATTTCGGGGTCCGCGCGCTATCTCAAGGAACGGAAGCCGCAGGTGCGCGCCATCGCCGTCGAACCGGCGGAATCGCCCGTGCTCTCGGGCGGCGCGCCCGGATCGCATAGGATCCAGGGCATCGGCGCGGGATTCGTCCCCGACACCTACGATGCGGACGTCGTCGACGAGGTGCTCGCCGTCGCCTCCGAGAGCGCCATCGCCGTGAAGCAGCGCCTCTCGAAGGAGACCGGCCTGCTCGTGGGCATCTCGTCCGGAGCGGCCGTTGCAGCCGCCGTGCAGCTGGCCGAGAGCGGAGCCTATGCGGACAAGGTCATCGTAGCCGTGCTCCCCGACACCGGCGAGCGCTATCTCTCGATGGAGGTGTAGACGTGGCCGGTTCATCTCGCAAGGAGCCGGGCCTCATCGCGCTGATGCGCGAGGACGCCCGCGCCGCGCTCGCGCGCGACCCCGATGCCGCATCGATGCGCGATATCGTGCTGTTCTCCACGGGAACGCACATCGTGTGGGCGCATAGGCGCCATCACTGGCTCTACACGCACGGCTTCAAGACGCTTGCCCGCTGGCTCGCCAAGCGCATGCGCGTGAGGATGGGGGCGGATATCCATCCGGCTGCCACGATCGGACGCAGGTTCTCCATCGACCACGGCATCGGCGTGGTCATCGGCGGCACTGCCGTCATCGGCGATGACTGCCTGCTGTACCAGGGCGTGACGCTGGGCATGACCACCAAGAAGATGGGCGGCAAGCGTCATCCCACGCTCGGCAACAACGTGCTGGTGGGGGCGAACGCCACCATCCTCGGCAACATCTGCGTGGGCGACAACGCGCGCGTGGGGGCCGGTGCCGTGGTTGTGGACGAGGTTCCGCGCGACACGACGGTTGCCGGCGTGCCCGCACGGGTGGTGCGCAACCGCAGCCTGCACTTCGTGGAGCTGGACGAGAAGCCCGAAGACGTGCGTTGGAGCTGCGCGCTGTAGGGGCGCGCTGCGCTACTCCGCCGAGAGCAGCTCGATCTCGAAATTGAGCGCCTTGCCCGCCATGGGGTGGTTGACGTCGATCTTGATGTTCTCGTCGTCGAATCCGGCGATGACGGCGGGGAAGGGGCGGCCGTCGGGCGACGTGAGCGTGACGGTGGCGCCGACGATGGGATCGCCCTCGCCGCGGAAGATGCTGCGCGGAAACGCGAGGATGGCGTTCTCGTCGCGCTCGCCGTAGGCGTTCTTGGCCTCGATGCGCACGTTGACCGTCTCGCCCACGGACATATCGCGCACGGCAAGGTCGAAGCCGGGGATCATCTGGCCGGCCATGCAGGTGAAATCGAGCGGCGTTCCGCGATCGCGGGATGAATCGAATGTGGTGCCGTCATCGAGCGTTCCCACGTAGTGGACGCTGACCTTCTTGCCTTCGTTGGACATGCTGTCTCCCTGTAGAGCGGTTTTGCCTAGAACGCTATTGTACGCGACGGTCGTGCGAACACCGGGGCTCTTTTGCAAACACAGCAGGTGCTCGCGAAGCACGTGCGGCTTTCGTGCAGCGCTGTCCGATGCGTTAGAATTGCCCTTATCTAACACATACGTCGAATCGAGCCTGTCTATGATGGATAAACGCTTGCTCGCACTGGTGCCGGGAGCGCTCGGCCATGTGCTGCTCACCGTGGTGTGGCAGTTCGCGGGCCTTGTGGCGAACATCTGCTTCGTGTGGGGCGTCTGCCGCGTCCTCGCCTCGCTTATCGACGGCCTGCAGGCTCCCCTTGCGCTCTGCCTGGCGCTTATAGCCGTCGGCATTGCGGGCCGGGTGCTTGCCGCCCGCATGGCGCAGCGCGTCTCGTTCGAGGCCTCGGCCGACGTCAAGCGCATCATGCGCCGCCGCATGTACGAGAAGCTCCTCGTGCTCGGCCCGCATTATGCCGACGACATCCCCACCGCCGAGGTCGTGCAGCTCTCCGTGGAAGGGTGCGACCAGCTGGAAACCTACTTCGGCCAGTACCTTCCCCAGCTGTTCTATGCGGTGCTCGCGCCCATCACGCTCTTCGCCGTGGCGGCGTCCATCTGCCTTCCCGCTGCGGCGGTTCTGCTGGTGTGCGTGCCGCTCATCCCCGTGGTCATCGTCATCGTCCAGAAGATCGCCAAGCGCATCCTCGGGGCATACTGGGATCGGTACGCGGCGCTGGGCGACAATTTCCTCGAGAATCTGCAGGGGCTGTCCACGCTCAAGATCTACGATGCCGACGGCATGCGCCACGAGCGGATGAACCGCGAGGCGGAGCGCTTCCGCACGGTGACGATGGCGGTGCTCTCCATGCAGCTCAACTCCATCATCGTGATGGATATCGTGGCGCTGGGCGGCGCTGCGGCAGGCATCTCGGTGGCGCTCTTCGCTGCGGCAAACGGCAGCGTCGATCTCTTCGGAGCGCTGCTCATCGCCCTGCTCTCGGCTGATTTCTTCATTCCCATGCGCCAACTGGGCAGCTTCTTCCACGTTGCCATGAACGGCATGGCCGCAGCCGATAAGATCTTCCGGCTGCTGGAGCTGCCCGAGGGAGAGCCGCGCGGGCGGATTCCCGAGCGCGGCGCGCACTTCTCCCTGCGTAACGCGAGCTTTTCCTACGACGGCGAGCGCGAAGTGCTCCACCGCGTGACCATCGACATCCCCGCCGCGGGGCTCACCGCCGTGGTGGGGGAGAGCGGGTCGGGCAAGTCCACCGTGGCCGCGCTGCTCGCGGGCGGCGAACCCGGCTACACGGGCGACATCCGCCTCGGCGAGCTGCAGGTGCGCGATATCGATCGCGCCCTTCTGGCGAGCTATGTGACGGCGGTGGGCAGCGCGAGCTTCCTCTTCGCCGGCTCGGTGCGCGAGAATCTCCTGATGGCAAGCCCCGACGCCCCCGACGAGGCTCTCTGGCAGGCGCTCAAGGCTGCTTCGCTCGACCGGTTCCTGCGCACCCAGGACGGTCTCGACACGATGCTCGAGGCGCAGGCCGCCAACCTATCCGGCGGGCAGCGGCAACGCCTTGCGCTCGCACGCGCTCTGCTCGCGCAGAGCCCGGTGTATATCTTCGATGAGGCCACGAGCAACATCGACGCCGAGTCGGAGGAGCGCATCATGGCCGCCGTCAAGGGCCTCGCACGCCGCAAAGCCGTGCTCGTGATCTCGCATCGGCTGGCAAACGTGGTGGATGCGCAGCGCATCTACGTGCTCGATCACGGCACGCTCGTGGGGGCGGGCACGCACGAGGAACTGCTCGGCAGCTGTGCGCGCTATCGCGAGCTCTGGGATGGCCAGCAGATCCTCGAACAGTACGGGGAGGTGCGCCATGAAACGCTCTAACATGCAGGTCATGTTCCGCATGCTGGGCTTGGTGAAGCCGCTCGCCGGCATCATGGCGCTTGCCATCGCCTGCGGCGTGGCAGGATTTCTCTGCGCCAACTTTCTGCCGGTCGTCGCCGTGCAGGGCGCTCTAGCGGCGACGGATCGCGCCCAGAGCGCGCCGATCGCCCCCTACTGCATCGCGCTCGTCGCGATGGCCGTCGCGCGCGGCGTGCTGCACTACGCGGAGCAGCGCTCCAACCACTACATCGCCTTCAAACTGCTCGCGCACATACGCGACCTCGTGTTCGCGGCCCTGCGCCGTCTCGCACCCGCCAAGCTCGCCGGAGCCGACCGAGGTGCGCTCGTCTCCACCATCACCTCCGACGTGGAGCTGCTCGAGGTGTTCTACGCGCACACCGTCTCGCCCGTCGTCATCGCCGTCATCATGACCGTCATCATGGCGGTGTTCCAAGGCGGCATGCATCCGGCGCTCGCGCTCGTGGCGTTTCTGGCCTCGTGCACGGTGGGCGTTGCCGTGCCCGTGATGACCTCGCGCGCTTCGGGCGAGCAGGGCAGGGCGGCGCGCGATGGCGCTGCCTCGTTGGCAGGCTTCACCCTCGACAGCCTGCGCGGCCTCTCACAGGTTCTGCAGTTCCACGCAGGCCCGCGCCGACTTGAGGAACTCGACCGCAGATCCGAGGAGCTTGTGGACGTGCAGCGCGGGCTGCGTGCCGTTGCGGCTGGCTCCACGGCTGCGGCCACGGCCTGCATCCTGGGCTTTTCGGTGCTGCAGCTCGTCGTTGCCGCAGCGCTCGCCTCAGCGCATGCTATCACCGGGCAGCAGGCGATCGTCTCCGTGGTGGCGCTCATCTCGTCGTTCGGTCCGGTCACGGCCCTCGCCAATCTGGGCTCCACGCTGCAGGGCACGTTCGCCTCGGCGCAGCGCGTGCTCGACATCCTCGATGAGGAGCCCCAGGTTGAGGAGGTCGTCGACGGCGAGGAGATCGTCTTCGACGGTGCCACCGTAACCGACGTGTCGTTCGCCTACGACGACGAGGTTGTGCTCGACCGCGTCTCGCTTGCCGTGGAGCCCGGTCAGATCGTGGGTATAACGGGTAAGAGCGGTTCGGGAAAGTCCACGCTCTGCCGTCTGCTCATGCGCTTCTGGGACGTCGATTCCGGCAAGATCCGCCTGTCCGGCGTGCCCATCGATCTGGTGAGCACGTCGTCGCTGCGCGCGACGGAGGCCTTCGTGGAGCAGGACACCCATCTCTTCCACGATTCCATCCGCGACAACCTGCTCATCGCCAAGCCGGATGCCGCTCAGGAGGAAATCGAGGCGGCGTGCCGCGCGGCCAGCGTGCACGACTTCATCATGAGCTTGCCGCAGGGCTACGACACCATGGTGGGCGAGCTGGGCGACACGCTTTCGGGAGGCGAGCGCCAGCGGCTGGGCCTTGCGCGCGCATTTCTGCACGACGTGCCGTTCCTGCTGCTCGACGAGCCCACGAGCAATCTCGATCCGCTCAACGAGGGCGTGATCCTGAAGAGCCTCGATGCGCAGCGCGGCAAGCGGGCCGTGCTGCTCGTCAGCCACCGTCCGTCCACGATGGCGGTCGCCGACACAATCTTCTCGATGGATTCCGGGCGTGTGAGCTAGCGATGCGGCGCCGCGCCGGAGGGCCGTCCCGCGCCTATACGGCCCGCACGGCGGCCACCATGCCGCGCACATAGGCGCGGACGGGCTCCACGCAGGCCCCGCCCGTCTCGGCGATGATCTTGATGATGGCCGAGCCGGTGATGGCTCCGTCGGATAGCGCCGCCATGCGCGCGGCCTGTTCAGGCGTCGAGATGCCGAATCCCACGGCGCACGGCACGTCCGGGTTGGCTTGGCGCACGAGCTTCACCATGGCGCCGATGTCGCCTGTGATCTCGGAACGGACGCCCGTCACGCCGAGCGAGCTCACGCAGTAGACGAACCCTGTGGCGCTCGCCGCGATCTGCGCGATACGCTCCGCGCTCGTGGGCGCGATGAGCGAGACGAGCTCGAGCCCCTCGGCTGCGAACGGCTCGGCGAACTCGTCCTTCTCCTCGAAGGGAACATCGGGCAGGATGATGCCCTGCATGCCCGCTGCGCGCTCGCGTGCGGCGAAACGCTCCACGCCGTACGAGAAGACCACGTTGGCGTAGGTCATGAAGACGAGCGGGATGTCGCAGCCGCGCTCGCGGACGCGCGCGACCATGTCGAAGACATCATCGGTGGTGACGCCCTGAGAGAGCGCCCGCAGGTTGGCATCCTGGATGACCGGTCCCTCGGCGGTGGGATCGGAGAAGGGGATGCCCAGCTCCACGAGGTCGACTCCCTCTTCGGCCATGGCGCAGACAAGCTCCTCGGTGACGTCGATCGAGGGATCTCCTGCGGTGATGAAGGCGATGAACGCCTTGCCGTTGCCGTTGCGGCTGAAGGCGTCTCGGATGGTCGGCATGATAGATCCTCCTATTCGTGCAGGTCATGCCCACGATACCGGGCGATGGCGGCAACGTCTTTATCTCCGCGTCCCGAAAGCGTGACGATGATGACCTGGTCTGCCTCCATGGCCGGCGCAAGCTTCATGGCGTGCGCCACGGCATGGGCGCTCTCGATGGCGGGAATGATGCCCTCGGTCCGGCTGAGGTACTCGAAGGCGTCCACGGCCTCGTCATCGGTCACGGGAACATACTCGGCGCGGCCGATGTCGCGCAGCCATGCGTGCTCAGGCCCCACGCCGGGGTAGTCGAGCCCTGCCGAGATGCTGTACACAGGCGCGATCTGGCCGTATTCGTCCTGGCAAAAATAGCTCTTCATGCCGTGGAAGACGCCCAGCTTTCCGGTGGCCATGGTCGCCGCCGTCTCCCAGGTGCCGACACCGCGGCCGGCGGCCTCGCACCCGATGAGGCGCACGCCCTCGTCGTCGATGAAGTGGTAGAAGCTGCCGATGGCGTTCGATCCGCCGCCCACGCAGGCGAGCACCGCATCGGGGAGCCTGCCCTCCGCCGCCAGGCACTGCTCGCGCGCCTCGAAGGAGATGACGGCTTGGAAATCGCGTACGATGGTGGGGAAGGGGTGGGGTCCCATGACCGATCCCAGGCAGTAGTGCGTATCGTCGATGCGCTTGGTCCACTCCCTGAAGGTTTCGGAAACGGCGTCCTTCAGGGTGCCCGTCCCGGAGGTCACGCCGTGCACCTCGGCGCCCAGAAGGCGCATGCGGTAGACGTTCAGCGCTTGGCGCTCCATGTCCTCGACGCCCATGTAGACTACGCACTCCATGCCCATGAGAGCTGCGGCGGTGGCTGTTGCTACACCATGCTGACCTGCTCCGGTTTCGGCGATGAGGCGCGTTTTGCCCATTCGTTTGGCGAGCAGCGCCTGTCCGAGCACGTTGTTGATCTTGTGGGCGCCCGTGTGGTTGAGATCCTCCCGCTTGAGATAGACCTTGGCGCCACCGAGATCGGCGGTCATGTTAGCTGCGTGATAGAGCAGGGAGGGACGTCCCGCGTAGCCGTCGAAGAGTTCTTTGAGCTCTGCGCGGAAGGAGGGGTCATCCTTGCAGCGCAGGTAGGCGTCTTCAAGTTCGATGACCGCGTTCATCAGCGTCTCGGGGATATACTGACCTCCGTGGATACCGAAACGCCCGCGAGAGCTAGCAGAGTTGCCCATCGGTCCTCCTTGCCGCAGCCACAGCCGCGCGCATCTTCTCAGGGTCTTTGACACGGTCCTTCTCGAGGCTGCTCGACATATCGACGCCCCAGGGGCGCACCGTGCGGATGGCCTCGGCAACGTTTCCGGGCCCGAGGCCGCCTGCCAGGATGAAGGGGCGTGCGATGCCCGAGGCGAGCGACCAGTCGAATGTCGCACCCGCTCCCCGTCCCGCATCGAGCAGCACCATGTCGGCGGGGCTTTCCTGTGCCCGGACAACGTCTTTTCCAGAGCGCACCAGAAAGGCTTGGATGATGCCGATCCGCGTTGCGGCGCGGAGCTCGCGCACATAGGCGGCATCCTCGCTGCCATGGAGTTGCGCCGCATCGATGATGCCCTCGGCCGCGAGCGAGACGATCGTCTCCATACCTGCATCCACGAACACGCCCACGCGCGTGATGCGCTGATCCACCAGCGCCGAGAGTTCGCGCAGCCGTGCGAGGCCGATCGACCGATGCGAGCGCGGAACATCGACGATGAAGCCGCACATATCGGGCTGCGCCTCGTTGGCGGCGGCGATATCCTGGGGACGATAGAGCCCGCAGAGCTTGACCATCGTCATGAGGCGCACCCCCTCAGCTCGTCGAGCAGGGCGTGCTTGTCGGATGTGCGCATGAGCGTCTCGCCTATCAGCACCGCATCGACACCCGCCTCTTCGAGACGCGCCACGTCGTCACGCGTCTCGACGCCGCTCTCCGAGACGAAGATGCGCTCGGGTCCCACGAGCGGCCTGAGATCGATGCTGCGGCCGAAGTCGACCTCGAAGGTGCGCAGATCCCGGTTGTTCACGCCCACGACGCGTGCGCCGGCGGAAAGGGCGCGGGGTATCTCATCGGGCTCGTATGCCTCCACAAGTGCGGAAAGGCCCAGCTCATGGCAGAGGCCGATATAGCCGGCAAGCTGCTCGTCATCGAGAATCGAGCAGATGAGCAGCACCGCATCTGCTCCGATGCATTTGGCTTGGTAGATCATGAGCTCGTCTATGACGAAATCCTTGCGGAGCACCGGGATGCCCACGCCGTCCGCGATCGTCGAGAGATGGGCATCCGAACCTTGGAACCAGAACGGTTCGGTGAGGCAGCTGATCGCCGAAGCGCCTGATCTCTCGTAGTCTCGGGCGATGGCCAGCGGATCGTAGTCCGGCGCAATGAGGCCCTTCGAGGGGCTTGCCTTCTTGCACTCGCAGATGAACGACATGCCGTCAGCCGAGAGCGCTGCCTCGAACGGGAACCCATGCGGGTCTGCAGCGGCACTCGTCTCGGCACGGCGGATGATCTCGGCCGCGCGTCCGGCAGCGCGCAGCTCGGCGATGCGCTCGCGTGCGCGGGCGGCTATGGCTTGGAGTATGTTCTCGCGGTCGGCCATCATGCGTTCGACTCCTCGATCAGGCCGTCGAGCACGCGTCTCGCCGCGCCGCTTTCGATCTGCGCGCATGCAAGCTCGATGCCTTCGGCAATATCCTGCACAATACCGGCTGCGAACAGCGCGCATCCAGCGTTGAGAAGGGCGGCGTCGCGCTTCGGTCCGCACTCCTCGCCCGCTAGGATGGCTCGGACGGTCGCGGCGTTCTCCTCGGGCGTGCCGCCCAGAAGGTCGGACTTCTCGCAGCGCGCGAAGCCGAAGCTCTCGGGCCTGATGACCGTCGTGCGGTAGAAGCCGTCGCGCAGCTCGCAGACCGTGGTCGGAGCCGAGAGCGACACCTCGTCCATCTTGTCCTGCCCGTACACCACGAGCGCGCGTCGCACGCCGAGCGCAGCGAGGACCTTGGCAACGGGCTCGACCAGGTACTCGTCGTAGACGCCGAGCAGGAAGAACGCGGGCTTTGCGGGATTGGTGAGCGGCCCCAGGATGTTGAAGACGGTGCGGAACCCGAGCTCGCGGCGGATAGGGCCCACATAGCGCATGGCGGGATGGTACTTCTGGGCAAAGAGGAAGCACATGCCAACCCTGTCGAGCAGCCTGCGGCAGGTATCCGGATCCTGCGATAGGTTCACGCCGAGCGCCTCGAGGCAGTCGGCCGTGCCGCATTGCGAGCTGGCTGCACGGTTGCCGTGCTTGGCCACCTTCGCGCCTGCGGCCGCGCAGATGAGGGCTGCCGTGGTGGAGATATTGAAGGTGTTCGCACGGTCGCCGCCCGTGCCCACGATCTCGAGCACGTCCATGCCGGGGTGGTCGACGGGCGTCGCGAGCTCGCGCATCGCCGCCGCGCAGCCGCTGATCTCGTCGATGGTCTCGGCCTTGGTGCTCTTGGTGGAGAGCGCTGCGAGGAATGCCGCGTTCTGGGTGGACGTGGTCTCGCCCCCCATGATCTCGAGCATGACGGCGTGCGCCTCGTCGTAGGTGAGGTTGTCTTTCATGACGATCTTCTCGATTGCCTCCTTGATCATCTGTGCTCCTTTCCGCTAATCGTGCTTGGTCGTTGGGAAACTCCGTACGACTCGGATGAAGTTGGCGAGCATGGCGCGCCCATCGGGCGTGAGGATGCTCTCGGGATGGAATTGGAGTCCGAAGGTCGGGTGGCTCTCGTGGGCAACCGCCATGACCTCGCCGGTCTGGCTCTCGGCAACCACCCGCAGGCACGCGGGCAGCGTCTGCGCTTCCGCCTCGAGCGAGTGGTAGCGCCCCACCTTGGCGGGCATGCGCAGGCCGTCGAAGAGCGGGCAGCGGTTCTCGAAGAGGATCAGAGAGCTCTTTCCGTGCATTATGCGGGGCGCATGGACGATGGTGCCGCCGAATGCCTCGCATATGGCCTGATGGCCGAGGCACACCCCGAGGATGGGCACGGTGCCCGAGAGGGTGCGCACGAGCTCCTCGCAGATGCCGGCGTCGGCAGGACGGCCCGGTCCCGGAGAGAGCAGGATGGCCTCGGGATCGAGGGCCGACACCTCGCCAACCGTGAGGGCATCGTTGCGTATCACGCGGATGTTGGGGACGAGCTCTCCCACGAGCTGGAAGAGGTTGTACGAGAAGCTGTCGTAGTTGTCGATGAGCACGATCATGCGAGGCCCCCTTCCGACTCGCGCAGGGCTGCGATGACCGCTTGGGCCTTGTTGAGGCACTCCTCGTACTCGCGCTCGGGCACGCTGTCGGCGACGATGCCCGCTCCCGATTGCACGCATACCTCGCCGCCCTTTTTGTAGGCGAGGCGGATGCCGATGCAGGTGTCGAGGTTGCCCGCGAAGTCGAGGTAGCCTATGGCTCCTCCGTAGATGCCGCGCTTGGCGCCCTCGAGCTCTTGGATGATCTGGCAGGCGCGGAGCTTGGGAGCGCCCGAGAGCGTGCCCGCCGGCAGGATGGCGTCGACGGCGTCGATAGCGTCGTAGTCTTTGGAGATTTGCGCCGAGACCGTCGAGCCGAGGTGCATCACGTGGCTGAAGCGCAGCACCTGCAGATAGCTCTCAACCTGCACGCTTCCCATCTCGGCGATGCGGTCGAGGTCGTTGCGGCCCAGGTCGACGAGCATGTTATGCTCGGCGAGCTCCTTCTCGTCTGACAGCAGCTCGCGTTCGAGCGCCTCGTCCTCATCGGCCGTGGCGCCTCTCGGGCGCGTTCCCGCGAGCGGATAGGTGAAGAGCTTCCCGTCGGACAGGCGTGCGAGCGTCTCGGGGGATGCGCCCGCGATCTCCACATGGTCACTCGTGAAGTAGAACATGTAGGGCGAGGGGTTGGTGGCACGCAGCACGCGGTACGTGTCGAAGAGGCTGCCCGAGGCCTGTGCCGTGATGGGGTTGGAGAGCACGACCTGGAAGATGTCTCCCTCCACGATACGGCTTTTCGCCTCCACGACCATCTGGGAGAACGCTTCCCTGTTGAGGCGGGGCTCAGGCTCGCTCAGCAGGGAGAGCGGTTCGAAGCTGCAGCGTCTGCCCTCTCGTATGACGTGCTCGAGATGGTCGAGCTGGGAAACGGCTTGCTTGTATGCCAGCTTGAGATCGGGCTCATCCACGTGCACATTTGCGATGAGGATGACCTTCTGAAGATAGGTGTCGAAGACCACGAGCTGCTCGAAGAGCATGAGATCGACATCGAGGAAGTCCTCGTGGCCAAAGCCCGGACGGCGTAGCATCGGTTCGGCATACTTGAGGTAGTCGTAGGCGAAATATCCCACGAGACCTCCGCAGAAGGGCGGGAACCCCTCGAGCCGCGGCGCGCGGTTGGCATCGATCACCTGGCGGAGAAACGGGCCCGGATGCTCTACCCGGTGCGTTTCCACCACGGGATCGGCACCCTCGACGTTGGTGAGCACGCGGAGCCTTCCGTCGAGGCAGCTGATCTCCATGGTGGGGTTGGCACCGATAAACGAGTAGCGGCCCCAATGCTGGTCCGCCTCCGCGCTTTCGAGCATGAACACGTGGCTCGACTGGGCACGCAGCGCACGCAGGACCTCGACGGTGGTGAAGCTGTCGGCGTAGAGCTCGCGCTTGACGGGCACGCGGCGATATCCGTGTGCCGCCAGATCGCGCACGTCTTCGAGCGATGGCGCTGCCTGCGACGATGCCATGGGCGTCCCTCCCTTCCGATGGGACGGACCCGGCAAGATAAGAGCCCGTCCCGGACGTATGGTTCGTCCAAGGACGGGCTCGTGCGAGCTCGCGGTGCCACCTTGGTTCGGGGAGATGTCCCCGCGCTTATGGATGCAAGCACATCCTGGCACGTGACGTGTGCCTTGACGTCGCAGCCTACTGGGTTTCCCGTTCGGTGCGCCCTCGGCGGCCCAATCAACGCCTCGCATCTCGTCCTGGCTCGCACCGTCCCAGGCTCGCTCATCGCGCGTTCGACGTCTACCTTCCGCCTCATCGGTTTGGTGACGCTTGTCGGTCTTCTCTACTGTAGCAGGGGATTTCGTCCAGAGGCAGGGCCGCCGAGCTAGTTTTTTAATTCGAAACACGGCGATCCATGCGCGCCGCGCCCATCCGTTCTGGTATCATGCTGGTATTGATTGTTAGAAGGAGCTAACTTATGGAACGGCAGCATGCGCTGAGAAAGGCCGCATTCGTGGCTGCGGGGCTTATCTGCTTCGGTGTCGGAACCGCAGGGATCTTCCTGCCCGTTCTGCCCACCGTGCCTCTGTATCTGCTGGCGGGCATCTGCCTGGCTAACGGAAGCGCGCGCCTTTCCGCATGGTTTGCGGGCACGGGCTTCTATAGGGAGCATGCGCTGCCCATCCGCGAGGGCAGGGGCATGACCATGCGCTCCAAGGTCACATCGTTCATCGTCATCGTGCTGTTCTTGGGCATGGGGTTCTGTATGATGCGCACCACGCCTGTCCGGTGGATCCTCATCGCGGTCATCGTGTTCCATGCGTGGCTCTTCTTCCTGCACCTGCCTACGCGGGAGGACTAGGCGGAAGCGCGGGCGTGCCCCGCGCTCATCGCGCCCAGGTCTCGACACGAACACCAAGCCTGCGAAACGAACACCGCTGCAGTGTTTGAGAACACCACGGCAGTGTTCGCGCCTGTGCCTCGGTGTTCGCGAAGGCGGGCTGCATGCCCGCTCAAAGCAGGCGGTTGCTCTCGTATCCCATAAAGTTTGTCATAGGTGACATTCTCGAGAAGCTGCCCGAAGGCGTGGACGCCAAGCTGGGAGGCGACGGCACCTATCTTTCGGGCGGAGAGCAGCAGCGCATCGCGCTCGCACGCGCCATTCTCAAAGACGCTCCCATCGTGGTGCTCGAGGACGGTCGCGTGTCCGAGCAGGGTGCGCCTGCCGAGCTTCTTGCTGCAGATGGCGCCTTCGCGCACATGGTGGAACTGCAGGGCGCGAGCGCTGCCTGGTCGGTGTAGCACCCAGCTCCCATTGGGGGATACTCCCCGAGCGGGGGTTGGCCCGTCCTTCTCGCCCATGGCACGGAAACGCCTTATTCCTGCACCTTGAGCCGCTAGAAGGCCTTATTCCTGAGGAATAGGGCCTTCTGGTGCCAGAAACCGTAGGAATAAGCCGTTCTGGTGCCACGCCTCAAACGGACCACCAATGGGGGATACTCCCCGAGCGGGGGCGACGTGTGCCATACTTAACACATGCGCGATAACGGCAACATAGCGGTATTCGACTCGGGCGTGGGCGGCATCAGCGTGCTCCGCGCGCTTGTAGAGGAGCTGCCCCACGAGCGCTTCCGCTATTTCGGCGATTCCGCCAATGCGCCCTATGGCGAGAAGAGCGAGGACCAGATCCTGCGCCTCACGCACGGGCATGTGGGCAACCTCATCGACGACGGCGCGAAGGCCGTGGTCATCGCCTGCAACACCGCCACGAGCGTGGCCGGCCCATCGTTGCGCGAGGCCTATCCGGACACTCTCTTCATCGGCGTGGAACCTGCGCTCAAACCGGCGGCGGAGGCCTACCCCGGCGGCAGCATCCTCGTGATGGCAACGCCGGTCACCCTTGCCCTCGACAAGTACCACGACCTCGCCGCGCGTCTCGACGACACCTGCACCATCCATGCGGTGGCCTGTCCCGACCTCGCCGCGCGCATCGAGCGGGGAAACCTCGATGCGCCCGATATGCGCGCGCTGGTAGAGGGCTATGTGGGGAGCTATCGCGGCGCGGTCGATGCGGTGGTGCTCGGCTGCACCCACTATCCCTTCATCGCAGCTCTCATCCGCGACGTGCTGGGATCCGTCGAGTCCTTCGATGGCGGTGCGGGCACGGCGCGCCAGCTCAGACGCCGTCTCGCCGCGCGAAACCAACTCGCGCCCGGCACGGAGCCGGGCGCGGTGGAGTTTGCTTCGAGTTTGGACACGCCGGAAGAGCTCGCCCTCTACGAGGAGTTCTTCTCCATGGCGCTCTAAGGGCTAGAGCTCGTGCTTGAGTTCGCGCGCCTTGCCCCAGAAGTTCAAGACGACGGCACCCGGCCCCAGGTGGCAGCCGATGGTGGCGCCCACCGGCGAGATGAGCACGTCGTCTCCCTTGATCTTGTGGAACTTGCCCTTCACCATGTCCGCCACGGCCTTGGCGTCGGGGAGGTTCTCGGTGTGGGTGATGATCACGCGCTCGCTGTAGTCGAAGCCGTTCTTGCAGAGCCCCGCCATGATGTCCACCTGGCGCTTGAATGCCTTGCGCCGGGTACGGACCTTCTCTCTGACGCCCAGCGTGCCGTCGGCCTCGAGACAGATGACCGGGCAGATGTTGAGCAGGCCTCCCAAAATGCCCGCAGCCTTTGAGATGCGCCCGCCGCGGATGAGGAAGGTGAGGTCGGTTTGGATGAACCAGGTGTGCACCTCGAGCTTGTGGGTCTCGGTCCATGCGGCGAGATCCTCGAGCGCCATGCCCTCGTCGCGCAGATCGGCGAGCTTGTCCATGAGCAGGCCGTAGCCGCCGCTGGCGGCGGTGGACTCGATGACGATGACCTTGCGCTCGGGAAATTCGAGCGCAAGCTGGTCGCGCGCGGTGCAGGCGGACTGATAGGTGCCCGAGATGCCCAGCGCGAGGCAGGGATGCAGGATGTCCTTGCCGGCCGCCAGAAGCGGCCGCCATGACTCCATGTACTCGCCCACGCTCACCTGGCTCGTCTTGACGTCGGCGCCGGCGAGCATCTTGGCATAGAGATCGGCCGGCGCGTTGGTCTTGCCGAAATCGTCCTTGCAGGGATAGTCGTTGAGATAGTAGTTGAAATACACGTAGTGGATGTTGCGGCTCTCAAGATAGTCTTTGGTGAGGTCGCAGGTGGAGCAGCAGCTGAGAACATAGTCGGTCATACAGTCACCTTTCGATAGCTGGACGGCGCTTTCAAGGATACCCGACGCACGGCAGCGCGTGCCAAAACAGATAGCATGCACACGAATGCGCTTTGAATTCGGAGAACCGCTGGTGACGTGCGGTGAGGGCGCTCAGAAATGCAACCGTGTGAAGGAGGCGGCGAGGCTCTTGAGGCACTCCTCGATATAGAGGTCGGCGCCGTTTTCGATGGCGCGGATCTTGGCGTTGATCTCGGAAAGCTTGGCTTCGTAGGGCCTCATGCGCTCTTTGACCTCGCCCTTCTCGGAGAAGTTGAAGAAGCCCTTGCTCTTCTTCTCCTCCTTGAGCACGGCGAGCTCGGCCTCGATCTGGGCCTTCTCCTGCCCGAGCTCGGCGAGCTGCTCGGCATCGAGGGGGTGCGCCGCCCGGTACTCGTCGATGAGGAACTGGCGATGGTAGGCGGCCTTGGCCTTCCAGGAGTCCTTCTCGCCGGGAATGCGCAGGTCGTTTGCGTGGAGCGGGCGGCTCGTACGGTAGGTGCCGTCCTCGCGCCTCTCATGTACGCGCGCGTCGGTCATGGCGTCCACGATCTCCGCGCAATTCTCGAAGATCAGGATATCGGCAACGTGGTCGTCGGGATCGATCATGGCGGCGTTGTTGAGCGCGGCAAGGCATGCCTTGGCCTTCTCGGTTACGGGGCGCAGCGCGTTCTCGGTGGGATGCGGAAGCTTTTGGTAGTCGGCGATGATCTGCTGGAAACCCTGGCAGATGTAGTTGTTGACGTCGCGATTGCCCATCGCTGCGGTGACCTTGGCGGGGTCGAAGGCGCCGCGGGGGCTGGGCTCGAACTCCTCGATGAGGGGTGCGGCCGCCGTCTGCGCCGCCACGGCGGGGGCTGCGCCGGGCACGTTGATGATGATGGGGGAGGCGGCGATCGGCTGAGGCTGCACGGAGGCGGGTGCCGCACCGGCGCCGGAGAGCATCGCCCGCGCCTCTTCGAGCGTGTACTTGGTGCCGCATCCCTGGCACACGAAGAAGCCTCCGTCTTTGACGAACTGGTTTGATCCGCAGAGCTCGCAGGTGGGCTGTGCCATGATGGTCTCCTTCCGAATCATAGTTGAAAAAATTGTATAGCGCCTCGTACAAGGTGGTGAAGCGCCCGGAAGGCCGGAATCGGCTAACGGCGCTTGTCCCGACGGTTGCGCAGGTTGACAACGGTTCCCTGCATGCCGTGGGGGATATACGCAAGGCTGTGCAGATCATCGGGGAGATAGTCCACGAGCGAGAGCGAGGCGGTCTGCCGAGGCTCTCCGGCAAGCTCCGCCACACGTGCTTCGAGGGCGAAGACCTTCGCTCCCATCGAACCCAGGCGCTCCTCGTACTCGCTCGCCGGCGTGCGGGGGAACAGAGTCCGGTAGTCGTCGGTCTCCAGGCAGATCTCATAGCCCGCCAGCTCGAACTGCGTGCGCGCGAAGGAGAAGAGCGGCGCGTGGTCGGTCTTGAAGACGACGCGCCCCTCCTGGGAGAGCACGCGGCGATACTCGATCAGGCGTTCAAGCGCGACGAGGCGCTTGCCTGCCTCCTTCTTGCGCGGGAAGGGCGTGGGAAAGTTGATGGTGATCCCGTCGAGCTCGTGTGCGCCGAAGAACCGGTGCACGTCGTCGCCGCGCCCGGGGACGAGCAGGGCGTTGGCAAGCTCCGCCTCGCATACGCGCTGCGCGGCATAGGCGATGCATACGGGCTCGGCGTCGAGGCCGATGAAGAGCGTCTCGGGCTCCCGGCGCGCCGATTCGACGAGGAACGACCCCTTGCCGCAGCCGAGATCGAGCTTGAGCCCGCGAAACGCGCGTGCGCCGAGCGGCGTCGTCGCATCGCGCCAGCATCCCGCGAAATGCGTGGGAACGAGCTCGATGGCATCGGCGTAGCGCTCGAGGCGTTCCTCGAGCACGAAATGCTTGGGCAGACGCGCGTGCATGCCGTGCATGGAGGCTACCCCTCTTTCCGCAGGCATGCCGCCCGCAGGAAGGGCGTCGTACGAAGGGGGCATGCTTTCACGCGCCTATGCCTCGCGTTCTTTGATGAGACCCTGGATGGTTGCCATGAGCGGGGGCACGACCTGCTTCTTGCGGCTCACGATGCCCGGCAGCACCGCTTTGCCGTCGAAGGCGTCGACATGGAAGGCGCGCTCCACGATCTCCTCGCCGTCCTCGCCGAAGAAGAGCATGTCGGACGTCTTGGACTTGATGTCGGTGAAGAGATAGAAGAGCAAAGGCAGGTTCTCCTTGGCGGCGGCATCGGGCAGATAGGGTCCGATGAGCTCTTCGGCGGCAAGACGGCTCTTGTCGGTGAGATAGGACCCCTGACCCACGCCGAAATGCACGTTGCCGCGGCTGAACACCTTGAAGTCCTGGCCGAAGAGATCCTCGGCGGAGCGGCCGGTGAGGTCGGCGCCCGCCTCGAACAGGGCATCGGCATACTCGTCGATGTTGACGCCGGCGATGGCCGCGAGCGCCATGCCGGCCTCGCGGTCCTTGTCGGTGCAGGTGGGGGAGCGGAACACCAGCGTGTCGGAGAGGATGGCGGAAAGCATGATGCCCGCGATGTCGGGCGGGATCTCGACGCCCTGCTCGCCGAACATATCGTAGATGATGGTGCAGGTGCATCCCACGGGCACGTTACGGAACATGACGGGGCCCGAGGTTTCAACCGAGCCGATGCGGTGATGGTCGATGATCTCGAGGATATCCGCTTCCTCGAGGCCGTCCACCGCCTGGCTGCGCTCGTTGTGGTCGACGAGGATGACGTGCTTCTTGGTGGGCTCGAGCAGGTTGATCGAGGTGACCGAGCCGATGTAGCGGCCTTGGTCGTCGAGCACCGGGTAGAAGCGGTGGCGCGTCTTCGCCATGATCTTCTGCGCGTCTTCCACCGAGGTGTTACGCGAGAAGGAGATGATGCGCTCGGCGTCGAGCATGTGCGCGCGCACGGGAGCGGACATGTTGATGAGCTGCGTTGCCGCGTAGGTGTCGTACGCCGTTGAGATGACGACGCAGCCATGCTGCTGAGCGAGCTCCACCATATCGTCGCCGATCTTGACGCCGCAGCAGATGATGAGGCATTTGGCGCCGTGCTCGATGGCGAAGCGCTGGGATGCTTCGAGGTTGGTGACGAGCACGACGTCGCCCTCCTCGAGGATGGTCGAGAGAACCTCGGGCGTGGTGCCCACGATGATCTTGCCCGCATCGATGGTGCTGTTGGGATCTCCGGAGACCATGGTGCCGGAAAGCGTGTCGAGCACGTTGCTGTAGCTGGTATGCGAGCGCGCCAGCACATCGGTGCCGAAGATGTCGAGATTGGCGTTGGCGATGTCTTTCACCGCGACGAGCCCGAGGAGGCGGTTCTGATCATCGGTGATGCAAAGGGTGTCCATCTTGGCCTCGCGCATGAGCGTCCATGCCCTGAAGAGGCTCGTCTCGCAGTCGATGCCCACGGTGTACTGGATGTCGGCGTCTTTGATCTGCGGCGTCACCGTGGTGATGAGGAGAGGCTCGTCGAAGCCGAAGTGCCTGAGCGCGAAGATCGTCTCCCGGTTGAGCGTTCCCGCACGGCGCGCCTCGTAGAAGGGCCCATCGCTTTTCTGGTTCTTGAGATAGGCGTAGGCGATGGCGGCGCAGATGCTGTCGGTATCGGGGTGCAGATGGCCGATGACGTTGACTTTGCGTATTGTCGAAGGCATGGCGGCTCCTCGAACGAGTGCGGGCTGATACTCCATTGTGCCTTAAATAGGGAGAGAAGAGCCAGCCGAACATGCTGGCCGGTACAAAACATGCATGCGAGGAACGGGCCGCCCCGCACCGCGCGGAGAAGCTAGCGGGCGCGGTCGTGGTTGACGGGCGTGTAGAACAGGCGGGCGAGCTCGTCGACCTCGCGCGTCTGCCCGAGCGCCCACATGGTCTTCGCCACGAGCGCTTCGATGGTCATGTCGCCCGCGCGCAGGATGCCCGGATGGTCGGCATAGGCTCTGCCCACCTCGTACACGCCCAGATCGAGGCCCTCTTCAGGCACTTGCGTGGTGATGACCACGGTGCGCCCCGACTCGATCCAATCGAAGATGGCGGCCTTGAAGGAGGCTCCCTCGCGTTCGGGGATGCCGCCGATGCCGAAGGTCTCGAGGATGACGGCATCGTAGGCGGGCTTCAAGGTTTCGAAGATCGCCGGCGAGAGGCCCGGCGTGAGCTTGAGCACGCATACGCGCTCATCGAGCGTGTCGTAGAACGTCGGCTCCGGCGGGCAGCCCCCTCCCATGCCCATGTCCCGGATGATGCGGTCGCCGCGCAGGACGGCGAGGGCGGGATAGTTGACGCTCGTGAAGGCGTTCGCGCTCATGGTGCGCTGCTTGTGGGCGCGCGTGCCGGCGATGGCCTGCCCGCCGAAGACCACCGAGACGTCGTTGCTCGCCTCGTCGAGGGCGTAGAGCATGCTCTGGTAGAGGTTGAGCTTGGCGTCGGTGAAGGGGTTCGCCATGGGTTGCTGCGACCCTGTGAGCACGATGGGCTTCGCGCTCGCCTGGATGAGGTACGAGAGCGCCGCCGAGGTGTAGGCCATGGTGTCGGTGCCGTGCAGGATGACGAACCCGTCGTAGGCGCTGTAGCTCTCGTGGATGATGCGCGCCATCTCGAGCCAGTCGGCGGGGCGCATGTTGGTGGAGTCGATGTTCATGGGCTGGGTGAAGTCCAGGTTGCAGAGGCCGTCGATGAGCGGCACCTGCTCGGCGAGCTCGCTGCCGGAGAGCGTGGGGGAGAGCCCGCGCCCGTCGGCCGTGGAGGCTATGGTGCCGCCGGTCGCGATGATGAGGATGCGCTTCATGCCGAACCTTCTTCGTCGAGGACATGGGCGAGCTCGATGTTCATGTCCACCGGGGTCTGGATGCCCGCCACCGAGCCTTGATGCGTATACTGCCACACCTGCAGGTCCAAGGGGACCGACGGCGCCTCGTCGTATTCGGCGAACCAGTAGCCCTCGCGCATGAACGAGAGGGTGTCGATGCGCGAGAGGTCGTAGGCGTTTCCGTAGATGAGGGGACGGTATCCCGCCTCGGCGATCGTGTCGCAGAAGGCGCGCGCGGCAGCGGTGAGCTCTTCTCTGCCCAGGTTGTCGGCGCGGCCCGAGAAATCGGCCGTGATCTCGTGGTCGTAGGCGATCTGCAGCTCCAGGCTTCTTCCCGCGAGCAGATCGAGCACGAACTGCGCCTCCGCGCGTCCCTCCTCGGCGTTGGCTGCCTGCGAGAAGATGTACAGGCCGACGTCGAGGCCGGCCGCCTGGGCGCCCTCGAGGTACTCATCGAACCGCTCGTCCGCATAGAGGCCGCCCTCGGTTGACCCGCGCCATGCCGCACGGATGTAGACGAAGTCGATGCCGTCGGCTGCGACCGCCTCCCAGTCTATGGCGCCCTGGTGCTCAGAGACGTCGATGCCCGTGCGCGAGCGCACGATGCCGTCGACCACGTACGCGGCGCGACCGCGCTCGTCCCATACGAGGCAGTCCCAATCGTAGGGCGATCGGATGGAGCTTTCGGAGATGTCGACCGGACCTTTGGGGTCGCGCGCGGCATCCGCGGCGTTCGAGCAGGCGCCGAGCGCGCATGCCGCCGCCGCGAGCAGCGCGAGCAGTCCGTTCGCTGCCCGCCTCTTCCAGTCCATGAGCTTCCCTTCGCGTAATCGTCTCGGTCAGCGATACACTATACGACAGGCACATGGAAGTCTTTTGGAGGCGGCGCGGCATGCCTGCAGCCCCAAGAGGATCAGGGGACCATCATGCTGTTCTTCGACCGGTTGATCAAAAGCGGGTTCCACAAGCCCCAGGCGGGCGAGCTCGCGCAGCTTGTGACCGTGTGGGGTGAGAAGCTCGATCCCGAGGCCGTGCTCCCCGAGCATCCCGATCCCTCGATGGAGCGCAGCTCCTGGACGTCGTTGAACGGCGTCTGGGACTATGCGTTCGTCTCCTGCGCCGACCCTTCCGTCGCATGGCGCGAAGAGCTTGCCGCGATACAGTCCGACGGCACGATCGTCGTGCCCTTCTCGCCCGAAGCGTATCTGTCGGGCGTGGGCACGCGCCCTGCCGAGGACGAGCTGCTCGTTGAGATGCGCACCTTCGAGGCTCCGGCCATGGGTGCGGGCGAGCGTGCGATCCTGCATTTCGAGGCGGTCGACTGGTGCTGCTCGGTGTGGGTGAACGGTGCTAAGGTCGCCGAGCATGCGGGCGGATACCTGCCGTTCTCGTGCGACATCACCGCGCAGCTCATGCCGGGGGACAACGCCCTGCGCGTGCAGGTGTTCGACCCCAGCGAGAATGGTACGCAGCTGCGCGGCAAGCAGCGCATCGACCGAGGCACCATGTGGTATACGGCGCAATCGGGCATCTGGCAGAGCGTCTGGCTGGAGGTCGTGCCCAAAAACCACATCGTATCGCTCTCGGTCGAGCCCGACGCCGACGCCGCGCGTCTCACCGTGCGTGCGACGGTGAGTGCAGGCGATGCGCCGCTTGCGGTCGAGGTCTTGGATCAGGGCAGCGTCGTGGCGTCGGGTTCGGGGGATGCCTCGCGCGTGGATGTCGATCTGGGGTCCGTGCATAGATGGTCGCCCGACGATCCCCATCTCTACCGGCTTGCGGTGACGTTCGGCGAGGATCGCGTGACGAGCTATTGCGCGTTCCGCACCGTATCGATCGAGGAGGACGCGGCGGGCATCAGGCGCTTCTGCCTCAACCACAAGCCCTTCTTCCTGCGCGGACTGCTCAACCAGGGTTATTGGTCCGACGGCCTGCTCACCGCGCCGTCCGACGATGCCCTCGTCTTCGACATCCAAACCTGCAAGCGCCTCGGCTTCAATATGTTCCGCATGCACATCAAGCTCGAGCGGGCTCGCTTCTACTACCACTGCGATCGGCTCGGCATGCTCGTGTGGCAGGATATGGTGAGCGGCGGCGGGGAGATCTCCGTGTGGCTGACGCAGCAGAGGCCCACGCTCTTCCCGGGTTCGTGGACGTCCATCGACGACCGCATGCCCGCAGCATGGGATACGCTCGCTGCAGGCGACGAGGGCTACCGCGCGGAATGGACGGCGACGACCAGGGCGGCCGTGGAGCGCCTGCGTGCGCATCCCTGCATCGTCACCTGGGTGCTCTTCAATGAGAGCTGGGGGCAATTCTGCGCGGGCGACGCCACGCGCATGGTGCGCGATCTCGATCCCACGCGGCCCATCCTCTCCGTGAGCGGATGGTACGATCAGGGAACGGGCGACTATCATGGCGTGCACAACTATTTCAGGCCCCAGAAGGTCTGGCGCGACGCTGCCGGCGGGCGCGCCCTCGTCATCAGCGAGTTCGGCGGCCTCACCTGGCACGATCCCGACCATGCCGCCTGCCCGAAGCCGTACGGCTATGCGGATTTCGCGAGCATCGGCGCGTGGCGCGCGGAGCTCGCGCAGCTGCTCGCCCGCGTGGATGCGCTGGAGGAGCGGGGCTTGTCCGGCTTCGTCTACACGCAGGTTTCCGATGTGGAGGAGGAGACCAACGGCCTCATGACCTATGATAGGAAGGTCATCAAAGCTGTCGAAGGTGCCGAGCGGGCAGACGGTCCGATACCGCGATGAGCTGCATGCCGAGCGCTCTGTCCATGCGGCGCATTCGACATCTCGCAAAGGAGCGTCATGGCGGAGTTCGTCTATCAAATGCATAAGGCCCGCAAGGCCGTCGGCGACAAGGTCATTCTCGACGATGTCACCGTGGGCGTGTATCCCGGCGCCAAGATCGGCGTGGTGGGCCCCAACGGCATGGGCAAATCGACCTTGCTCAAGGTCATGGCCGGTCTCGAGCAGGTTTCGAACGGCGAGGCCGTGCTCTCGCCCGGCTATACGGTGGGCCTGCTCCAGCAGGAGCCGCCGCTCGATGAGGAGAAGACCGTGCGCGGCAACATCGAGCTCGCCTTTGCGGACGTGCTCGCCAAGGTTGCCCGTTTCAACGAGATCGGCGAGCTCATGGCCGATCCCGATGCCGACTTCGACGCTCTCATGAGCGAGATGGGACGCCTGCAGGACGAGATCGACGCGGCGAACGGCTGGGACCTCGACAGCCAGCTCTCTCAGGCTATGGACGCGCTCCAATGCCCCGATCCCGACATGCCCGTCTCGGTGCTCTCGGGCGGGGAGCGCAGGCGCGTGGCGCTCTGCCGTCTTCTGCTCGAAGCCCCCGACCTGCTGCTGCTCGACGAGCCCACCAACCACCTCGATGCCGAGAGCGTGCTTTGGCTCGAGCAGTTCCTGCATCGCTACGAGGGCGCGGTCATGGCCGTCACGCACGACCGCTACTTCCTCGACAACGTGGCCGGATGGATCTGCGAGGTCGATCGCGGCCAGCTCTACCCGTATGAGGGCAATTACTCGACGTATCTCGAGAAGAAGGCCGCGCGCCTCAAGCTCCAGGGCGAGCAGGACGCCAAGCGCGCGAAGAAGCTCGAGCGCGAGCTTGCCTGGGTGCGCAGCGGCGCCAAGGCGCGCCAGGCCAAGGGCAAGGCGCGTCTCGCGCGCTATGAGGAGATGGCAGCCGAGGCCGCCGCTTCCAAGAAGCTCGACTTCACCGAGATCCAGATTCCCGCAGGTCCGCGCCTGGGCGCCAAGGTGCTCGTAGCCGAGAGCATCTGCAAGGGCTTCGGCGACCGCGTTCTCATCGACAACCTCTCGTTCATGCTGCCGCGCAACGGCATCGTGGGCGTGATCGGCCCCAACGGCGTGGGCAAGACCACGCTGTTCAAGATGATCGTGGGCGCCGAGCAGCTCGATTCCGGCACGCTCGAGCTGGGCGAGACGGTCAAGCTCTCCTACGTCGATCAGGGCCGCGCGGGCATAGACCCCGACAAGAGCGTGTGGGAGGTCGTCTCGGGCGGCAACGACTACATCGTCGTGGGCGAAACCGAGGTGCCGAGCCGCGCCTATGTGGCGAGCTTCGGCTTCAAGGGCCAGGACCAGCAGAAGAAGGCGGGCGTGCTCTCGGGCGGCGAGCGCAACAGGCTCAATCTCGCGCTCACCCTGCAGCAGGGCGGCAACCTGCTGCTGCTCGACGAGCCGACCAACGATCTCGACGTGGAGACGCTCGAGAGCCTCGAGGAGGCGCTTGAGCGCTTCTCGGGCTGCGCCGTGGTGACGAGCCACGACCGCTGGTTCCTCGACCGCATCGCCACGCACATCCTCGCCTGGGAGGGCGATGACGATAACCCCGGCCGCTGGTTCTGGTATGAGGGCAACTTCGAAGGATATCAGGAGAACCGCATCGCGCGCTTGGGTCCCGATGCCGCGCGTCCTCATCGCCTGCACCGCAAGCTTACGAGGGATTAGGAGGCGTCCATGGGCGACAAGATTCTGTTCGTGGGGTATCCCCGCTGCTCAACCAGCAATAAGGCGCAGAAGTGGCTGGACGAGCATGGCGTGGCGTACACGTTCCGCCATATCGTGGACGAGCGGCCGACGGCGCGCGAGCTCGAGGCGTGGATTGCGGCGAGCGGGCTGGCTTTCAGGCGCTTCTTCAACACGAGCGGCAGGCTCTATCGGGAGTTGGGCGTCAAAAAGCAGCTCGACGAGGGCATGGCCCAGCAGGATGCCGTCGAGCTGCTCGCCACGGATGGCCTGCTCGTGAAGCGCCCCCTCGTGGTGGGCGACGGCTTCGTGCTCGTGGGATTCCGCGAGCCGGAGTGGGAGGCGGCGCTGCTGTAGCGGCGCGCGGCTTTATGAACGCGCGCTCCCGCTCCGGTACTCTTCGAGCTTCTCGTTGAGATCGCGGCTCTCCTTCCGTGCCTCCAAGTAGGAGAAGGCCGTCATGAGGGCGAATATCGCCAGGTACGTGACGGTGAACGATATCCATGCGCCGATCATGTCCGTGGGAAACCAAGACAGTTTCACGGCAACGACGGCGAGCACCGCATACAGGCAGACCCCGAAGAGCGCGAACCGCAGCGGATAGGCCATGCGCTTGATAAGAGCGGGCGTGAAGAACACGAACTGGAGCGCTGCGGCGAGGACGCATACGGCGAGTATCGACCAGCTGAAGTTGATGCCCTGCTGCGCCGCGTCGTCGGCGAAGATCGACCCGAAGATCATGCCCGTGGTCATGACGATGGTGAATACGACGCAGACCGTGAGGAAAAAGGTCTGCGCATGCTCCGCCGGCGTCTTCCGCTCGGTGTCGATAACGTTTCTGCGTGTCATGGCACGTCTCCTTTCACGAGGCGTTTCTTACAGCATTCCCAGCTTCTGTTTAACGCTCGAAGCGTACTGGCGCGATATGATGATCTGCTCGCCGTTGTCCATGGTGGCGATGATCCTGCCGTTGAACTCGGGTTTCAGCGAGACGATCCTGCGGAAGTTGATGACGCAGCCTTTGGCCACGCGCAGGAAGTCGCAGTCGGCGAGGCGGTCTTCCATCTCGTAGAGGCGAAGCGAGGTCTCGAGCACTTCATCTCCCGTGTAGATGAAGGTGTGCTTATCGACCGATTCCACGTAGAGCACGTCTTCGGCGTTGACGATGCGCGTGCGCCCGTCTGCGCTGCCCGTTACCTTGCGATCGAGCATCCGGAGCCTCGACACCATGTCGAGCACCCGCCTGTCCGCCTTCTTGCATATGATCGTCACCTCGATGTCCTGGGCGGAGGGCTGTTCGTCTATCGTGATCTTCATAGCGTTTCCCTTCGACATGCGATATGGTAACCCGCGCGGACGCCGGATCGGGGTCGCGTGCGCCCGAGCTGCGCCCGCATCGTACCGAGTTGCAGGATGCGCATGCTCACATGCATGCGGCGTTGTTATACTCGATGACGATCGGTTCATGCCGTCCCGGGAGGTCTTCATGGCGCATACGTCCGAATCGCAGGGTTTTCTCGCCCGCAAGGGCATCGAGATCAGCTTTCAGCGCTACGGCATCGACGCGCTCGGCGCCATGGCGCAGGGCCTCTTCGCCTCGCTTCTGATTGGGACCATCTTCAACACGATCGGCGATCTCACGGGTCTGGAGGCCTGCAAGACCATCGGTTCTTTCGCGATGGCGGTCGCCGGCCCTGCGATGGCGATCTCGATCGGCTCCGCGCTCCAGGCGCCGCCGCTCGTGCTCTTCTCGCTCGCGGCGGTGGGCCAGGCGGCCAATGCGGCCGGCGGTGCGGGCGGGCCGCTCGCCGTGCTCGTCGTCGCCGTCGTGGCGGCCGAGCTCGGCAAGGCCGTCTCTCGGGAGACGCGCGTCGACATCCTCGTCACTCCCGGCGTCACCGTGGGTGTCGGCTGCGCGCTCGCCCTGCTCATTGCACCGTGGATCGGCGCGGCAGCATCTTCCGTGGGCCGGCTCATCATGTGGGCGACCGAGCTCCATCCCTTCCTGATGGGTATCATCGTCGCGCTGATCATCGGAGTTGCGCTCACGCTCCCCATCTCGTCTGCGGCAATCTGCGCGGCCCTCTCGCTCACCGGTCTTGCCGGCGGTGCGGCCCTTGCGGGCTGCTGCGCCCAGATGGTGGGCTTCGCGGTGGCGAGCTTTCCGGAGAATGGCGCGGGCGGCCTGATCAGCCAGGGTATCGGCACCTCGATGCTGCAGATGAAGAACATCATGAGAAAGCCGGCGGTGTGGGTGCCCGCGCTTGCGGCATCCGCCATCAACGGCCCCGTGGCCACCTGCATCTTCGGCCTGCAGCAGAACGGCGCTGCAATCGCGAGCGGCATGGGCACCTGCGGCCTCGTGGGTCCCATCGGCCTTTATTCCGGGTGGATCGCAGGCGGCGTCGTGCCGGGGGCCTTCGAATGGCTGGGCATGCTGCTCGTGTGCGTGGCGGTGCCTGCGGCGGTTGCGGGAGCGGTCTCGACGATCATGCGCAGGGCCGGCGTCCTTGCCGACGGGGACATGGCGCTCGATTAAGGGACGATATGGAGGGGACGATGGAGATCAGAGAATATACGGAATACAGGGAAGACGACATCGCCCGGCTGTATACGGAGGTGGGCTGGACAAGCTATACCGCCGACCTGGCGACCCTTAGAAGGGGCTTCGAGAACTCCCTGCTGGTGTTGGCCGCATATGAGGGCGATGAGCTGCTGGGAATCATCCGCGTGGTCGGAGATGGCGAGACGATCATATTCATCCAAGACATCGTGGTGTTTCCCGCGCACCATAGAAAGGGCGTGGGATCGGCGCTGATGAGGGCGATTCTCGACCGCTACAGCAATGTTCGCCAGATAGAGCTGGCGACAGATAATACCCCGAAAACCATCGCCTTCTATACATCGATGGGATTCAAGGAGTATTCAGAGTTCGGGTGCTGCGGCTTTGTGAGACAGCTGTTCTGATGCATCTCTGGCTGTCGAGCCGATGCATTCCCGACTGCGCTTTGCGCCTAGCTCGAAAGCTTCGATTGCGAGTTCGAGCGCTCCCCATACGTGGATATGATTCCGGGCGTTGTGGTGTATGCTAAAAAAGTTTGCCTCCCATACACATGGGAAGGATTCCGGATCAGGCAGAAGGGAAGCTCGGTTAGCGTTTTCGGCCAGCAGGGGGGATAAGGATCATGGAGAGATCGGGCGAAAGCAGTCGGCAGCGTGCGGCAGAGACGAACGCGCTTTTCTCATGGACAGGGGCGACGCCTGCGGCCAGCACCATATCATTGGCGCTCCAGCATCTTGTCGCCATGATCGTTGGATGCGTGACGCCGGCCATCATCATAGCGAACATGCTGGGCCTGCCGCAGGGAGACAGGTTGGTGCTGATCCAGTCATGCCTCGTTATGTCGGCGGTCTCGACTCTGATCCAGCTGTTCCCGATAGGAGGGAGGCTGGGCAGCGCTCTGCCGGTTTTGATGGGCACGAGCTTCGCCTATCTTCCGACGATGCAGGCTATAGCGGAGTCGACCGGTGGGGTTGCGGCGATATTCGGCGCGATGATCGTCGGAGGCGTGATCGCAACGGCAATCGGCCTCAACGTCTCCCGTATACGCAAGCTTTTTCCCGCGACCATCACCGGAACCGTCGTGTTCACGATCGGCCTTTCGCTGTATCCTACCGCGATCAACTACATGGCCGGAGGCGCAGCCAATACCTATGAAAGCGTCGTGGCGACGCGCCATCTGAGCGAGGCGCTCGTCTACGGCTCATGGCAGAACTGGCTTGTCGCGGCAATCACTTTGGCAGCGGTCATGTTCCTGAGCCAGTATTTCAAGGGAATCGTCAAGCTGGCCGCGATTCTGTTCGGCATGGTGATAGGGTATATTGTCGCGATTCCCTTCCATATGGTGGATATCAGCGGGATAGCTGCTGCGGCATGGTTCGAGCTGCCGCAACCGATGCACTTCGGCATCGAATTCGAACCTTCTTCATGTATTGCGCTGGGAATTCTTTTTGCGGTGAATGCCATTCAGGCAATGGGCGATTTCACTTCTACGACAGTTGGAGGGTTCGACCGCGAGCCTACAACCAAAGAGCTGAAAGGCGGGCTTGTCGGCAGCGGGCTGTCGAATATGCTGGCCGCGGTGTTCGGCGGGCTTCCGACGGCGACGTATTCGCAAAACGTAGGCATAGTGATCAGCACGAAGGTCGTGAACAGAAGGGTGTTCGCTCTGGCGGCGGTCTTCCTTCTGGCTGCGGGGATATGCCCGAAATTCTCGGCTGTTCTGACCACGATACCGCAGTGCGTGCTCGGAGGTGCAACGGTAACGGTTTTCTCCACCATAGCGATGACAGGTATCAAGCTGATTACTTCAGAAAACTTCGATGCCAGGAATACGACGATAGTGGGGCTGTCGGCTGCGCTTGGCGTAGGCATTTCGCAGGCATCGGCGTCGCTTGCTCAGATGCCGGAATCGGTAACCCTGGTATTCGGGAAGAGCCCGGTCGTGGTGGCTATCATCATAGCCGTGCTGCTCAATCTGGTATTGCCAAAAGAAGGCGATTTATAACGGGCATAATACTTGGCCCTGATTCATCAATGGCGAGCAAGATCCCCGCCATTCTTATCCGGCTATAGCCTGCTAGAGAGCAAATTCGGTTTATCGGATTAGAGAGGAGCCATGGGACTATCCGCCGCCCGTCATCCAGCGGGGCCAACGCGCAAGGAGAACCGTGGTGGGCGAACCGCTCAAGCTCAGAGCGCCTACGCGCAAGACGGGAGGCGAAAGACCGCGCCAAGGGACGCTGTGCCGCCTGTGGGAAGCCCTGCGCATCGGAATGGCTCCACGTGGCGTGCCGCAGGCATGGACGGCGAGGCGGATCACCTCACGGCATCGTACGACGGAGGAACGCGCTCTCCGCATGCGTGAGGACGATTTCAGCTCCATTGAATGCCGCGAGCGTCGTACCCGAACCCTCTCCAAGCGTATGGGGACGATTCCGCCGTGCATGCAGCAGGGGCTTGTGGCACTGGTGCAAGCTGGCGCTGTTAAAACAGGGAAGCCCGCTCTTCCCGGTTTGCCTCTAGTTCTGCGGCGGCATGCCCTGGGGTGAGTCCGACGAGCCGCCGGGTTGCTGCCGGTAGGGTTGCTGGTACTGCGGAGGAGCATATTGCAGTGCAGGAGCGGGCATCTCGTCGGGCAGCGGGTCATCGTTGCCGCGCCATGCAGGTACGTTGAACTGGCGCATCCACAGGCCGATCGCGTTGCAGACAACGATCTCGAAGGCTATCCAGGCGAGCGCGGTCACCCCGAGCGAGACGAGGATGATGGGGAGCGCAACGAAAAAGGACGCGAGCAGGGCTGCATACCCAAGGCTGGAGGACATGCTCGGTGGATATGAGGGGAAGAGGTCTCTGAGAGGCAAGAGGTAAGCTGTGACGGAGAGAACGATGGAGAAGAAGATGGCCGCGAGAAGAACGCCAAGGAGATGGATGCCAAGGATGCGCAGCAGACCTGCGGGATCGCGTCTGACCATCTGCGCGATCGTCGAGACCTTGAAGCCCCCGGAGATCTTCTGGTAGATGGCCGCGCGCAAAAGCGCGACGCGCAGTGCGATGGCAAGCGGGAAGACGAGGTATGACATGAGCCGGGCCAAGGGTATGCCGATGAGCGGAACCTCGGCGACAAGCACCACGGCGATGAGCCAAAGGAGATGCCAGACGCCGCCGATGATAACGTTGCGACCGCCGGTCTTGAGGTAGGTGCCCGTGGCACCGCCGCTTCGGGAGGGCGACGACGGCACGCCCCATGCGGTAAGGCGCCCCCATTCGGCGATATAGCCGCACACGCCGATGGATGTGACGACGAGCATGAAGAAGGAGGCTACGAAGAGGAGGGATTGCAGCCCGCGCCGCGTATCGAAGAGGCTCCACGCGATGCAGCAGGCGAGCCCGATGATGGGCGTGAGGATGACAAGCCATAGGATGAGGATCCGCTTTGCCCAGCCGGGTTCGCGGATGAGCAGGGCCCATGAACGAGCGAGGTACCGGGTGCCTTGGAAGCCTTCGGTGTTCACATAGGATGCCATAGCGTGGTCCTTTCAGCACAGGAGCATGCGATCAGTATACCGTAGGTTTTCAGGGGCAACGAATCGGCACCGGATGACCGTCCATTCGACATCGATAGGAGAGCTTCGGCAACAACGGGATGTGCAGTCGGGAATCGCAATGATCAGGGGCAGGGAAGGAGGCTGTCCTCATCGATGGGGAACTCTTTCTCGATGAACATGCGGTAGGCGTTCTTGGCGATGACGCGCGTAGAAACGAGATCGAATCCTCCCCCGATGATCCCTCCGGCAACGGGAACGAGCTTGCCCAGGTTGACGATGCCCTTCTCGCCGAACTTCGTTATGAAGCGGAACCCGACCTTCTGATTGATGGATACGAGCGCTTTTCCGGGAATCTTCTTGATCGTGGCTTCGGCGAACTTCTGCCCAAACTTGATGCCCGCCGATTTGAGGATGTCGGATGCGCCCTTTCCGGTCAGGCAGACGTAGACCATCGTCTGAACCTGATCCGCCCTCACGTCGAACCCTCCCATCTGAGCAAGCGCGGCTATCATACGCATCTGTACGAACATCACGCTTCCCACGTTCGCCGGAATGGCTACGGGCAACGTGATCACGCCTCCGAGCCCCGAGAGAAACCCGGATGTCGTGCATTTGGCGATCTGATTGGCGACGAGGGCCTTGGCCGCTCGTTCGACGGTGGGATACTTCGAGAGATAGTCGCTTGCCAGCTCGTCGACAGGGGCGCTGACCTTGGGGATGCCGCCTAAAGACTTCTGGTAGAGCGTCGAGAGGAGCTTTTCGATCTCCTCTTCGCTGATCGTCTGTCGGATGCTTCCCGCAGCCTGCCTGGCCTTCTCGATGGCAGCTCCGCCAACTGCTCGGACAGCTTCCCCAGCGTCTCCGACCAATCCGCCAAAGCCGCCGCCCAGGTCCTTGGCTCTGTCCGCAAAGACTCCCTCGGTTCCCTCCTGAACCATGGCCACCTCCATCTATTCGCAGCCTGTCGGCTGCCGCTCTTCCAAAGGGTTGAAGCCGGCTTGGCCGAGGCGTATCGGGGACGGCTCGATTATCCCGCCGGGGGGGGGTACGTCAAGATGCTCTATGGGGATCGCCAAAACCGACGGGTTTGCGCCCGTGCATGAGCGGCGCTCACGAAACGACGATTGCGATATCTCCTGTGCCCGTGGTGATCTTGCAGGTACCCCCGCTTGTTGTTTCGGGCACCTCGACGCTGCCCGTGGCGCTGTTCGCGATGAACACCTTTTCCGAGCGCAGGGAGCCGGTAACATCGCCGGTATCGGTTGCGATGAGCAGATCCGCCGCATCGCATTGCTCGAACGTCACATCGCCCGTGCTCCGTTCGACTGCGATCGTTTCCGTGCAGATTACGTTTTCCAAGGCAATATCGCCCGTGTCCCCATGCGAGGCAACGCTCGTACAGGACACATCCGCCATATGCGTTCTCCCGGTGCTCGCGGTTACCTCCACCGCGCTCTCGCATGCAACGGAGCGAATATCCACCTCGCCGGTCGAAGTTGATAGATCGAGTTCTCCTGCGGCCAAGCCCTCGGCATGGATATCTCCCGTATCGGTTGCGATACGGATCAAGCCTGAAGACGAGGCATAGAGCTCGACGCTTCCCGTGCTGGAGGAGATGTCGATGCGCTCGAACGCGAAATCCGCCGGTACCGAAACATCTCCGGTGCTTTCCTCGATGAGAAGCGAGTCGTATGCGGCCTGCGGCAGATAGACCGTTATTGCCGGGGAATCGAATGAGAAGATCGTCATATAGTCGTACCATTTCCTGGCATCGCTCGTCTCGATCAAGAGCGTCCCGTCCTGTACGCAAGCGGTATGCGTCACGCTCTCCTGTTCATAGAACACCACCCTGCATGTCCCGTCGTCGGACGCAGCGAAGGCGATATCTTCCGCATGGGTGCGGATCGAGATATTCCGGAACCTTTCACCTATGCCAACCGTGCTGGTTTCGTATTCCACGGTGTTGAGCGCGGCGAAGTTCCAATGGCCCAGCGTCATGGCGCTGCCAAAGACAAGGGCTCCGATGAGTACCAGGGAAGCGGCGACCCCCAGCCATAGGCTTGCATTCCGTTTCATCGCGCGCTCTCCTTCCTCAGAAACAGGGATTTCGTTCCCTGCGCGATCTTTCTCGTCAAATCCATGGCGCCGCCGGCTGCTGCTCGGCATCCGAAGAACAGGAAGATCGACAAGCCCGCAAGGGCGAGGCTCGCCCCGATCACGGCCAGCCCCGGCAGACCGTCGCCCCGAAGCATGTGCAGGATTCCTGCAGCCATACCGTACAGGGTGCTGGCAATCAGCGCCCCGTCAGCCGCCCAGAGGGATAGGACGACGGCCCAAAGCACAAGGCAGGCGGAGATGAGCACGACGCAAGCGGCTGCCAGCAGAGAGAGCCACAGCGGGGAGCCCAGCACCAGGAGCACGAGCTCCCATGCCTGCAGATGGCGCCCTGCCCTCACCCGCTCCCTGACGAGCGCAGCGATGGGAGTTTCCCCTATGATCTGCGCGACGATCTCGTCTACGGGGCCGATCTCGCCCACTGCGGCCTTTTCCGTCACGCCGTCTTCGACCCGATCGTCGATCATCTCAGCGTAAAACGCCAGGCGTTCCGCAACGTCATCCTGCGGAAGGCCGGACAGCCCTTCCCTCAACCGGATAAGGAACTCTTGCTTGCTCATCGTTGCGGTCCTCCTTGGTTATGAACCGGTAAATGGACAGGATTTCCGTCCAGTCATCCTTGAATTCGTCGATGCGCTTTCGCCCTAGATCGGTAATGCGGTAATACTTTCTGAGCCTGCCGCCGTGCTCTGCGTTTCGGACGGTCAGCATATCGGCCGTCTCGAGCCGCTTGAGGATGGTATAGAGGGTTGATTCGGACAACTCGATATACGGCTTCATATCTTTGATGATCTTATAGCCGTAGGATTCTTCGTTCTTGATGGCAGCCAGGACGCACACGTCCAAGAGGCCGCGTTTCAATTGGATATCCACAGCATACCTCCCTTCACGCAATACATCATATAGCGAAGTATTATTGGAGTCAATTCGTGATTCAAAGGGATGGAAGGCGCCAAACGCCGAGGGAATCGCCTTATCCGCATGAAGCGCCTCTTCGGATGCTCGTTTTTTGTCATGGCTCGGCCGTACGGGTACACTGATGCACAGGGGGCGGACAAGGCGAGGAGGCAGCCATGGCACTACGCGATGCGGTCTATGGGGCGGCGGTCGGCGATGCCTTGGGCGTGCCGTTCGAATTCAAGGAGCGCGGCTCGTTCTCATGCACGGGCATGGTCGGATTCGGCACGCACTACCAGCCTGCGGGAACCTGGTCCGACGACACGGCGCTTTTGCTCGCTACCTGCGCGAGCATCAAAGCGCAGGGCGGTCGGGTAGATGCAGCCGACATCCGCCTCAACTTCGAGGATTGGTTCTACGATGGCGCCTTTGCCATCGACGGGAACGTCTTCGACGTGGGCAACGCCACCTCGGCGGCTATCACTCGCGGCATCGGATGCGGCAGCGTCAACTCCAATGGCAACGGGTCGCTCATGCGCATCGCCCCGCTCGCCTATACACATGCGGACGACGACAGCATCCGCGCGGTCTCGGCCATCACCCACGCCCATCAGATCTCAACCGACGCCTGCGTGCGCTTCGTCCATATCCTGCGCAACCCGGATCTTGCAGCGCAGGCAGAGCTGCCCGAGGACATCGAGCACATCCCGTCGGACGGGTTCGTGGCGCATACGCTCCAGGCAGCGCTCTGGTGCTTCACGCACACCTCGACCTACCGCGACTGCGTGCTCGCGGCGGTGAACATGGGATCAGACACCGATACCACCGCCTGCATCGCCGGTACGCTCGCGGGCGAAGTGTACGGCTATGATGCCATCCCCGACGAGTGGCTCTCCACGCTGCGCGGAAAGGATATTATCGAGTCCTGCCTGTTCATCTAGCGCCGAGAAAGACATGCATATGGAGACCATACCCAACAGCTGGGCTGCGCCAGCTCCGGTAAAAGCCGCATTCTTCGACATCGACGGCACGCTCGCGCATCTCGGCGAGCCGCGACTCCTGCCATCCTCGATCCAAGCGCTCGAGATGCTCCGTGCGCGCGGCATCGTATGCTGTGCGGCAACCGGCCGCGGGCCGGCCGATATCGCGCAGTATCCCGTCGAGCTTTTCGATGGCATGGTGCTCTTCAACGGCCAGCTCTGCACGGTGGGCGACGCGACCGTCCGCGAAGCCCGGTTCACGACCGACATCCTCGACGCCCTGTTCGCGTTCGCGCAAGCATCCCGTCGCGCGATGACCTTTCAGAGCAAGCACAAGCTCTTCTCGACGCACCGCACCGATAATTTCTACCATGTGTATGCGCCGATGCTCGAGAACTTCCCGCTCAGCAGCCTGGAATCGATCTACGAGAGCGATGTGTTCCAGGCATCCGTCGAATGCATGCCCGGCGAGGAAGACGAGCTGCTTGGCCGGCTTTCCGGATGCGAGCTCGTGCGCTGGTGCCCCACCTTCGTGGATGTCATTCCCGTGGGCGGGGGCAAGGGCGCCGGCGTCGCAGAGGTGCTCGCGTACCTGGGACTTGCACGCGCGGAGGCCGTTGCCTTCGGCGACAGCCAGAACGACATTTCCATGTTCCGCGTCTGCGGCACGAGCGTGGCCTTGGGAAACGCCGCGCAAGAAACGAAGGCCGTCGCCACCTACGTCACGGATGACGTGGATGACGACGGCGTGTATCGCGCCTGCCTGCGCTTGGGGCTGATCTAGGCCTCGGAAGACCCCATCAGCTCGGTGGTCTCGAAGTCGATGCCGCTTGCCGCCACCGTCTCGCGCGATCCGAACACGCAGATGCCGCTTCCTTGAGCGAGATCCGCGAGCGCGTCCGCGAGGGCGCGCACATCGTCTGCCGTGGTCGCGATCATCTGGGAGCGGGTCTCGTCGCGCCACGCAGCATCGCGGCCTCGGAAGAAATCCCCATCCTGCCTGCGTGCCAGCGCGCGCGGTTTCACGGGCGCATCGTGGCCGGCAACCGCCGAGACGATGTAGCCCTCGAGCTCCTCCTGGCTGGGATTCCACGCCGCGAGCCATGCGGGCGCAGCTTCGTAGCGGCCGATGGTGCCGTCCACGTTGGGGTCGCGGTACGACCAGAACTGCATGGTGCCGTCGGCGTTGTGCCTGAAGCCCGTGCCGTATGCGCCTCCCTTCACGCGCACCTCGTTCCAGAGATAGTCGAAGGAGAGGGCGCGGGTGGCGACGGCCCAGCTGCCGCGGCTGCCCGCATCGCGCGGGGACGCCGGGCCCGTCTCGCAGACGAAGGCCACGTTGGACGGGGTGATGAAGGCCTCGTTGCGCACGACGGTCTCGGGCATCTCGAGCTGCATGCCGCCCTGCATGCCCTCGGCGAGTCCGAGCATGCCCGCAAGCTCTTGGAACCGTGCGCGCATCTCGCTCGATCCGGCGAACGAGATCGTTGCCGCGTCCATGCGGAAGATGCGCTCGATCAAACCGGCGAGCTTCTCGCAGAGCGCGTCCTTGCGCTCGTCCCATGCGGCAAGAAGGTCCTTTAGGAAGAGGTAGAACGACACGCCGCCCATCTGGTCCGCCATGAGGGCCTCCGGCGAGAAGTACGTGCCCGCCCGCGCCATCGCCGCAGCATGGCCGGAATTGAGGTACAGCTGCTCGTGACCGATACGGCGCTGCTGGAGAATCGCGTGCATGCGATCGGTATCGTCGAAGAGCGTGGTCGCCCAGATCTCGCGCGGGAGCTCGGCCAGCGCCTCGAGCTTCTCGTACAGCGCGCTTGCGGAAACCACGAGCATCGACCGGACGGACGATGCGTCATCATCGTGCGCATAGGTCTCGGTGAAGAAGCTGAGCATGCCGAGGTTTTCCTCAACCGCCGTATCGAGCTCGGACGCGCTGCGGCGCTCCGTATCGAGTTTGCCGAGCAGGCTTATGAGCAGCCCCGCATAGGGCAGCTCGTCGAATGCCAGGCCGCTCAGATCGAAGTAGTGAGAGACGTAGGCGATGCCGTGGGTATCGATGTCATGCACGAGGTAGGGGAGCGCTCCCGCTTCCTGCGCGACAGGCTCTTCTGCGGCGGCGCTTCCGATGTCGGCCACCGAGAGCCTCGGCAGCTTGGCAAGATCCTCGGGCGCATCCTCGAGCTCCTGCTCGTAGCGCAGGGTGGCCACCTCGTCGATCACGTGCTGCAGGTCGTCTGCGGACATGCCTTCCTTGATGCGCGCGAGCTCGGCAAGCTCTTCGGCGGCATCGCCCTCGGCAACCGGCACGAGGTCGATGAGGGCGGAGTGCGCGTTCTCGGGCACGATCTCGCGCAGCAACTGCTCGAAGTACCCGTTCGCAAGACCGTCTTTCATGCGGGCGAGCTCCTGCTCGTACCGCACGTAGGATACGGGGTCATCGTCATCGTAGAGCCAGCTCGACATGGCCGCCATGGCATAGGCCACGCCATCCGCCACGCCGAATTCCCGCTCGCGCAGGTTGAACTCGGCCTGCGCGAGCGAGGCGCGGAGCCGGTCGGCGGGGATGCCCGCCTCGGCGAGCTCGGCGCACGTGCTCTCCACAAGCGCGCGGAACTGCTCGGCCACGCCCGCCTTGGCGCCCTTGAGGGTGAACATGATCTGGGGCTGCAGCATCTGATCGAGCAGCATGGCCGAGAAGTCCTCGCCCAGGCCCGCATCGAGCACGCGGCGCTTGAGCGGGGCCTCGTTGGATCCGCAGAGGGCATCGAGCAGGATGTCTGCCGCGAGCATGCGCTCCCGCTGGGCCGAGGTGCCGATGACATAGGCGAGCGCCACGCTGGCGTTTTCCGGGGCGGTTGCCATCTCGATCCTGCGCGTAGGCGCCGCTACGGGGGACTGCAGGCCGAGCGGGTTGGGGGCTTTGGCGCAGCGCTGCTCTGCCTGCGCGAAGCGCTTGCCGATGAAGGCAAGCTCGCGGTCGAGATCGAGGTCGCCGTAGAGGATGGTGTAGCTGTTCGCCAGATTGTAGTGGCGCGCGTGGTTGTCGAGGAACTCACCGTAGGTGAGCGTGGGGATGGCGCGCGGATTGCCGCCCGATTCGAAGCGGTAGGCCGTGTTGGGGAAGAGCGCTCTGCTGACCTCCGAGAAGAGCACGTCGTCGGGGTCGGAGGTGGCACCCTTCATCTCGTTCAGCACCACGCCGTTGTAGGTGAGCGGCGCATCGGGCGCCTCGAGCTCGAAGTGCCATCCCTCCTGCTCGAAGATGCGCGGGCGCCGGTAGATGGCGGGATGCAGCACGGCATCAAGATAGACGTCCATGAGGTTCTCGAGATCGGTCACGTTGGTCGACGCCACCGGGTAGAGGGTTTTGTCGGGAAACGTCATGGCGTTGAGAAACGTCTGCATGGACGTTTTGAGCAGGGTGACGAACGGCTCCTTCACGGGGAAGCGCTCCGATCCGCAGAGCACCGAGTGCTCGAGGATGTGGAAGACGCCCGTGTCGTCTGCCGGCGGCGTCTTGAAGCCGATGGCGAAGGCGCGGTTGGCGTCGTCGCAGGCGAGCCAGAGCATGCGCGCTCCGCTGGCATCGTGGCGCAGCTGGTAGGCGCAGCCCGACAGCTCGGGGATCTGCTCGATGGCGATGACGGTGAAACCCTCGTGGCGGCTGCCTACGGCAAGGTCCTCGCGCGGCTCCAGGAAGGTGAGGGCGGTGTGGGTCATAGATACCTCCGTTGATTGCGTATCTGTCCACTGTAGCAGAGGGGCGGCGTTATGGTGCACAGGCACAGCTCCAAACGTGCTATGCTCTCACAATCTGGACAGGGGGTTCGATGGAGGAGAAAACCCGCGTGCGGCGCGGCATAGCGATGACGCTTCTGGGCGGGATGCTCTGGGGTCTCAACGGAACGGTTTCCGGCTACCTGATGGGCGCCTACGATGTCGATCCTCTGTGGTTCGCGTGCGTGCGCGAGCTGCTGAGCTGCTGGCTCTTCCTCATCCCCGCATGGGCCGCGTCGCGCAGCTCCCTGCACGAGGTCGTCTCGTCGCCCAAGAACCTCCTCTGGATCTTCTGCGTGAGCCTCTCCGCCATCCTCTCCTCGCAGGTTGCGTACATGAAGGCCATCTACTGGACCAATCCCGCCACCGCTACCGTCATCCAAAGCCTCGGTATGCTGTTCGTGTTGGCATACGTCTGCATCGCCGCCCGCCGCCCGCCGCGCAAGCGCGAGGTGCTGGGCATCGTCTGCGCCCTCGCGGGTACCTACCTGATAGCGACGGGAGGCAGGTCGGGCCAGCTCGCGCTGCCGGCATCGGGAGTGGTGTGGGGCGTTCTGCTCGCCGTCTCGTATGCGTGCCTCTCGGCTCTTCCCAAGCGGGCCATTGAGCGCTTTGGGAACTTCACGGTCAACGGGCTCGCCTTCCTCATGTCGGGCCTCTCGCTCGTGCCGTTCGCGCGCCCGTGGGAGCACATGCCCGACTTCGACCTGGCGGGCGCGGCGCTTTTCTCCTTCTGCATCGTGCTCGGCACCTTCGGTTCCTACGCGCTGTTCCTCCAAGGCGCCAAGGATGCGGGGCCTGTGCGTGCCTCCCTGCTCGGCACCATAGAGCCCGTGACGGCGACCGTCGCCACGGTGCTCTGGCTCAAGACGTCCCTGTCCGGGGCAGATCTGCTGGGGTTTGCGCTGATACTCGCCATGGTCATCCTCACCTCGCACGTCAACGAAAACTGACGGCGCGGAAGCGGCGCATGAACAAGCCGCCCGAAGGCGGCTCGATATGAATCTTGAGAATACGTGATCGGCCAGCGGCAGCGCCGAGGATCAGAGCTGGTCGCTGGGCCACACGTAGAGCATCTCCGCAGCGCACCGCGCATACCAGTAATCGCCCGGCGGGCAGTAGCTGGCCGCGCCGGCATAGGTGAGCGTATAACCGTATCCGTTGGCCAAGCCGCGCACGTGCGCACGGATGGAGCTGTCCCAATCGTTGCCGAGGTATGCGAACCAGCCCCAGGCATTGTAGGGCTCGAAGCAGTCGTAGCCCTTGGAGCTCTCGACCGCGGCGATGGCGGGCGACCAGCGCGGATCCACACCGTAATCCCAGGCAGCCTCAGCAAAGGCGTAGCCGTAGCCTGCCAGCGGCGATCCGGCGAGGTAGTTGTCGATGCGTCCGGTCCACACCTCGACGAAGTACTCGCGGGTGTTGGTGTCGGCTGCGGAGGCGTCGTCTTCGGGCTCGCTGCTGGCGCTGCTTCCGCCGCCGGTGGCGCCCGTGTCCACCGAAGGGGGAACCTCGACGGCGGTTTCCTGACCGCTCGCGTTGGTGAACGTTTCCTGGGTGCTCGCCTCCTCGATGGCGCGCTCGCGCTCTTCGCGCTCGGCAGCTTCCTGGGCGGCAACGGCGGCCTGCAGCTCTTCACGCGCGGCGACGGCCGCATCGAGCGCCTCCTGCGCGGCCGCGCGCTCCTCCTCGGCCCGCGCCATGTCGTCGGCCAAGGCCTCGCGCGTGCTCGTGAGCTCTGCATCGAGGTCGATCAGGGCCTGCAGCTCGTCGTTGTTGCGCGTTTGGATGATATCGAGGTATTGAAGCGTTGCGAGCATGTCGTAGAAGTTGTCCGCCGACAGAACCATCTCGATGAGACCGGGTGCGTCGCGCGAGACGCGGTACTGCCAACGGATGGAGTCGCTCGCGCGTTGCCGCTGGTCGGGGAGCATAGCCTCGATCTCGGCGATGCGGTCCTCATTGGCTTCTATCTCGGATTGGATCTCCTCGATACGCGCGACGGTCGCATCGTATTCGTCGCTGCAGCGCACGACCTCTGCCTGCAGCTCTGCCATAGTTGCTGCCCGGGCTGTGACGGGCATGAAAAGAAGGACGCTCAGTACCATGGCGAGAAGCGCGGGCACGAGGATGGTCGTCCTGTGTCGTGGATAGTCGGCCAAGATCTGTCTCCCAAAAATCGTATGACGCGTGAAGTATCAGTTTATCGCAGTTTTACCCGTATCACGGTTCTTCCACGATTTGAGGACATTGATGGAGTGCGGGCATACGAGGACTTCCAAGGGTATCATGAATGGGTGTTAGGGTCATGGCATCGCTCTGCGGGAGGTTCGCGTGGACATCATCGAGGTGCTGAAAGCGGTCGTGTACGGTCTCGTCGAGGGCATCACCGAATGGCTGCCCATCTCATCGACGGGGCACATGCTGCTGCTCGATCAGCTCGTCAAACTCGATGTCTCCGATGCCTTTTGGACCATGTTCCTCGTGGTCATCCAGCTGGGCGCCATCCTTGCCGTGATGGTGCTCTACTTCGGGAGGCTCAATCCCTTCTCGCGCGCGAAGACGTCCGAGGAGCGCACGCGCACCTGGGCGCTCTGGGCGAAGATCGTCGTGGCGTGCATCCCCGCTGCCGTGGTGGGCATCCCGCTCGACGACTGGATGGACGAGCATCTCTCGGGACCCTTCGTCATCGCCGTTGCGCTCATCGTGTACGGCGTCGTCTTCATCGTTCTCGAGAACCGCCGCAACGCCCGTGCGGCCTCCCTATCTGCGGGCCGGCACCTTGCGCGAACCGATGCCTCGGCACCCGCCGACGCGCTCGCTCCCATCGCATCCCTCGACGACATCTCATGGAAGACCGCGATCGGCATCGGCCTCTTCCAGGTGCTCTCGCTCGTGCCGGGAACCTCGCGCTCGGGTTCCACGATCATCGGCGGCCTCGCCCTGGGGTGCACCCGGCCGGTTGCGGCGGAGTTCACCTTCTTCTTGGCCATCCCCGTCATGTTCGGGGCGTCGCTGCTGCGCCTGCTCAAGTTCTTCCTCGGCGGAAACGCCTTCGCCGCCGGCGAGCTCGCCATCCTCGGCGTGGGTTCCGTCTCGGCCTTCATCGTGTCGCTGCTCGCCATCAGGTTCCTCATGGGGTTCGTGCGCAAGCACGATTTCAAGCCGTTCGGCGTCTACCGCATCGCGCTCGGCATCGCCGTCATAGCCTTCTTCGCGATCGTGCGCTAACGGGAAGGGCGAGCCCGCCTGACGCACCTCAGGTTCCGATGCGAGGTTTTCGAGCCTGTTACAGGCGCTTGCCCTCTTTTCGCGTTCACGTATAGTTGAGAACTATGATGATCAGGATCATGTATAGCAGCGCACGTCGGTGCACCTGTTTCTAGCCCGAGCCGAGGGGCCGGCCTGTATGTGAAGGCGCGATGCTTCCCCTGAGTTCGGGCATACCCCGTCATGTGTTCGGCCAGGCTTTTTTATTGCACGGCTCTATCCACGTGTTTAGGCGCTGCGCTATGTGGGCATCATGAAATGTGCCCCCAAAAGAAAGGATGTGTTCCTATGAAGACAGCTAACATCAGCCGCCGCTCCGTGCTCGCACTCGGTCTCAGCGGTGCGGCCATGCTGGCCCTTGCCGGCTGCGACGGCGGAGAGCCTGCCGACGGCGGATCCGGCGACGGCGGCGAGGAGGCCTCCGATGCCGTCCAGATCGACGCCGAGGCATTCGACGCGCTCGTATCGAGCGGACCTGTAGCCGACGACGCGGCCATCGCTGCGAGCGAGTGGGCCACCAAGGTCAAGAACGCCGGCGTGTTCCGTGTGGGCGCCACCCAGACCTCCCAGCTCTTCTCGCTGCTCAACGAGGTCGATGGTCATATGCGCGGCTTCGATGCGGGCCTCTACCAGATGCTCGCCGGCTACATCCTCGGCGATCCCAACAACTACGATGTCACCCTCGTGCAGTCGTCCACGCGCGAGTCGGTGCTCCAGTCCGATCAGGTCGATGCCGTCTTCGCCACCTACTCCATCACGCCGGCCCGCCAGGAGGTCATCTCCTTCGCAGGCCCCTACTTCACCGCACATCAGGGCATTCTTGTAGCCGCCTCCAACACCGACATCAACGGCGTCGAGGATCTCGACGGCAAGACCGTGGGCGTGCAGGAGGGCTCCACGGGCCGCGCGCTGCTCGAGGAGTACGCTCCCGGCGCAGACGTGCAGGAGATCGGCACCGATGAGGAGCTGCGCCGCGCCCTCGAGCAGGGCCGCATCGACGCCTATGTGGTCGACGTCTCGCTGCACATGGGCTCCATGGTCTCCAACCCCGGCAAGTACCGTCTGGCCGGCGAGTTCGGTCCCGACGACAACTACGGCATCGGCCTGCCGCTCGATTCCGACGGCGTCGCCTTCGTCAACGAGTTCTTGAACACGGTCATCTCCAGCGGCCTGTGGACCCAGCTCTGGCAGATCTGCATCGGCGATCGCACCGGCATCACCGACGTCCCCGAGCCCCCGGTGCCCGGCGTCTAGGCACCGTTCGAGGGTCACGCATTCGTTTCGCGGCCCCCGCAGAGCAATGCCTGCGGGGGCTTTTCTTTAGAAGCGGGTGCAACCGACAAGAAGGAGGTGTATTCGTGGGCATTCAAGAGCTGTTCTCGACCTATGGAGAGAACTACCTGCAGGCGCTCGTGCAAACATGGTCCATGACGGCGATCTCGTTTTCGTGCGCGCTGGTCATCGCGCTGGCCATCACCGTATTCCGCGTATCGCCCATCAAACCGCTGCGTATTCTGGGCGATTTCTACGTGCAGGTCTTCCGCAACATTCCCGGCGTGTCGCTGCTGGTCATCATCATCTACGCGCTCCCGTATCTGGGGCTCACGCTCGACTACAAGATAGGAGCCATGGTCACCGTCACCATGGTGGTGGCGTCGTTCGCGTCCGAGAACCTCATGACGGGCATCAACACCATCGGCGTGGGCCAGATCGAGGCCGCGCGCTCGGTGGGCCTCTCCTTTGGGAGGATCCTGCGCCATGTGGTGATTCCGCAGGCGGTGCGCTCCGCCATCCTGCCCATGACCAACCTCCTCATCGGCACGCTGCTCACCACGGCGCTCGCCTCGCAGGTGCCACTCAAGCCGCCCGAGCTCACCGGCATGGTGAACTACGTCAATTCGCGCTCGGTGGGCGGCATCGGCGCCTTCTTCATCTCCGCTATCGGCTATGCGGGTACCTCGCTCGTGATCGGGTATGTGGGTAACCTCATCGACAAGAAAGTGAGGATCCTGCGATGAGCGCGCACGTCGTCTCCATGCGGGATGCCTTGTATGAGGCGCCCGGCCCCAAGATGAGAAGGCGCATCCGCGTCGTCACGATCTTCGCGCTCGCCCTCATCGCCATCGGCATCGCCCTCGTGGTGCGCCAGTTCCATATCACCGGTCAGCTCGATCCGCGCTACTGGACGCTGTTCACGCGGACAACCACCTGGGCGTTTCTCGCGCAAGGTTTTCTCGGCACGTTCCGCGTGGCGTTCACCGCAGGCGCCATCGCGCTCGTGCTGGGCCTCGTGCTCATGCTCGGCCGCATCTCCGAGGCGGCGTGGCTCTCAACGGTCTCGCGCCTGGTGATCGACTTCTTCCGCGGCGTGCCGAGCCTGCTTTTGATCTACTTCTTCTATCTCGTCATCCCCAAGTACGGCATCAAGATGCCCTCGTTCTGGATGATCACGCTTCCCGTGGCGCTCGCGGCGTCGGGCGTGCTCGCCGAGGTTTTCCGTGCAGGCGTGAACGCCGTGCCCAAAGGCCAGTCCGAGGCGGCGCTCTCGCTCGGCATGAGCGATTCCAAGATCATGTTCAAGATCGTGTTCCCGCAGGCGCTGCGGATCGTCATCCCCAGCCTCGTCTCGCAGCTCGTCGTCGTGGTCAAAGATACCACCGTGGCCTATGTCGTGAGCTATCCCGACCTCATGCAGAACGCGCGCGTGCTCATCTCCAACTACGATGCGCTCGTGTCGATGTACTTCGTGGTGGCGATCATCTACATCATCGTGAACTTCGCCATCAACCAGTTCTCGATCTATCTTGCGCACCGCAGGGGCACCAAGATCATCTCCCGTAACGACGAGAATCCCGTGTAAGGAGCCTGAACCATGTCAGATGCCATCATCCAGATGAACCATGTGGACAAGCATTACGGCGCGCTCCACGTGCTCAAGGATATCAACCTCGAGGTGGCGCGCGGCGAGGTCGTCGTGCTCATCGGGCCGTCGGGCTCCGGCAAGTCCACGCTCTGCCGCACCATCAACCGCTTGGAGACCATCGATGCGGGCGAGATCCTCTTCGAGGGCACGCCGCTTCCCCAGGAGGGGAAGGATCTCGCCGCCGTGCGCGCGGAGATCGGCATGGTGTTCCAGAGCTTCAACCTCTTCGCCCATAAGACCATTCTCGACAATGTGACCATGGGGCCCATCGAGGTGCTCGGCACGCCCAAGGCGAAGGCGCGCGAAGAGGCTATGGAGCTGCTGCGCCGCGTGGGCGTCGATTCCCAAGCCGAGAAGGTGCCGGCGCAGCTTTCGGGCGGTCAGCAGCAGCGCGTCGCCATCGCCCGCAGCCTCGCGATGAATCCCAAGGTCATGCTCTTCGACGAACCCACGTCGGCGCTCGATCCCGAGATGATCAACGAGGTGCTCGACGTCATGGTGGAGCTCGCACAGCAGGGCATGACCATGGTCGTGGTCACGCACGAGATGAACTTCGCGCGCCGCGTGGCCAACCGCGTGGTGTTCATGGCCGACGGAGCCATCGTGGAGGAGGCGGCGCCCGACGAGTTCTTCGATCACCCCAAGAGCGATCGCGCGCGCGACTTCCTCAACTCCATCATGGGCCACTAGCACGACCTCCGGCATGGCCGTGATCGCACAGGTGCCGCATGGTCTGTCCATTCGGCACCTTTTCCTCGGCGTGGGCCCTGCGGGGTCGAATTTGTCTGCCCGCATCGCTACACTCTTAAAGGGAAAACACGACGAGGAGCGTACATGGCAGGTTTCGACTTGGACAAGCTCAATGCACGGCAGCGCGAGGCGGCGTTGGCTACCGAAGGCCCGCTGCTCGTGCTCGCGGGCGCCGGCTCGGGCAAGACGCGCGTGCTCACGCACCGCATCGCGCACATCATCCACGATCTGGGCGTGAGCCCCTACCGCATCCTCGCCATCACCTTCACCAACAAAGCCGCGGCGGAGATGCGCGAGCGCCTGGAGGCCCTGCTCGGACATAGCGTGCGGGGCATGTGGGTGTGCACCTTCCACGCCATGTGCGTGCGCATCCTGCGCGCCGACGGCGACCGCCTCGGCTACACCTCCGGCTTCACCATCTACGATGATGACGACTCCAAGCGGCTCGTGCGCACCATCATGGACGACCTCGAGATCGACGCCAAGCGCTACCCCCTCAACATGATCCGAGGGTTCATCTCCGACGCCAAGAACCGCATGGTCGACGCCGACGAGTACGAAGCGCTCGCCAACATGCCGCACACCCGCGCGGCGGCCCGCGTGTACCGCGAGCTCGAGAAGCGCCTCGCCCGCGCCAACGCAATGGATTTCGACGATCTGCTCGTCAAGTGCTATGAGCTGCTGTCCAAGCATCCCGAGGTGCTCGCGAGCTACCAGGAACGCTTCCGCTACATCAGCGTCGACGAGTATCAGGACACCAACCACGTGCAGTACATGATCTGCGAGCTTCTCGCCCGCGCGAGCCGCAACATCATGGTGGTGGGCGACGACGATCAGTCCATCTACTCTTGGCGCGGTGCCGACATCGCCAACATCCTCAACTTCGAGAAGGACTACCCCGAGGCCAAGGTGATCCCGCTCGAGCAGAACTACCGCTCCACGGGCCACATCCTCGAGGCCGCCAACGCCGTGGTCGCCCACAACGTGAGCCGCAAGTCCAAGCACCTCTTCACCGATCGCGGCGACGGCGAGCGCATCCGCGTGTACCAGGCGGCCGACGAGCGCGACGAGGGCCGCTGGATCGCCTCGGAGATCGAGAAGCTCCACGATGCGGGCACGGGCTACAACGACATCGCCGTGTTCTACCGCACCAACGCCCAGTCGCGCATCCTCGAAGACATGCTCATGCGCGCCGGCGTGCCCTACCGCATCGCGGGCGGCACGCGCTTCTACGACCGAGCCGAGATCCGCGATGTCATGGCCTATCTCAAGCTGGTCGTCAACCCGGCGGACGATGTGGCAGCCGTGCGCATCGTCAACACGCCCCGGCGCGGCATCGGCCAAACCTCCATCGATAAGATCCGCGGCTATGCCGCCCGCAACGGGCTCACCTTCTTCGAGGCGTGCGAGAGCTGCATCGCCGAGGAAGGCCTGCTCACACCCAAGGTGCGCTCGTCCCTCACCGATTTCTGCCAGATCATCGAGACGAGCCGCCACATGGAGGGCGAGCTTGCCGCCGTGGTGGAGGCCATCATCGAGAAGGCGGGTCTCATCACGGCCCTGCAGGCCGAGTATTCCATCGAGGCCGAGAGCCGCGTCGAGAACATCAAGGAGTTCTTCGGCGTGGCCGCCGAGTTCGATGCAAACCACGAGCTCGCCGATGAGGTCGGCGGTGCCGATACGGGTGCGGAGGCGGACGCCCCGCAGGAGCCGCCCGCCGTCGCCGCCGCAAAGCTCCCGGCGTTTTTGGAGTGGCTGGCCCTCAGATCCGATCTCGATGCGCTCAACGAGTCAGCCACCGCCGCCACCCTCATGACCGTGCACTCCGCCAAGGGCCTCGAATACCCGGTGGTCTTCGTCGCCGGTCTCGAGGAGGGCATCTTCCCGCATCGCGGCACCAACGACGGCCCTGCCGACGCCGAGGAGGAGCGCCGTCTGGCCTATGTGGCCATCACGCGCGCCGAGGAGCGCCTCTACCTCACGCATGCGGGTGTGCGGCATGTGTTCGGCAGCGTGCAGGCCAATCCGCGCAGCCGGTTCATCAACGAGATTCCCGAGGAGCACCTCACGCAGGAGGGAATCGGCTCGCAGGGGTTCGCGGGCACGGGCTGGGACAAGCGCGGAGACCGTCACGGAACCTTCGGCTCGGGGCGCGGCGCCGCGATGTACGGAGGGCGTGTGTTCGGCTCGCAGACGCGTTCCTCGGGCGGAGCCAAACCGACGGCGCCCCCCATCAAGGAAGACGCCGTCAAGGCGGCGGAGGTCTTCGAGACGGGCGATCGGGTGTCGCATAAAACGTTCGGCCCGGGCGTGGTGCTCAGGGTGGACGGCGACGCCATCGAGGTGCGTTTCTCGCGCACGGGCAAGACCAAGAAACTGCTCAAGGGCTTCGCGCCCATCGTCAAGATCACCGGGTGAGGTAGGATGATCGCTGTCATCGGCGCCATGGAATCCGAGGTCGAGCTGCTGCGCGAGCGCATGCACCTTGCGGTCGAGCACGTCCATGCGGGCAAGAGGTTCTACGAGGGCACGCTCGAGGGCGTATCCCTCGTGCTCGCGGCGTGCGGCGTGGGCAAGGTCCACGCCGCATCCTGTGCGCAGGCGCTCATCGACCGTTTCCAGCCCACGCTGATCATCTTCACGGGCATCGCGGGTTCGCTCGATGCCCGCATCGACATCGGCGACATCGTCGTTTCATCCGATTGCGTGCAGCATGATTTCTTCGCGGGGCCGCTCGGCTGCGCGCACGGTCAGATTCCCGGCTTCAACGCCGTGGGCTTCGAGGCCGATGCGGAGCTCCGCGCCTGCGCGCTCGCCTCCATCCGCGCCGCGGCTCCCCATGCCCGGGCGTTCGAGGGGCGCATCGCCTCGGGAGACCGGTTCATCGGCGATGCCGCGCGCAAGGAGCGCATCGTGCGTACCTTCGGAGCGCTCTGCTGCGAGATGGAGGGCGCCGCGGTGGCGCAGGTTGCCGTGCTTAACGAGCTGCCGTTCGTGGTGCTGCGCGCCATCTCCGACAAGGCCGACGGATCGGCCGATATGGACTATCCTGCATTCGAGGTTGCCGCCGCCCATCAGGGTGCCGACGTGGTGTGCGAGATGTGCCGCAGGCTCGCCCGCTGAGCGCGGCCGGGCGAACCCCTAGTTCACGCCGTACCGTGCGTAGTAGGCATCGATCGCCGCTTTGATCTCGGGCGTGATGACGGTTCCGTCGAGCGCCTGCACCACGTCGCTCATGCTCACGATGGACGCCACGGGAAACCCGTACCGGTTCTGGATCTCGCCCTGGGCGCTCATGACGCCGCCCTTGCCCACCTCCTCGCGATCGAGCGAGACCATGAGGCCCACCACCTCCACATCCGCCGCTGCTTTGAGCTTGGGATAGGTCTCGTCGATGGATTTGCCCGAGGTGGTGACGTCCTCCACGATGACCACGCGGTCGCCGTCGTGGAGCTGGGCACCCAGAAGCTGGCCCGCATCGGCGCCGTGATCCTTGGCCTCCTTGCGGTCGGCGCAGTAGCGCGCTTCCTTGCCGAACAGCTCGGACAGGCCCATGCAGGTGACGACGGAGAGGGGGATGCCCTTGTACGCCGGTCCGAACACCACGTCGAACTCCAAGCCGAAGGCTTCATGGATGGCCTGCGCGTAGGCAAGGCCGAGTCGGTGGAGCTGGTCGCCGGTCACATAGGCGCCGGCGTTCATGAAGAAGGGCGATTTCCTCCCGCTTTTAAGCGTGAAATCGCCGAAGGCGAGCACGCCCGCCTCAACCATGAAATCGATGAACGCGCGTTTGTAGTCCTGCATGGAAACCTCCCGACGAGTGCGGACGAGCGCTATTCTAACGCGTGCGGGAAAGAGCCGTTTCGAGGATGCGGACGAAAGCGGCGAGACCCGCTTCGTCTTCGGGGGAGAAGCGTGCAGGCAGAGGGCTGTCGATGTCGAGAACGCCCCAGACGGCGCCGTTCCGATGGACGGGGATGACGATCTCGGAGCTGGAAGCGGCATCGCAGGCGATGTGTCCGGGGAACGCGTGCACATCGTCCACGCGCTGGATGCTGTCGGTGGCGGCTGAGGTTCCGCACACCCCGCGCTCCCAGGCGATATGGGTGCAGGCCGCCTTGCCCTGGAACGGTCCGAGCACGAGCTCGCGCGTGCCCGTCTCATCAGGCTGCACGAGGTAGAAGCCGGCCCAGTTGATGCCGTCGAGCGCCTCGAACAGGAGCGCCGATGCGTTGGCGATGAGGGGGAGCCATGCCGGCTCCCCCTCCGAAAGCGCCTCGAGCTGCGATGCAAGCAGACGGTAGTCCGTCGTGCTATGACTTGAGCGCATAGAGAACCTCTGCCTCGGGTTTTGTGGCAAAGTAGGAGGTGGGGTAGTTCTCATCGATCGAACGGCCCATGTAGACGTCGGTGCCCATGCGGTAGAGCTCGCCGATGCAGTAGATGGGGCTGTTGAGGGGCACGACATCCTCAACCAGACGGTAGCCGCGCAGCGTGGTTTGCGGCGTGCGGACCGAGGTGTCGCGGGCGGGAGCGGCGGGAGCGGTGGGCGCGGAGAGCGTGCCGAGCAGTGCGCCCAGCCCGATGTTGAGCATAAGCTCTCCCATCGCGTTGCCGTAGCCGTAGGCCGACCTGGGCACGCCGTAGCTGCCGGGAACGTGGCTTCTGCCGTACATGTTGCCGCCCATGAAGTCGCCGAGGCCGCGCGGCATGCCGTAGCTGGGACCCACGTTGATGTTGATCTGCGGACGACCCGAGGGGCGCGAAGAGCGCCCCATGCCGAAACCGCCGGGCTTGCCGCTCAGCTTGCCGCCCTTGGCGAACATGACGTTGCCCGGAACGGGGAGCGTGGAACCGTCGGCGCCCGCGCCTGCGAGGGCGAGCCCCGCGACGGGAACGGGGAGCAGCCAGTCGAGCAGGCGCTTGGCCTCGATGCCGAGCACCTCGGCGCGCTCGCGGATCTCGCCGACGATGGCCGTCGGGCCGCCTGCGGGCGCGTTGGCGGTGAGATGGCTCGTGGCGGCCTTGGAGAAATCGGAATCGGGACCCTCGATGTGGTTCGTCGAGTTGACCAGGATGACGTTCTTGCCGAACGATTTGAGATCGACGTAGACCGGCGTGTCGCACGAGGCGTCCTTGAAGTAGAACGGGTCGATGGAGGTCTCGTGGGCGATGAGCGTCTCGGTCTCCACGCCCGCCTTGCTCTCGATGCGGTAGCAGCGGATGTCGTAGTAGGCTACCTCGCGTTTGCTGTAGGGGGCGATGACGCCGGAGCTCTGCTCCGAGGTGCCTACGAGCTCGCAATAATGGCGGTGGTTCTGCGAGATGGCGCCGAGCTCGTCGAGGATCTCGACGGCATCGACGATACGGCTGGTCTTGGTGGCCTTGATATCGTTCGCCATCTGATCTTTGGTCTGAACCCCCGGGACGCCCGCTGCAGGCGCGGCAGGGGTGTTCGAGCTCGACCGCGCGCTGCGGAGGAGCGAGATGGCGAAGAGCGCGAGTACGAGGATGATGATGAAGAAATAGAAGTCATCCATGGGAACCTACCTCGGAGTCGAATCTTGCGGAAGGAGGGGCATCAGGCGCAACGCGTCCGATGCCCCTCTCAACGAAACCCGTCGCTGAGGACTAGTCGAGGTTGAGCTCGGCCTTCAGGCTCGCGAGCTGGTCGTTGACGGCAGCCTCATGCTTGAGCTGCGCGAACTCGTCCTCGTCGCTGATGATGATCTCGCTGGAGGCTATGCCGCTCATGGCGCCGTAGGCCTCGGCGGTGGCTTCCTTCTCGGCGATCTTGCGCTCGAGGGCATCGAGCTTGGCGAATGCGGAATCGGTGGTTGCGGACGTGATGGTGACGGCCGTCTTCTGGGCGGCGTCGGCCATGCGGGAGCGGGCGATGAGGACCTGCTGACGGCTGCGGGCCTCGTCGAGCTTCATCTTGAGCTGCTCGACCTGGGTCTTGAGGGAGTCGACGTTCGCGGTGATCTGATCGTAGTTGGCCTGAAGATTGGCGATCTGCTGGTCGACGCCCACCTTGGCGTCGAGAGCCTTCTTGGCGAGGGCCTCGTTGCCGGCCTTGAGCGCGAGCTTGGCCTTGTCGTTCCAGTCGGCGGCAGCGGCCTTTGCATCGGCGAGCTCCATGGCGGCGACCTTCTGGGAGCCCATGGCCTGGCCGAGGGCCTTGGTCGCGTCATCGACCTGGTTGTCCATCTCGATGATCAGCTGTTTGACCATCTTCTCGGGATCTTCGGCCTTGTCGATGAGGTCGTTGATATTGGCCTGCAGGATGTCGCCGATACGAGTGAAAATGCCCATCTTCGTACCTTTCTCACGGGGTTGACCCTTCTACCTTGTCGTCACCGTTCCGAGGGTTTTTCAAACATCGGACGGCGATGCTACCGCAGAAGACCATACCATGCCATCATGGGTACGCATCCCATAAAACGCCCAGCGGCACAAATGAGACCGCTTGGACTATCATCGTATAGATTCGAGAGTACCGAGGAGGTTTGCTTCATGGAGCGCACGACCATCGCACGTCTGTATGCAGACGCCCAGATCCTGGGCGGGTCCACCGTCACCGTATGCGGGTGGGTCCGTTCGATCCGGGATATGAAGAACTTCGGCTTCGTCATGCTCAACGACGGCAGCTGCTTCAAGGACCTGCAGGTGGTCATGAGCCGCGAGACGCTTGCCAACTACGATGAGATCGCCTCCCAGGGCATCTCGGCGGCCCTGATCGTGACGGGCGAGCTCAAGCTCACGCCCGAGGCTCCGCAGCCCTTCGAGCTGCAGGCAAACGCCATCGCGGTGGAGGGCGAGAGCGCCGAGGACTATCCGCTGCAGAAGAAGCGCACCTCCATCGAGTTCCTCCGTTCCATTCAGCATCTCCGTCCGCGCTCCAACCTCTTCCGCGCGGTGTTCCGCGTGCGCAGCGCGGCCGCCTTCGCCATCCACGAGTTCTTCCAGGGCCTCGGCTACGTGTATGTGAACACGCCCATCATCACCTCCTCCGACGCCGAGGGCGCGGGCGAGATGTTCCGCGTCACCACCATCGACCCGGCGCATGCGCCCCTCACCGAGGACGGCGAGGTGGACTGGAGCCGCGACTTCTTCGGCAGCGCAACCAACCTCACCGTGTCGGGCCAGCTGCAGGCCGAGAGCTTCGCCACGGCGTTCGGCAGCGTCTACACCTTCGGGCCCACGTTCCGTGCCGAGAACTCCAACACGCGTCGCCACGCCGCCGAGTTTTGGATGATCGAGCCCGAGATCGCCTTCGCCGACCTCGAGGACGACATGCAGGTGGCCGAGGCCATGCTCAAGTTCGTCATCGGCGCTGTTATGGAGCGCTGCCCCGACGAGCTCGACATGTTCAACCGCTTCGTCGACAAGGGCCTGCTCGAGCGCCTGACGCACGTGGTCTCCTCCGATTTCGCGCGCGTCACCTACACCGAGGCCATCGAGATCCTGCGCGCCGCCGCTGCCGCCGGCACCGCGTTCGAGTATCCCGTGGAGTGGGGGAACGACCTGCAAACCGAGCACGAGCGCTATCTGACCGAGCAGCATTTCAAGCGTCCGACCTTCGTCACCGACTATCCGGCCGCCATCAAGGCGTTCTATATGCGCCTGAACGACGACGGCAGGACCGTCGCGGCAACCGATTGCCTGGTGCCCGGCGTCGGCGAGATCATCGGCGCCAGCCAGCGCGAGGAACGCCTCGAGGTGCTCGAGGAGCGCATGCGCGGGCTCGGTTTGAATCTCGAGGACTACAAGTACTATCTCGACCTGCGCAAGTACGGCACCTGCCGCCACGCGGGCTTCGGTCTGGGGTTCGAGCGCCTGGTGATGTACCTCACGGGCATGGACAACATCCGCGACGTCATCCCGCACCCCCGCACGGTAGGCAACGCCGACTTCTAAGAGCGCGCGCCTTCGTTCTCGAAGACGATCTCCACATCGAGAGCGGGATTCTCGCGCGCGGCGATCATGAGCGCGAGCGCGAGCTTGTCGAACCATGGGGCGAGCGGGCCTTCGCCGCGCATGCGGATGAGCGCGATGAGCGTGCGCGCGGAGATGTCGCCCAGGCAGTCGAGCAGGGCATCGAGGTTGGCACCGTACGAGCGGGGGAACTCGAGGGACGAGGCCAGATAGGCATGCACCGCGCCCTTATCGGTGAAGGCGGCCTCGAACAGGGCGACGTGGCGTTCGGTCTCGAGCATATCAGGCCTCCTCACGCGGGAAGAGCTGCGTGAACGTATCGTAGTGGTCGTCGGTGTAGAAGATATAGCCGTCATCGGAGTAGACGAGACGCCGAGGGCCGCGATAGCCGCCCTCGTAGCCGATGTCGCATTCCTTCCACGTGCGGTCGGGATCGTAGCTCACGGGGAGCTCGCCCTCGATGTTATGGAACCCGCCGCCGCCGATGCTCATGCCCGGGCAGACATCCCAGAGGTTGCCCTCCTCGGCCACCCAGCCCTGACGGCGCGCCTTGGTCTTGGTGATGTAGTTGTCGGGCACGTCGCCGAAGACATGGATGTAGAGCGCCACTTCGTCGCGCGACGTATAGGCGCCGTCGCGCTCCACGGATGCGCCGGTGACGGGATCGAAGGCCGCATCGCCCTCGACGACGATCTCGAGGGAGGGTTGCGGCTCGGGTGCATCGCCTGGACTCAGCTCCCGTCCACCGCGCACGCCGAGGCTGAAGGCAAGCGCCACGAGGGCGATGAGCACGATGAGATGGGGTACCCGGATCCTCTTGTTCATGGCGGCGGCTGCATCTCTCAACGAGGGCGAATCGACGCCCCCATTCTAGCGCACGGGCCGACCCTCATGCCTCGAGCGGCCAGACGGTCGCCCGCGTGCAGGGCACCGAGAGCGCGACCGACAGCTCGCCCGCTACCGGGAACCAGCGGGTGGAGAAGACCGTCTCGCCGCCGTCGAGGTAGATCTCCACGCAGGAGCGGTCGATCACGACGCGGGCGTCGCGCGCGGGTGCGGGGAGCTTCACGGTGCGGGATACGCGGCCTGCGCCGACATCGGGATGGGAGAAGGATACCGAGAGCAGGTCGCCTTCAAACGATATGGCCAGGCTGCCGTCGAGCACGAGCGCGCCGGCCGCGTCCATGCCGACGAGCTCGATGTCGGCCAGATGGTCGGCGAGGACGCGCGTTCCGTCGAGAGCCAGCGCCGCTCCGCGCTTGCTCTCGAGCTCGCACACGGGCCGCTGCAGGATGCCGCCGTCGTCGGCGAGCGCAAGCTCGCGTGCCAGCGTGAGGCAATGGCACCAGGGCAGGCCGTCCGGAGCCGAGGTGCGGCCCTTGTCGAACGTGCCCATCCAGCCGATGAGGATCGTCCTGCCCCGCTCATCGGTGAAGATCTGCGGCGCATAGAAGTCCCAGCCGAAGTCCCATTCGCGGAAGCGCGTCTCGTCCAGCGTATCGGTGTCGATGACGCGTCCGTCGAGCACGACGTAGCCGGCATGCCAGTGATTATGGCGGCGCAGTTCCTCGCTCGGCAGGCCCTGCGGGCACAGGGCGATGAACTCGCGCCCCGCGAGCACGCCCACATTGGGGCACTCCCACATGTAGCCGAACGGCTCGCGGCTGCGGATGGTGCGATGATGCTTCCAGGAGATGCCGTCATCGGAGCGAAAGACGAGCGCTTGCCCTCGGTCGCCCTGTTCGCGTGCGCCCAGCACCATCCACAGGCTCCCGTCATGCTCCCACACCTTGGGATCGCGCACGTGGAGGGTGCAGGTGCCGGGGTAATCGGCGTTGCGCAGCAGCACGCGCTTCTCGGAGAAGACGAGACCGTCCTCGCTTACGACGAGGATCCCGTTAGCCTCGCGGCCTTCGTGGATGCGATCGTAGCCGCCCTCGTAGATGACGTTGCCGGTGTAGTAGAGGTTCATGCGCCCTTCGGGCGAGATCCATGCGCAGCCGGAGTAGACGCCCGTGCGGTCTTCGGGGATGCTCGGGTCGAGCGCTGCGGGCAGCTCCCGCCAGGCGAGCAGATCCTCGCTTACCGCATGGCCCCACGAGCGCAGGTTGCTCGCGGGCCAATCGCGGGTGTATTGATAGAACGCATGGTAGCTGCCCTTGAAGAAGCAGAGGCCGTTGGGGTCGTTAAGCCAGCCCTGCGCGGGCGCTGCGTGGAAGGCGGGCCTCCACTCGGGATGGATCATGGGAAATCGCTCCTAACCGCAATTCTTGAACGTGAACGAACCCATCTCCCACGCGCGGCAGCTCTCGGCGGCGAAGGTGGAGGTCACGCAGAGCCGGTCTATGTCGAGCGGGAAGAAGCGGGTAGTGAGGGTGACCTCGCCGTCGTTGAGGTAGAACTCCACGAGGGAGGTGTCGATGACGGCGCGGATGGACTCGATGCGCCCGGCGGAAAGATGCGCCAGCGGGAGCCTGCGCACGCTGCGGAACCTGCCTGCGGGGGAGAGGAACGCGAGCTCGCAGGTATCGCCATGCACCATGAGCTCGAGATCGCCGTTGATCATGAGGCGCCCCTCGCCCTGGATGCCGCGGATCTCCACATCGGCGGTGCCGCCCGCACGCATGCCGACGGCGCCCTCCATCGAGAACATGTCGTAGGACGACGACCCGATGGTGCCGGTGGACCCGCGTGCGGCCTCGGCGGAGAAGGGCACCTCATCGCCCCTGAGCGCCTCCATCTCGGCGACGGGCCGCTGGCAGATGCGCCCCGCACCGTTCAGGCTGAGCTCGCGCGGCATGGTGAGGGTGTGCGACCATTCGCGCGTGGGGACATCGTATTGGGTGTCGATGTCGGGCAGGCCCACCCATCCCACGAGGATGGCGCGACCCTGCTCGTCGGTGAAGATCTGCGGCGCGTAGAAATCGAAGCCGTAGTCGAGTTCCACGAAGGTGCTCTCATCGATGCAGGGATAGGGGCCTTCTGCCTCGGCAAGGCCGGGGTCGGCGCCCATGAGGTCGATGACGCGCCCGTCGATGGGGAAGTAGCCTGAGTTGTAGATGTTCTGGAGGGAGAAGTCCTGCTTGGGCGTGCCCTGCGGGCACACGAACAAGAACTCCCTGCCGTCGAGCGTCACCACGTTGGGACACTCCCACATGTAGCCGAAGGGCTTGCCCGACGCTCCCGTGCAGCTGCCCTCCATCTCCCAGGAGATGCCGTCGTCGGAGCAGAAGAGCAGCAGCGCACCGTGGTCGTCCATGGTGCGGCAGCCCAGCAGCATGTGCCAGCGCCCGTCCTGTTCCCACACCTTGGGGTCGCGCACATGGTTGGAGCAGTAGGCGGGATGCGCCGCATCGGAGAGCACGAGGCGCTTCTCGCCGAAGGTGCGGCCGTCGGCGCTCGTGACGAGCATCTCGTTGGCGTGGCGGCCGGAGTAATCGTAGTCATGGTCGCCGGCTTCGAGCACGTTGCCGGTGTAGTAGCACCACATCTCGCCGTCGCGGATGACCGCAGAGCCCGAATAGGACCCGTTCTTGTCGAGCGGCATGTCGGGGAGGATCGCACCGCCCAAAAACTCCCAGGTGATGAGATCGGGGCTTGCCCAGTGGCCCCAGCCGTGGGCGTTGTAGGGCCAGCGGGGGGAGTACTGATGGAAGATGTGATACGTGCCGTCGAACTGGCAGAGCCCGTTGGGATCGGAGAGCCAGCCGATAGGCGTCTGAAGGTGGAAGTTGAGGCGCCAGTTGTGCTTGCGATCGAGATCGTATTTCATCGCCACGATATGCATCTCCTTATGCGGTGCGGTCATGGGCAGAAAAAAGAGCCCGGCCTAGAGATGCGGCCGGGCTCGATTGGGGGGCGGTATCACTTGGTGACGGTGATGAGCTTCTCGCCGGCCTTCACGGCGCCCACGCTGGGCTCGACGGACGCGAAGTCGTCGGTGTTGGTGACGATGACCATGGTGGCGGTTGACTTGCCCGCCGCCTCGATGCCGGCGAGATCCGCCTCGATGAGCAGCTGGCCCGCCTCAACGCGATCGCCCTGTTTCACGTGCGCGGTGAAGGGCTCGCCGCCCAGCTCGACGGTGTCGACGCCGATGTGGATGAGGATCTCGATGCCGTCATCGGTGACGAGGCCCACGGCGTGTTTGGTCTCGAAGAGCATGCCCACCATGCCGGTGACGGGGGAGTACACGCCGCCGTCGGCGGGAAGCACTACGGCGCCGTTGCCCATGGCGAGCGATGCGAACATGGGGTCGGGGGCGTCGGTCATGGCGACCGCCTGGCCGTTCATGGGGGAGGCGAGCACGCCTGCCGCATCGACGGCATCGATCTTATCCGCTACCGGCGCGGCAGCGATGGCGGGCGCTGCGGAAGCGGGAGCCTCGGCGGAAGTCGCTGCGACCGGCGCCTTCACGACGTCCTCTTCACGGTAGAGCACGTTGGCTACGAGGAAGGCCACGCCGAAGGCCACGGCGAAGACGATCGTGTAGTGGATGGCGTTGCTCGTGATGAGGTAGCCGAAGAAGCCCGTGATGCCGTAGGAGATCGAGCTCAGGCCGAGGATGGAGGAGACCGCTCCGCCGGCTGCCGCACCGCAGATGGCGGCGGCGAAGGGCTTCATGGCGGGGAGGTTCACGCCGTAGATGGCCGGCTCGGTGATGCCGAGGAGCGACGAGATGCCGGCAGGCAGCGCGAGGCCCTTCTTCTTGGCGGACCTGGTCCTGAGGAAGACGGCCAGGCAGGCGGCGCCCTGGGCGATGTTGGCGGCGGAGATGATGGGGTTGAAGGGGTCGGCGCCCGTGGCCACCATGGAGGCCTCGAGGGCGTTGAACATGTGGTGCACGCCGAGGACGACCGTGAGCGGGTAGATGCCGCCCGCGAGCGCCCCGCCCAATCCGAACGGGATGGCAAGCAGGAACTGGAAGAAGTGCAGGACGAGCTCCTCGAAGGCGGAGAAGACCGGGCCGATGACGGTCATGGTCAAGATGCCGGTGACGAGCACGGTCACGAGCGGGGTGACGAAGAGGTCGAGCATGTCGGGCACGTGCTTGTGCAGCCACTTCTCGATCATGCACATGATGAAGACCGCTATGACGACCGGGATGACGTGGCCCTGGTAGCCCTGGAGCGTCACGTTGTAGAAGCCGAAGAGCTGGACTTGCGGAATGCCGCCTGCGGCGATGATCTCGTCCACGGCGCCGCTTGGGCCGACGAGCTGGTATGCGGCGCTGCCGAGCTTCTCGACGGCACCCGGGATGTCCCAGGCGTTGATGAGGCCGGTGTGGTTCATGATCATGCCGATGACGCCGCCGAGGAACTCGTTGCCGCCGAAGACGCGGGCAGCCGAGAAGCCGATGAGGATCTGCAGGAACACGAAGGAGGCATTGGCGAAGGTATGGATGAGGATCCACCAGCTGTTCGCCTCGAGGGCGTGCCCCATGGCGTTGTTGAGGCCCTCGGTGAGGCCCATCAGAAGACCTGAAGCCACGATGGCGGGGATGATGGGGACGAAGACATCGCCGAGCGTCTTGGTGGCGCGCTGGATGATGTTGCCCTTGGCCGCCGCTGCGGCCTTGACATCGGCGGTGCTGCCTGCCGGTGCGCCCGAGAGCTTGACGAACTCGTCGTAGACCTTGTTCACGGTGCCGGTGCCGAAGATGATCTGGAGCTGGCCGGCTGCCTGGAACGAGCCTTTGGCGCCCTCGACGTCGTCGACGGCGGCCATGTCGACCTTGGCATCGTCGGCGATGACGAGGCGCAGGCGCGTGGCGCAATGGGCCGCGGAGACGATGTTGTCTTTGCCGCCCACCGCGGCGATGACCTGTTCCGCTGCGTGCTTGTGGTCCATGCTTCCTCCTTTTATGTAAACGTTCTCACAATAATGACGTGCAACTTGTGAAAGACAATAGCATAACTTTATGAAATCGTTCTCATATTTCTTGCCCGAGCGGGCATTATTTTGCGGGCGGCGGCATGGATCATGGCGCGAACGGTTTTCAGCGGGTGCTGGCGCGCACCATGATCTCGTAGCCCATCAGAAGCTGCTTGGAAACCTTCTCGCCTTCTTCGAGAAGCGAGACCAGCATGCGGGCGGCTTCCTCTCCGCTCGTGCGGTAGAAGAAGTGCACGGTTGTGAGGGCGGGGTAGGAGATCGAGGCGAGAGAGCCGTCCCCGACGCCGGTCACCTGCACGTCGTCGGGCACGCATCTGCCGTATTCGCGCAGGCAGGTGAGGGCGCCGAAGGCCATGTCGTCGTTGGCGCAGACGATGGTGTCGAGATCGGGATGAGCAGCGAGCAGGCGCTCGGCGCACAGATAGCCCGAGTCGGCCGTGAACTCTCCCGTCTCGATGGCATCGGGGCCGACCTCTATGCCCGCGTCCGCGCATGCGTCGGCAAAAGCCGTGCGGCGCATCATGCCGGCAGCGACGTCTCCCTCTCTGACGCCGATGTAGACGGGCTTTCTGGCTTTCGCAAGGCAGACGCTGGCTATGTCGTAAAGGGCGTGGTAATCGTCGTGGTAGACGCAGCTCATGTCCTTGAACTGCTGGCCGAGCACCACGATGGGGACGGAGAGCGCGTCGACGGCCTGGCGGTGCGCGGGCGTGAAGACGGTTGCGATGAGGATGATGCCGTCCACCTGGTTGCGCTCGGAGAAGATGGAGAGGTACTCGACCTCGCGGCTCTCGTCGTTGTCGGTGGTTGCGAGCAGCACCTGATAGCCGTGGGCCGCCAGCATCGAGGTGATGCCCGCGACCATGCGGCCCACCGAATGCGAGTTGATCTTGGGGATGACGACGCCGATGAGCTTGGTCTTGCCCGTGCGCAGGGTCTGCGCCTGATGGGAGGGGACATAGCCCGTCTCCTCGATGATGCGGCCGATGAGCTCGCGCTTCTCCTTGGAGACGTAGCCGTCGTTGAGATAGCGCGAGACGGTTGCACGCGAGACGCCGGCGCGCCGTGCGATGTCGTTGATGTCCATGTGCGCCTCCCTGCGATGCGAATACGATATGGAACCGTTCTCACAGTAGCGCGAACGAGGCTCGGTCCGCAAGGGCGGCGCGAGGAGATCTTGCTCGCGCCCCGATGCCCTGCTCGCCCCTGGCACCAGAAGGGCTTATTCCTGCGGTTCCTGCCCCCAGAAGGCCCTATTCCTCAGGAACAAGGCTTTCTCGCGGCTCAAGGTGCAGGAATAAGCCCTTCTGGTGCCAGGGGCGAGCAGGGCAGGGTCGGGCTGAAAGAACGAAGAGGGCCCGCCGAAGCGGACCCCCCGTCGTGCGGTCGCAGCGCCCGGGCTATGAGTCCGTATCGGCCTCGCCCTGGCCTTCGTCTGCAGCATCCGGCTCCGCTCCGGCATCCGCCTCGGCATCGTCGCCGGAATCGACCACCGTGCCCGCCTCGGCCATGGCCTTGATGGTCTCATCGCCGTCGGCACGCGCGCAGTCCTTGCACGGACGGGTGAGGCCGTGCTCGTAGGCGGCCGCCGCATCGCCGGTGTAGATGTTGGAGGAGTTGATGATGTGATGGCAGTTGGGGTTGAGGTGGTACACCGTGCCGTGCTCGGTCCAATACACCGTGCCGTCGCCCAGCTCGATGGCGTTCGCCTGCATCGCCTCGAGATCCTCGGAGGATACGGGATTGAAGTCGGCCGAGGTGCCTCCGCCGATGAGCATGGCGACGAGCGCCACGGCCACGGCGACGATCTTGGTGCGCTTGTCGGCGTTTTTATCGGCGAGCGCGATGATGACGAACGGCAGGAACGCGATGACGGAGAGGATGGCGCCGAGCTGGCTCTTGATGAAGAACTCGGCGGCGTTCTTCTCGGAGGGAGGATCGATGTGGTTGGCCTTCTTCCAGAGCTGGCCTGCGATGACGATGCAGATAAGGTCGAGCACGAGGAAGACGATCATCCACACGAGCGGCTCGAAGAGCGGAAGCCTGCCGTAGAGGGGGCTCGTCTGCATGAGCGACATGACGGCGAGCACCTCGAAGGCGATGGCGACGATCCAGAGCACGATGGCGACGGTGCGCTTGCTGCCCACGGTTTCGCCGCCGGCGGCGACGTTCTTCACCTCGACGCGCGTGGCGACGTCCTTGGCGTCGGTGATGACGGTCTGCTCCTTGATCTGCTCGCCGGTGTCGGCATCGATGAAAACGCGCTTGACGGCGCGCTTCCCCTTCTTCTCCTCGGCCATCATGACCTCTTTCTGTGTTGGGCGCGCTGAAGGCGCACGGACGCGTTGCGTCCATGATACCCGTATCGGTTGCCCGATGAGCCCGCGATGGCGGGCGAATGCCCTGAGCGCGGCACCTGCGGCGCAGAGCTTTTCCGCTCGATTGCAAAAGCCGCGCATGCCTTCGCCTGCGTGCGGAGAGGCGCTATGCTGGTATGCAGAGAAACCCGACCGAAGGCGGTGGCGGATGGCACAGATGCGCGTGCAGCGCGATTCCATGGGCGCGATGCTGGTTCCCGCAGATGCCCTCTGGGGCGCTCAGACCCAGCGGAGCCTCGAGAACTTCCCCATAGGAACCGAGACCATGCCCGATGAGATCATCCGGGCGTTCGGCATCCTCAAGAAGGCTGCCGCGCAGGCGAACGTGGAGCTGGGCGTCCTCGACGCAGCGGCGGGCGCCCTCATCGCCGACGCCTGCGACGAGCTGCTCGCGGGTGCGCTCGACGGCAACTTCCCGCTCAGGGTGTGGCAGACCGGATCGGGCACGCAGTCCAATATGAATGTGAACGAGGTCGTGGCCGCGCGCGCAAACGCCCTCGTGCAGGAGCGCGGCATGGAGCTCGCCGCGCCCATCCATCCCAACGACCACGTGAACCGCTCGCAGAGCTCCAACGACACCTTTCCCACGGCCATGCATATCGCCGCCGTGCTGTCCCTGCGCGACCGGGTGCTTCCCGCCGCCCGCGCCCTCATCGCCGCATTCGAGCGCCTCGAGGCCGAAAACGCCGGCATCGTCAAGAGCGGCCGCACGCATCTGCAGGATGCCGTCCCCATCGCGTTCAGCCAGGAGATCTCGGGCTGGCGGGGGCTCATCGGGGGCGCCGTCGACGAGATCGCATGCGCATCCGAGCCGCTCAGCCTGCTCGCGCTCGGAGGCACGGCCGTGGGCACGGGCCTCAATGCACCGTCCGGCTTCGACGAGCTGGCAGCCTCCAAGATCGCCGAGCTCACGGGGGAGAGGTTCATCGCCGATCCCAACAAGTTCCGCGCGCTCACGGGCAAGGACGCCCTGGTCTTCTCCCACGGGGCGCTCAAGGCGCTCGCGGCCAACCTCATGAAGATCGCCAACGACGTGCGCTGGCTGGCGAGCGGTCCGCGCCTAGGGCTGGGCGAGATCCGCATCCCCGCCAACGAGCCCGGCAGCTCCATCATGCCCGGCAAGGTGAATCCCACGCAGTGCGAAGCCGTGACCATGGTTGCCGTGCAGGTGATGGGAAACGATGCCGCCATCGGCATGGCTGCGAGCCAAGGCAACTTCGAGCTCAACGTGTTCATGCCGGTCATCGCCTACAACTGGCTGCAGAGCGCGCGTCTGCTGGCGGATTGCATGGATTCGTTCCGGGAGCGCTGCGTGGCGGGCATCGTGGCGGACCGCGAGAAGATGGCAGCCAACCTGCATTCATCGCTCATGCTCGTGACGTGCCTCAACCCCTATATCGGATACGACCATGCGGCGCATGTTGCCAAAAAGGCATATGTCGAGGGCACGACCCTGAAAGAGGCGTGCGTTGCGCTAGGATACTTGACGGAAGAACGATTCGACGAGGTGTTCAAACCCGAGGAGATGGTCTAGATGGCAACGAGCATCGACACGCGCTGCGTCCAAGGCGGCTACACGCCGGGCAACGGCGAGCCCCGACAGGTTCCCATCATCCAGTCCACCACCTTCAAGTACGATTCGAGCGAGCACATGGGCCGGCTCTTCGACCTCGAAGCGAACGGGTATTTCTACACCCGCCTGCAGAACCCCACGAACGACCACGTGGCGGCCAAGATCGCCGAGATGGAGGGCGGCACTGCGGCCATGCTCACGAGCTCGGGCCAAGCGGCCAACTTCTTCTCGATCTTCAATATCGCGTCCTGTGGCGACCACGTGGTCTCCAGCTCCACGATCTACGGCGGCACCTTCAACCTCTTCGCCCATACCCTTGCCAAGATGGGCATCGAGGTCACCTTCGTGGCTCCCGACAGCACGCTCGAGGAGCTCGATGCCGCCTTCAGACCCAATACGAAGTGCGTCTTCGGCGAGACCATCGCCAACCCCGCGCTCACGGTGCTCGATATCGTGAGGTTCGCCGAGGCAGCCCACGCGCACGGCGTGCCCCTCATCGTCGACAACACCTTCCCCACGCCCGTGCTCTGCCGTCCCATCGCGTGGGGTGCCGACATCGTGACGCACTCCACCACCAAGTACATGGACGGCCATGGGGCGGCCGTGGGCGGCGCCATCGTGGACGCGGGCACCTTCGACTGGATGGCGCACGCCGAGAAGTTCCCCGGCCTCACCACTCCCGACGAGAGCTATCACGGCATCGTCTATGCCGAGAAGTTCGGTAACGCCGGCGCCTTCATCACCAAGGCGACCGCGCAGCTCATGCGCGATTTCGGTGCCATACAGAGCCCGCAGAACGCGTTTTTGCTCAACCTGGGCCTCGAGAGCCTGCACGTGCGCATGCCGCGCCACTGCGCCAACGGCATGGCCATGGCGGAATTCCTCGCGGCGCATCCCCGGATCGAGTGGGTGCGCTACCCGGGTCTTCCCGGCGACGCCTCCTTCGAGCTGGCCCAGAAGTACCTGCCCGACGGCACGTGCGGCGTGGTCTCGTTCGGCGTGAAGGGCGGGCGCGCCGTCGCCGAGCGTTTCATGGCGGGCCTCGAGATCGCCGCCATCGAAACGCACGTGGCCGACGCGCGCACCTGCTGCCTGCACCCGGCGAGCTCCACGCATCGCCAGATGACCGACGAGGAGCTCGAAGCTGCGGGCGTCGCGCCCAATATGGTGCGCCTCTCGTGCGGCCTCGAGGGCACGGACGATCTTATCGCCGATGTGGAGCAGGCCCTCGAACGGGCATAGCGCTATTCTTCGGAGGATTGCGGGATCGGAGGGATGAGGCCCTCTTCGGAAAGCCTGATGTAGACGCGGTTCACAAAGGTTCCGGGCTCCTCGCCCATGGCGGCGCAGAACAGGAACGATTCCGCAAGCGGGAGCCGTCGTTCGCCGGCCTCCGTCTTGCTGATGGTCGATTGCGTGTAGCCCATACGTTCCGCGAGCTCGACCTGCGTGAGGTCATGCTCGCGCCTTGCGCAGGCGAGCACCTCTCCCACCACTTTGTTGCATGCGATATCCATGCCACGAACGTAGACGTAGACGAGCTATATTCCAAATCAGAATGCCATGCATCCCAAGACGCGTGCACCCTCGGGCAGCGCCTGAATCTGTCGGGTTTGTGCCCATGATCTGTCAAGTTTGTGCCAAGGCGTCCTATGGCGCGTTCCACGGCGGATGACGGGCGGCAACAGGGGTACATTCCACATGTACGTGTTTCAGCGCACCGTGCGTTGTAAGGAGATGGATCATCATGGAGCACGAGAACATCGATACCTCCGATGGCCTCGGCAAGGACGTGCCGCACGATCCCGAGGAGGCAAGCGGGGTCCAGCCCACGGAAGCTGCACCGCTCGATTCCATGCCGGTGCAATCCGCCCAGGTTGCCGAGGCGCCCGCCGCGGAGTCCGCGCAGCTGCGATGGGGCGGCGGTTTTGGCGGGCACACGCCGCCGCATCCTCCGTATCCGGGTGCGGACGCGTCGCCTGCGCCTATAGCCCCGGCGGCCTCGGCAAGCGGCACGGCCAAGCGCGCCGGCCGTGCCGGAGCCTTCCTGTGGGGCATGTTCGGAGGTCTGCTCGGATCCGGCGCCCTTGCAGCGGTGCTTGCCGTCTCAGGCGTGCTGCAGACGCCTCAGGTGTCGGTCGTCGATCCCGCTGCCCGCACGCAGAGCGATCAGACCATCTCGATCGTCGCGTCCGATACCGACGTCTCCGTCGCCAAGGCGGTAGCTGCCAAGGCGCTCCGTTCGGTCGTGGCGGTTCGCTGCACGTTCCCGGACGGCGCGGGTGCCGGATCGGGCGTCATCCTCGATACGCAGGGCAACATCATCACCAACAACCACGTGGTCGAGGGGGCGCAGAGCATCACGGTCACCATCGAGGGGGAGACCTACGATGCCGAGGTGGTGGGCACCGATCCGTCGAGCGACATCGCGGTCATCAAGGTGGATGTCGGCGGAGCGGCTATCGCGCCCGTCGAGGTGGGCGACAGCGCTGAGCTCGTGCCGGGCGATTGGGTCATGACCGTGGGGAGCCCCTTCGGCCTCGACTCGTCCGTCTCATCGGGCATCGTGAGCTCCCTCTACCGCAACGAGCTCATGTACGGCGACACGGGCAATACCGTCTATGCCAACCTCATCCAGGTCGATGCCGCCATCAACCCCGGCAATTCGGGCGGCGCGCTCGTCAACAGCCGGGGCCAGCTCGTGGGCATCTGCACGCTCTTCTCGTCCGACACCCAGTCGTTCGCGGGCATCGGATTCGCCATTCCGGGCAACTATGCGGTCGAGATCGCCCAGATGATCATCAACGGCGAGCCGGTCACGCATGCCTACATCGGCCTCTCGATGCAGACGGTCACCGAGGAGAACGCCGCTGCGAACGGGCTCTCCGTCGATTACGGGGCCTATGTGGCCGAGGTCATCGAGGAGGGTCCTGCCGAGAGCGCGGGACTCAAGGCGGGCGATGTCGTGATCGCCATCGCCGGGGAGCGCATCGAATCGGCCGACGGCGCCGTGCTCGCCGTGCGCAGCCATCGCATCGGCGAAACCGTCACGGTGACCGTCATGCGCGGGAACGAGCGCCTCGACATCGACGTCGTGCTCGGCTCCGACGAGAAGCTCCAGGAGCTCCAGCAACAGCAGCTCGAGCAGCAGCAGATGGAGAAGGAGCGGCAGAACGAGTTCTGGAACCGCGAGGACGATAGCGGCAACGACCGCACCTTCGAGGACTACTTCAACCGGTGGCTCGAGGAGCTCACGGGCGAGGAGGGCGGCAGGTAGGCGCCGCTGCCGAATGCCGTCTGCGCGGGACGCCCTTCGGGGCGTTCCGCTTTTTTTGTCGCCCGCTTGTCGTAAGCTAGATGCGAGCAGACCATCGAAAGGAAGGCGTGGCATGGCACAGATCAAATGCCCCAGCTGCGGTACGGTGTTCAAGGTCGATGAGAGCGGCTATGCCCAGATCGTCGCGCAGGTGCGCGATGCGGAGTTTGCGCACGCGCTCCACGAGCGCACCGAGGCTGCCGAGCGCGCAGCGCGTCAAGAGCGCGAGCTCGCGTTGGCGCGCGAGCGCGAGCAGGCTCAGACCGCCCTCGCGCAGGCGCGTTCCCAGGCAGCCGAAGAGCTGGGTGCGCGCGATCGTGCGATAGCCCAGCTCAAAGAGCGCCTTGCCGCACAAGAGAGCGCCACGCAGCTCGCCGTCATGCAGGCCACGCAGGAGCTCGAGAAGCGCATCGTGGAGCTCTCCAGCCGCGTGGAGCAGGCGGCAGCCGAGAAGGAGCAGCAGCTGGCGATTAAAAACCAGCAGCTTGTGGAGCAGAAGCAGGCGAGCGACCTCGCATTGCGCGAGAAGGACGCCGAGATCGAGCGCATCCGCGACCAGAAGATGCGCCTCTCCACCAAGCTTTTGGGCGAGTCTCTCGAGCAGCACTGCGAGATCGAGTTCAACAAGGTGCGCGCCATGGCGTTTCCCCGCGCGGAGTTCGGCAAAGACACCGTTGCGGTGAGCGACGGCGCCGACGACCGTCCCACCAAGGGCGACTACATCTTCCGCGAGTCCGACGATGCGGGCAACGAGATTGTCTCCATCATGTTCGAGATGAAGACCGAGCAGGAAGACGGCGTCGGCCATAAAACCAACGAGGCGCATCTGAAGAAGCTCGACGCCGACCGCCGCAAGAAAAACTGCGAGTACGCCGTGCTCGTGTCCACGCTCGAGCCCGAGAGCGACTACTACAACCAGGGTATCGTCGACATGTCGTGGAAGTACGACAAGATGTTCGTCATCCGCCCCCAGTTCTTCATCCCCCTCATCGGCCTTCTGCGCGGTGCCGGCAACAACGCCATCCGCTACAAGGCCGAGCTCGCCGAGATGCGCCGCCAGAACCTCGACGTCACGCATTTCGAGGAGGCGCTCATCAGCTTTCAAGACAGGTTCGGCAAGGATTACGAGCGTGCCGGCAAGCGCTATGCCGAGGCCATCGAGAGCATCGATAAGGCCATCTCCGATCTTCAGCGCACAAAGGACAAGCTCGCCGCCTCGGAGAACGCGCTGCGGCTGGCGAACGACAAGGCGCAGGGCCTCACCATCCGCAAGCTCACCCGCAAAAACCCCACCATGAAGGCCCTGCTCGCCGAGGCGCGCGAGAACGTCGAGACGCCCCGGGAGGGCGAGAGCGGTTAGAACGCTCGCAGGCGCTGGCTGAGCGATTCTTCGCGGCCGATGAACGCTCATGTTCGCTCTGGTTGACATATACCCCTAGGGGGTATATTCTCTTCATCAAGAAAAACGATGAGGAGAGAACATGACCAACGAGACCTGCTGCCAGATGAAGCACACGCCTCGCTCCGAGGAGCTCAAGCGCGATGTCACGCGCCGCATCAACCGCGCCGTGGGCCAGCTCAACGCCATCCGAGAGATGGTGGAAGGCGATCGCTATTGCGGAGACGTGCTGGTGCAGCTCGCTGCGGTGGAGAGCGCGGTCAAGGCCGTCTCGCGCGAGATCATGCAGGACCACCTCGAGACCTGCGTGGTGGAGCGCGTGCAGGCAGGCGACGTCGCCGCCGTCGACGAGGTCATGCAGCTCTTCAAGCGATTCATGTGAGGTGCACGCAATGAAGGAGACGTTCGATATCACGGGCATGACCTGTGCGGCCTGCTCGGCGCGCGTGGGCAAGGCCGCCTGCGGGGTCGCGGGCGTGGATGAAGCCAACGTCAATCTGCTCAAGAATTCGATGGAGCTCGTCTTCGACGGCACGGACGAGACCCGCTCCCAGGTGATCTCGGCCATCGAGCGCGCCGGATACGGGGCCGTTTCACGCGCGCAGGCGAGCGGCTCGGGAGCGGTCGGCGCCTCTGCCGCCGCCAACGACCCCTCCGCCATCGCGAAGGCCGCCATCGAGGAGAAGCGTCGCCAGCTCATCGTTTCGGCGATCTTCTCGGTGCCGCTGTTCTACGTGGCCATGGGGCCCATGTTCGGCTGGCCGCAGCCCGCCGTGCTCGCGGGGCACGGGGGCATGATGGCTGCGGCGCTCACGCAGCTGCTCCTCTGCATCCCCATCCTCCTCGTCAACCGCCGCTACTTCATCAACGGCTTCAAAGCGCTCTTCCATGCGGCGCCCAACATGGACTCGCTCATCGCGCTGGGCTCCGCAGCATCTGCCGCATGGAGCATCGCGGGCCTGTATCGCATGGCCGTCTCGCTCGGACACGGCGATTTCGAGACCGCGCATGCGGCCTTCCATAACCTGTACTTCGATTCTGCGGGCATGATCTTGACCCTCATCACGCTGGGCAAGTTCTTCGAGGCCCGCGCCAAGGGCCGCACCACGGGAGCCGTCACCGCGCTCATGGATCTCGCGCCCAAGACGGCCACGGTCGTGCGCGATGGCGCGGAGCAGGTCATTCCCACCGAGCAGGTGCGCGCAGGCGATCGCGTGGTGGTGCGTGCCGGCGAGTCGGTGCCGGTCGACGGCATCGTGGTCGAGGGCGCCGCCGCCATCGATGAGAGCGCCATCACGGGCGAGCCGGTTCCGGTTGAGAAGACCGTCGGCTCGCAGGTCACCGGCGCCACCGTCTCCATGCGCGGATGGTTCGCCATGGAGGCGACGGCGGTGGGCGAGGACACCACGCTCGCCGGCATCATCCGCCTCGTGGATGAGGCTACAGGCTCCAAGGCCCCCATCGAGCGCCAGGCCGACCGCATCGCCGGCGTGTTCGTGCCCGTGGTCATCGCCATCGCGCTCGCGACCTTCATCGTCTGGGTCCTCGTCGCACGCGACTTCGCCACGGCGCTCACGCATGCCGTGAGCGTGCTCGTGATCAGCTGCCCGTGCGCGCTCGGGCTCGCCACGCCCACGGCCATCATGGTGGGCACGGGTCGCGGTGCCGCCAACGGCATCCTCATCAAGAGCGCCGAGTCGCTCGAGACGGCATGCTCGGTGGGCACGGTCGTGCTCGATAAAACCGGCACCATCACCGAGGGCGCCCCCCGCGTGACCGATGTGCTCGTGGCCGATGGCGCCACGCGTGCAGAGCTCATGCGCACGGCTGCCGCGCTCGAGCGCAAGAGCGAGCATCCCCTGGCCGCAGCCATCGTCGCGCATGCGGATGCCGCGGCTCCTGCCTGCGATGCCTCCGTGCGCGTGGAGGGGTTCGGACAGGTTGAGGGTGCAGGGCTCGTGGCCATCGTGGACGATCGCGAGGCCTTGGCGGGCAACGCGCGCCTCATGGCCGAGGGCGGCGTGGATATCGCCGAGCTCGAAGATGCCGCCGCGCGGTGCGCAGACCAGGCCAAGACCCCGCTCTTCTTCGCGCTCGACGGCAAGCTGCTCGGCCTTATCGCCGTGGCGGATCCCGCCAAGGAGACGAGCGCCGCCGCCATCGCGCATCTGCACGGCCTGGGCGTGCGCACCGTCATGCTCACCGGCGATGCCGAGCGCACGGCGCGTGCCATTGCGAGCGAGGTGGGCGTCGACGAGGTGGTCGCAGGCGTGCTGCCCAGCCAGAAGGAGGAGAAGATCCGCGCGCTCCAGCTGGACGGCACACGGGTTGCCATGGTGGGCGACGGCATCAACGACGCCCCGGCGCTCGCTCGCGCCGACGTGGGCATCGCCATCGGCGCCGGCACCGATATCGCCATGGAGTCCGCCGACATCGTGCTCATGCGCAGCGATCTTTCCGACGTCGCGGGCGCGCTCGAGCTCTCGCGCGCAACCATGAGGAACATCCGTCAGAACCTCTTCTGGGCGCTGTTCTACAACACCGTCTGCATCCCCGTGGCGGCGGGAGCGCTCGCCCCGCTCGGCATCGCCTTGAACCCCATGATCGGCGCGGCCGCCATGGGATTCTCGAGCGTGTTCGTGGTGACGAACGCGCTGCGCTTGAGGTTCTGGAAACCCGCACCGGCATCAGCGGCGGCGCCTGCCGCCTTGAAGAAGGAGGAAGCCATGAGAAACGTCGAGCTCAAGATCGAGGGCATGCATTGCCAGCACTGCGTCGCCAGCATCAAGGCGGCGCTCGAAGCCGTGCCGGGCGTGCGCAACGTGGAGGTCTCGCTCGAAGAGGGCAGGGCCACGCTCGAGGCCGGCATGACTGCCGGCGATGACAAGCTCGTCGCGGCCGTCGAGGGAGCGGGCTTCAAAGCATCCATGGCGTAGACGCGCCGCCATGCCGTCCAGCGAATCGTTAAGCCTTTTCCTATAATAGCCGAGGCTTTCTCGGCTCCGGAACGGTAGCGTACTACATACGGAGGGCGTTCTACGATGAGGAGGGGGCATGCTGAGGGTCGCTGTCGTAGACGATGAGGCTTCGGCACGCAGCGAGCTCGTCGCCTTGATCACCCGGTTCTCCAGCGAGAACGGCATGCAGGTCGCCGTGGCGGAGTATGCCGACGGCACGGAGTTCCTCGTAGCGGGGGCAGCCGAGGACATCGTGCTGCTCGATATCGATATGGCCGAGGTCAGCGGCATGGATGTCGCCCGCCTTCTGAGGAAGGCGGGCATCGCGTCGGAGATCATCTTCGTGACCAACATGGCCCAGTACGCCATCAAAGGATACGAGGTGCGCGCCCTCGACTTCGTGGTGAAACCGGTGCGCTATGCTTCGTTCGCCATCAAATTCCGCCGCGCCGTCGACATCGCGGCGCGCAAGAACAACTCGCGCATACCTGTGGAGACGCGGGAGGGCCTGCGCTACGTCGACACCTCCGAGATCATCTACATCGAGGTCAAGGGCCATAAACTCATCTTCCATGGGCGCAGGGGAACGTTCGAGGCATGGGGCACGATGAAAGCGGTCAGCACCGTGTTCGAGCCGTTCGGGTTCGCGCTCTGCAACGCATGCTATCTCGTGAACCTCGCGTGCGTGGTGAACGTCGCCCAGGATACGGTGACCGTCGATGGGGGAGACGAGCTCAAGATGAGCCGGGGCCGCAAGCGGGGCTTCATGGACGCGCTGACGCATTCGAACGGGGTCTGACGTGGCTGCGGTCTGGCCGTATATCGAGTGCTTCAGCACCATTCTCGTTGCATGCGAGCTGCTCTTCTGCGTCCCCATGCTCGAGTTCAAGGTCAACAAGGGCGTGGCCGTCGCGGCGGTCGTCGCCTTCCTCACGATCTTCAACTCGCGCGCCATCAACGACGCGTTCGGCGGCGAGGCGGGCTCGGTCACCTACTGGACCATCTCGCTCACCACCGTCGTGATCTTCGCCGCGTCGGTGGTCCTCATCCACCTGCTCTTCTCGTGCACGAAGCGGCTCGCCCTGTTCTATGCGACGGCGGGCTATGCAACCGAGAACCTCATCTTCTACGTTCGCAACGCCGACACGTACTTCTCGCCGTTTCCCCTCGCGGGGCCTGCGCTCTCCCTCGTCAAGCTCGTGCTCTCGCTCCTCATCGCCTACGCGGTCTACGTCCTCCTCGCGAAGCGCTACCCGCGCGGCCACGAGCCCCATGTGAGCGGTCCCTACATGCTCATATTCGTGGTGGTTGCGCTGCTTGTCACCAACGTGCTCAACACGTGGGTGCGCGTGGACGCCATCCAGCGCCCGCCGGTCGCCCTATATGCGATGCTGTGCAACCTCATGCTCCTCCTCATCGAGTTCGATGTGTTCCGTCGCTCGTCCATGGAGCTCGAGCGGCAGATCCTCGAGCAGCTCATGGTGGAGCGCGAGCGCCAGCAGCGTCTCTCGCAGGAAAACGTCGATCTCATCAATATCAAGTGCCACGACCTCAAGCACCAGATCGCGGCGCTGCGCGACATGCCGGCGGGCAGCGAGCGCGACAAGACCATCGGCGAGCTCGAACGGGCGGTGCTCATCTACGGCAGCATTGCCCGCACGGGCAATCCCGCCCTCGATACCGTGCTCACCGAGAAGAGCCTGCTCTGCGAGGGCCGTTCCATCGAATTCACCTGCATGGTCGACGAGGGCTGCCTCGAGGGCATCGGGCCCGTCGATCTCTACACGCTCTTCGGCAACGCCCTCGACAACGCAATCGAGGCCGCCGAACGACTCGACGATCCCGAGGATCGCATGATCAGCCTGCGTGTGGAGCGGCAGGGAGCGTTCACGCGCATCTGCGTCGAGAACACCTGCGCGGGCAGCGTGGCGCTCGTGGGAGGGTTGCCCGCAACGTCCAAGAGCGATGCCGGCTACCATGGGTTCGGCCTCAAGAGCATCCAGATGATCGTCGAGCGCCTGGGAGGCAACATGGTCATAACGCCGCGCGAAGGCCTGTTCACCCTGTCTATCCTGCTTCCCCGCCGCTCCGAACCGGACCCCTCGGAGCAAGTTGCGTACTGAATTGCGCATTCCGTGACAAAATCAAACTGCCCTGCTACGCCTCTTTTTATAATGCGGCCAAGGTTCACGGCCGCATGGCCGACTCAGGGAAGGAAGGGCCCACTATGTCGAGCTCCATGTCACGCAGGAATTTTCTTGCAGCCTCCGCCGCGACCACGGCAATCGCAGCGCTCGCCGCATGTACCGGCGACACTGAACCGCAGGACGGCGGCGACGGCGGCGACGGCGGCGAAGCCGCTTCTCCCGAGAACGTCGGCGTCGATTCCGGTTTCGGTTACATGGTGGTCGAGCAGGAAGGCGGCGCGCGCCTGTCCTACTCGCCCGAGAGCGGCCTCGGCCTCATCGAGGACGGCGGCTTCTATTTCAAGGACTTCGAGGGCACGGGCGAGCTCGTGCCGTACGCCGACTGGCGCAAGAGCGCCGAGGAGCGTGCCGAGGACCTGGCGCAGCGCGTCTCCATCGAGCAGATCGCCGGCCTCATGTGCTTCTCGGCCCACCAGCGCGACATCGTCGATGACGATCTCGTGAACGAGGAGCGCAAGGCCTTCCTCGACGGCAACGTACGCGCCGTCCTGAACGCCATGGCCAGCTTCCCCGCGTTCAAGCAGGCGATGTTCTCCAACGCCATGCAGGCCTACGTCGAGAGCTCCGCGAACAAGATCCCCATCAACTTCTCCTCCGATCCGCGCAACGGCAGGAATTGCACCGACTGGCCGGGCAACCTCGGCCTCGCCGCCACCTTCGATCCCGAGATCGCCAAGCAGGCGGGCGCCGGCATCGCCAAGGAGATGCGCGAGATGGGCGTCGCCACGTTCCTGGGTCCCCAGACCGATATCTCCACCGACCCGCGCTGGGCGCGCTTCAACGGCACCTTCGGCGAGGATCCCGCCCTGTCGCGCGACATGTGCCGCGCCCTCATCGACGGCCTGCAGTCCACGGTGGGGGAGAACGGCGAGGATCTGGGCTGGGGCACCGGCTCGCTCGTTTCGATGGTCAAGCACTGGCCGGCCGAGGGCGCGGGCGAGGGCGGTCGCGAGGGCCACACCGACGGCGGCAAATTCGCCGTCTATCCCAACGACAACTTCGAGGCCCTCATGATCCCCTTCGTGGACGGCGCCTTCAATCTCGACGGCAAGACCGGCTCGGCCGGCACCATCATGACCTCCTACACCATCGCCTACAGCGATGACGAGGAGTACGGTGAGCTCGTGGGTTCGGGCTTCAGCCGCTATAAGGTCACCGACCTGCTGCGCAACCGCTTCGGGTTCGAGGGTGCCGCCTGCACCGACTGGGCGGTCCTCAACGATCCCGACGAGGGCATCTGGACCTGCTGGGGCCTCGAGGACACCGGCGTCTGGAATCCCGCCAAGCGCGCTTCGAAGGCGGTCGAGGTGGGCGTCGACCAGATGGGCGGCTGCAACGATCCCCAGCTGCTCATGAGCGCCTACGAGGACATGAAGGCAGAGCTGGGCGAGGAGCAGGCCGAGGCCAACTTCCGCGCCTCCGCTAAGCGCCTGCTGCTGGGCTACTTCAACACCGGCCTGTTCGAGGATCCCTACGTCGACGTGGACGCTGCGCGCTCCGATATCGACAAGGGCATCGAGGAGACCATCGCGGCAGCGCTGGACGCCCAGGTCAAGGGCATCGTCATGCTCAAGAACCACGACGGCGTCATCAAGGCCGCCGAAGGCGAAGCCAAGCCCAAGGTCTACGTTCCCATGCGTTACACCGCCGCTGCCAGGACCGCATCGGCCATGGGCGTCGCCAACTGGAACGACAGCCCCGCCAGCTGCGAGCTTCCGCTGACCCAGGGCACGCTCGAGAAGTACTTCGAGGTCGTCACCGACACCCTCGCCGAAACCCTGACCGGCGAAGCCGATGCCGACGGCAACCCCACGCCCGCGCTCGAGGATCTCACGCGCCTTACCGCCGCCGACCTCGCCGACTGCGCCTGCGTGCTCGTGTGCGCCGCCGCGCCCGCGAACGCCTCCTCGCGTCGAGGTCAGGACGAGAACGGCGAGTTCATCCCCCTGTCCGTGCAGTACCGCCCCTACACCGCCGACAGCGAGTTCGTGCGCGAGACCTCCATCGCCGGCGATCTTCTGCCCGATGGCACCCGCGAGAACCGCTCCTACTTCGGCAAATCCTCCATGGTCAACAACGAGGCCCAGCTCGATCAGATCCTCGATGCTGCAGCGCTCGCCAAGGAGGCGGGGATCCCCTGCATCGTCATCCTCGACATCACCCAGCCGATGTGCGTTCACGAGTTCGAGTCCGAGGTCGATGCGATCCTCGTCTCCATGTCCGGCTCCACGGAGGCCGCGTGCCGTATCGTCGCCGGCATGGATGAGCCGTCCGGTCTGCTCCCCATGCAGATGCCGCTCGACATGATCGCCGTCGAGAAGCAGGCGGAGGACACCTCGCGCGACATGGACGTCTACGTCGACGCCGACGGCAACGCCTACGACTTCGGCTTCGGCCTGAACTACGCGGGCAAGATCGATGACGAGCGCACCGCCAAGTACTGCGTGCCGGTGCTCACCGCGATCGGCGCATAAGCTCCGTGCGGATCATGCGCGGTGCCGTTGCCTGTTCGCCGCGCTCTTCCTTCCCAGAACCGGCCCCCTTTCGGGGGTCGGTTCTGTTGCAGGCCGGTCTTCTGCCGAATGCCGGTCCGTCGGATGCCGGCTTTCCGTCCGATGCCGGTTCCGGTGCTTCCAAAAAACTACCCATTGGTTTTCTCTTCAAGGCCTGTATCCCGATGCCATCTGGGCTTTTCTCCATTGGTTTTTCCCTGAGAGAAAACCAATGCGTGGTTTGAGGGCGCCCATGCCAGCGCGATGAGCGCCCTGCGGAACAGATAATCAGATGGTGAATGGAGAATCCCTCCGTGCGAGCTTCTCGAAGCCGCTGCGGAGGGATTCAAGCAATACAGCCTGTCTCATCGAGTGCGGGGCTATGCTGAAGAGCCTTTCCCGGTCACGGATGCCCTGCGGCGCATGGCGCGCGCCGCCACGATGCAGGCACAGGCGATGGCTGCCAAGGCCATGGGGGAGGCGGATCCATCGCCGGCTGCGGGCAGGGGTTTTGAGGGGGTGGTACGCGCAGGCGGTTTATTCGGGGTGGGTTCGCTGGGCTTGGCGGGGGTATCGTCCTTCGTGTTGGTTACGATGAAGCCGTCTGCGGCGTCGCCTTCGATTGTTGAGGAATAGCCTTCGACCGCATCTTCGGCAATCGTGTAGACATGCTCACGGCCGTCCGCATCGTACTTCGCAAGGCCGTCGAAGGTGAAGCTCCAGTTGTCATCGGCGGTGACGACCGTGTCGCCGACCTTCTGGCCGTCGCGCAGCAGGATGATGGTGATGGAGTCCGGGCGCATGCCGTCGCGATCGTCCGCATCGTTCCAGACTTTGGTGCCCGAGACGGATACCGTCACGGTGTTGACGATAGAAAAGCCGCTCGCGGCGTCTCCGCTGATCGTGGGCGTGTAGCCGGGCACCTCCCGCTCTGCAACCGTGTAGGTGTACTCATGGCCGTCTGCGTCGTTCTTGGGAAGGTTCTCGAACGTCATGGACCAGGTGCCGTCTTTGTCGGGCGTCATGGTCTGGTAGCCGACATACTCCCCGTCGCGATACAGCTCAACCTTGACGGATTCGGGCCGAAGCCCTTCTATGTCGTTCCCATCGTCCCAGGTCTTGGAGACGGAAATCTCCGTCGTTTCGACGGACTCACCGATAAAGACGCTGCCGTTCGAGCCGATGCCGCCGCCACGGGTAGCGGACGTGTTGCCCGTGATATGCACCGCTGCCAGGCCGAGCGCCTTCTGCACGCCCGGATCGTCTGCGGCGAGATCGTTGCTGAGGGAGAGGGTTTCGCCCCAGAAGGCATGCAGGACACCTTTGAGCCGATCGAGGGGAACCTCGGTGCCGCTGTCATAGACCCACTTGTATGCGCCTCCGCCGAGCATGGAGGGCGAGATCTCGTACACCGGATCGCCGCTGTGAGCGCCGTAGGAGAGCGACGCCTCGATGTAGAGCTCGCGCGCGTTGCCCGTATCGGTGGTGTTGCCATAGAACGCGGCGCCGTTGGTCAGGTTGATCTCGGTGACGGAGACGGGGCAGGCAGCGTAGCCGCCGCCCGTGATTGCCGCGTTGTTGCCGGACACCTCGACGTTGGTAAGGTACAGCTCGCCGTTATGGTAGCTGCTGTACGCGCTGGAGTAGCCGTTGACGTAGATGCCGCCGCCGCCGAACAGCGCGCTGCCGTCGCCCGTGGCAGTTAGGGAGTTGTTAGTGATGTTTCCGCCTGTAATATAGGCGATGGCGTAGGTGGGCGTCCCGCCGTTGCCCGAGGCGCTGTAGCCGGCCTGCACGAAGATGCCGCCGCCCGCACTTCCGGCGGTGTTGCCGGAGATGGTGCCGCCCGTCATGGTGAGGACGGGGCTGCTCCCCTCGGAAGCGTAGAAAGTTCCCATCGAGATGCCGCCGCCGCGCTCGAAGGCGGAGTTGCCCTCGATGGTGCCGCCGGAGAGGTTGACGCTGGTTCCATTGGCAGCGCAGATGCCGCCGCCGTTTCCGCCGTAGCTTATTTGGAGGCTGGAGCTTGCGCCCTCGATTGCGCGATTGCCCGTTATGGTGCCGCTTGACATGTTGATGGCCGCATTGTAGATGCCGTAGATGCCGCCGCCCTGCACGGCCTCGTTGTTGCGGACGGTGCCGCCCTCCACGTTCACGGTGCCCCTGTTGGCAAAGACCGCACCGCCGCCTTCGGGATACCAGTTCCCACGGCTCTCGACGCTGTTGTTCTGCAGGATGGCGCCTTCCCCTATGGTCAGGGTGCCGCCGTAGACGCCTACAAGCGCACCGCCGCCGCCGGCTGAGTTGCGGGACACGCCCGTCTGACCGTCGCCGCTCCTGCCGTCGAGCACGATGTCCTGCAGGATGACGGAGGCACCCTGCGCGACGTTGATCAGCTCTCCATGGTAGCCGTTTCCGCGTGCGAGGGTCTTGCCGCCCAGCTCCCAGGTGCCGGCATCGCCGGAGACCTGGAGCGCGCCCAAGACGTAGATGACATCGCCGCCGGATGCCTCCAGAAGCTCCTTTGCCTTGGCGAAGGTCTTGACGGGCGCTGCCTCGGTGCCCGGATTGGCGTCGTTGCCCGATGAGCCGTTGACGTAGATGGCCGCGCGGTTCGCGGGGCCTCTCAAAGCGATGTCCGGATCCTCGTCGGCTGACGAAACAGCTGCATCTGCTTCAACGTTCTCGCCGGGCTCATCCTCTGTCTCGGCGAGCACGCTCGCCGCATCATCGGTATCCGCATCCAGGTCGTTCTGGGGAGAGGCCAGGCCGTCCGCCGTTGACGTGCCGTCGGCCTCGGGGGCTCCGTCCGCGCCCGGCGCGCCATCCTCCTGTGCGGGGTTCGATGCGGGGGGCATAGCCGCCGTGTCGCCACCGGCGTCCTCCCCGTCACCCTCATCGGGGAGGTTGGCCGCTTCCGACGCGGCATCGGTTTGCGAAAGATCCGACAGGCCGGGTGCGGCGAATGCGACCGCCGGAACGCTGATGCACGCCGCCACGAGCAGCGCGAGCGCCCATTTGAAGGTTCTCGACAAGGTGGCCTCCCCTGATGAAGGTAGGACATATATTGACGTGATGTACGGTAGCCATCGTATCACAATCCCGAGAGAGCACGGGCTGAAGCTGCGGGATCAATGCCGCCGCATGGGCCGCCGCCCAGCCTGCAGACCTTGAGCCCGCACCGCCTTCGCGCGGAACGATCTTCGCGGCGGCGCCGTATGCGACGTCCTGCGGTCGTGCGATAATGGCGGATGGAACACACGATGCAAGGAGATGCGCATGGCGGATATCGCGAAAACCCAACCCTCGCTTTTCGGCGACCTGTTCGATGAGCAGCCCGTCTCGCAAAAGAAGCCCGCATCGGCAGCGGCATCCGCCCCGGCGCGCTGGGCAGAGCTCAACGGCATCCTCAACCAGGCAGCCTACGCCTACTATGCGCTCGACGCTCCCGAGATGACCGACGCCGAGTTCGACCGTCTCCTTCAGGAGCTCCTGTTCCTCGAGAAGGAGCATCCGGAGCTCGTGACGCCCGACTCCTACACGCAGCGCGTCGGCGGCTACGTGTCTCAGCAGTTCGAAGAGGTCGTCCATGCCGCGCGCATGTACTCCATGGACGATGCGATGGATCTTGACGAGCTCGACGAGTGGCTTGAGCGCACCGATGCGGCGCTGGGCGCGAGTGCATCCAATCCGGTCGCCTATACCTGCGAGCTCAAGATCGACGGTTTGGGCGTGGCGCTCACCTACCGCGACGCCCATCTCGTGCGCGCTGCCACGCGCGGGCGCGGCGACGTGGGCGAGAACGTCACCGACAACGTGCGCACCATCTCCGACGTGCCCCGATCGCTCGCTTCGTCCGGCCTCGGGAAGGTGGACGGCGGCGGGTTCGGCACCTCGATCGAGGTTCGCGGCGAGGTGTACATGCCCAAGGAGAGCTTCATGCGTCTGAACGAGGAGCGCGACGGCGCGGGCGAGGCCGTCTTCGCAAACCCGCGCAACGCGGCGGCGGGAAGCCTGCGCCAGAAGGATCCCAAGGTCACGGCCTCGCGCAACCTCGCCACCTTCATCTATGCCGTGGCCGATACTGCGCCGCTGCAGGTGGCGAGCCAGTGGGAGTTCCTCCAGTGGCTGCGCGCCTGCGGGTTCTCGGTGAACCCCAACGCCCGCCGCTGCCGCACCGCAGCCGAGGTCCGCGCCTTCTGCGCCGACGCCCTGGCGCATCGGGGCGACCTTCCCTACGACATCGACGGCGTAGTCGTGAAGGTGGACTCCTTCTCCGCCCAGGAGGCGCTCGGCTTCACCGCTCGCGCGCCGCGCTGGGCCATCGCCTATAAGTTCCCACCCGAGGAGAAGCGCACCGTCCTGCGCGAGATCCGCATCCAGGTGGGCCGCACGGGCGTGCTCACGCCGGTCGCCGAGTTCGATCCCGTGGTGGTCGCCGGCTCCACCATCGCCCGCGCAACGCTCCACAACATCGACGAGATCCGCCGCAAGGACGTGCGCGTGGGCGACACCATCGTGGTCCACAAGGCGGGCGATGTCATCCCCGAGGTGGTGGGCGCCGTGAGCGAGCTGCGTCCGGCAGGCTCGGTCGAGTTCGAGATGCCCGCGCGGTGTCCGAGCTGCGGCAGTGCGGTCGTGCGCGAGCAGGGCGAGGTCGCCTATAGGTGCGTCTCCATCGACTGCCCCGCGCAGGCCGTCGAGCGCCTCATCCATTGGGGCAGCCGCGGCGCCATGGACATCGACGGTCTGGGCGACGAGCTCATCAAGCGCATGGTCGATCAGGGCCTGCTCGCCGACGTGGCCGACTTCTATGACAAGCTCGATGAAAAGACGCTGGCCGGCGTGTGGACCGGGCGCGTCTACGAGACCGCATCCAAAGATCATGCTGCAGGCGATCGGATCCCCGTCGGGCCCACCATCGCGGCCAAGATCATGGCGCAGGTGGACGATTCGCGCCACCGCGGCCTGGCGCGCGTGCTCTTCGGCGTGGGCATCCGCCACGTGGGCGCCAACGTGGCCCGACTCCTGGCAGACCATTTCGGCAGCCTGCAGGCGCTTATGCTTGCGAGCGAGGCGGATATCGCCGCCATCGACGGCATCGGCCCCAAGATCGCATCATCCGTGCGCGGGTTCTTCTCGGTGCCGGCTAATGTCGCCGTGCAGGAGCGCCTGCGCGCAGCGGACGTCGCTTTGGAGCAGGAGCGGCGCGAGGATGCGCGCCCGCAAACGCTTGCTGGCCTCACCTTCGTGCTGACGGGATCGCTCGAGCGCTATACGCGCGACGCAGCGGGCGAAGCCCTGAAGGCGCTGGGCGCCAAGGTGTCGGGGTCGGTTTCCAAGAAGACGAGCTTCGTCATCGCCGGAGATGCGGCGGGCTCCAAGCTCGTCAAGGCGCAGCAGCTGGGCGTGCCCGTGCTCGATGAAGATGCGCTGACACGCATCATCGAGACGGGCGAGGCACCTCGGGCATAGCGGGTCGTATCCGCCCTGCACACGCGCATGTCGGGAGCTTTTGCGCAGGTTTCCCGACGGGGAGCGTCGAACCCGCGTGCTGGGGTACGCTCCTTTATCGGGAACCGTTCTCGATGTGTAAAGAGAGGGCATCATGAAAAAGCGTTTCCTAGGCATGCTTGCGGTCGCTGCCGTGTGCTGCATCGCCCTCGCGGCCTGCGGGTCTGCGCAAGACGACGTTTCCAACTTCATCGGTGAGTGGCAGATGATCGCCACGGATAACGTGGCCGACCCCGTCTCCGAGGAGGAAGTGCAGCGTATGAAGGAGCGCGGTCTGACCGTCGATCTTACGCTGTCCGCAGATGGAACGTGCGACTTCAACATGTTCGGTGAGCCTGAGGAGGGCACGTGGAGCGCGCAGAGCGCTACCGAGGGCACCCTGCTGCTGGAGGGCCAAGAGGTCGAGCTCACGATCGATCCCGACACCGGTCGCCTCTACTTCAGCCAGGAGGGCGAGTCGCTGGTCTTCGCGCGCGTCTAGCGCCTTGCGCTGATTCTGCGCATCTTTGATTCGAGGCGCTCCGAGAGGGGCGCCTCGTTTCTTGTAGACGAACTTAGGCGCTGGGCTTTCCCTCGTAGTTGAGGCCGGCGCTTGCGCGCGCGAAGGCCGCTCGATCGTCGCGTACGAGCGCTTCGGCGAGCACGCCGTATTTCTCGAGCGCCTCGTCGTAGAGGTCGGCGAAGCTTGCTGTGGAAAGCTCGCCCGTCCACGGGTTCATCCATTCGTTGTTGGATAGATTGGCAGCCGCGCATTCGTGGGTAGGGTTCGATCGATGCGCCATGGCGCGCGTGAGCGAGTGCGGACGCACGAGGCTCTCCACCGTGGAGATGAGCAGCGATCCTGCGGAGTCGTAATCGTCGATGGCACGCAGGTAGATCTCGTAATCGCGCACGGCTGCAGGGAATGCGGCGGATGATATGGAGATGCCGAACACCTTGAGGGCGACGGCGCTCATGATGGCACCCGAGGCGCGATCGATGGAATCGGTGCGTGCGAGCGCCGTCGAGGGAGAGAAATCGCGCACGTCCTGGCTGCGCTTTTCCCAGAGCACCCAGGTGTCGAGCTCGGACTCGATGAGGCCGTGCAGCTCGCGTTCGGCGTCGGCGAGATCGCTGCGCATGGCGGCGAGCTCCTTCTGCCCGGCGTAGACGATGGGGTGCGCGATGCTGTCGAGTGCGTAATGGCCCACGAGCCCCAGCACGAAGGCGCGGCCCACGCCGGCGTCGGCGGAAGGAAGGCGCGAGAGCGCTTTGCGTGCGGCGAAGAGCGCCTCGACTATGTGGGTGCGATGCATGTCGGAGGCGAGCTTGCGCACTGCTGCGGTTGCGGACGGTTTGCCGAGAACATGCGTGAAGCACGGGTCGGGTCCCTGATTTCCCAGCAGGAAGGCAAGCAGCTCCTCCTGTCCTTCGACGATGCCCTGCGGGAGCTTGGCGACAGTTTCTTGTCCGAAGAGATGGTGTGTTATCAGTGCAGGCATGGTTTCTCCCATACGACGGTTCAGCCCATTATAGGGTATAGCACCGAATGCGCCGGAATCGCGTTGCGCCTTCGTGCCGAGGGACGATCCGATGTCGCTCAGCCAATACAGTTCCCCTCAGAATTTAGAGTTATGCACGGTTGTTATCTGTCGGTGGGATTGTGTGCCGAGGCTTATCTGGTAGAACACTCTCCGCCTACGTGCGATGGGGTCAAGCAATCGTGCATAACTCTAAATTCTGAGGGGAACTGTGCAGGCGGGGCTGTGCACGCGGTAGCGCCTTGCCCGAGGGACCTGGCCCGGCGCCTGTTCGCGGCGTAATGTATCATGATTGTGATAAAGCCCCGACGCGACAGAGGCATGCGCGTATGTCATTGCAGATTCTTTCAACCGATATCCCCGACCTGCAGAATCCCCGGCTCATAGGCTGGCTGCGCAGCGCGCGCGCAGGCGGGCGCCCCGTGGCGGCATTCGTCCCGTCCGCATCGCAGGCGCTCGAGTTCGCGCGCACGCTCTCCGCGTACCCCGAGCTCTCTCTGGGCGTTTCCTGCACCACACCGCTCTCATGGGCGCGCGAGCGCTGGGAGGTTTGGGGCGATGGGCGCGCGTTCGTCGATCCTGCAGCGCGCCATGCGCTCGCCTACAAGCTCGCGGTCATGGACGGGCAGGAGGGGCTTTCTCCCGTCACGGGCATGGCGCGCACGCTTGCAACCATGGTCGAGGATGTCCTCGCATGGCTTCCCGCCGAGCCCGATGCGCGGCTTTCCACCGCCGAGCAGCGATTCGTCGACCTCGCCCTTCGCTATGGGGATCGGCTCTCGCACCACGGATTCGTCGAACCCTGCGAGGTCATGCGCGCGCTTCCGCGCATCCTCGCCGAGCAGAATGCGACGATACCTGCCGTCGTCGTCACGGGATTCGCCGAGGCATCCTTCGCCCTCATCGAATTGCTGGCAGATCTCGCACAGCTCACGCAGGTCTACGTGTCCGTCTGCGACGACGGACATCCCCAAACCGAGCTCGCGCGGACCTTTGCCCAGCGTCTTGCCTGCGCTGCCGAAGCGCGCGGCGTTGCGGTCGAGCGGGAGCGGGCTGCGTGCGAGGCCGCCGCCTGCTCGGGGGAGCTCGCCCAGCTTAAACAGGCGCTCTTTAGAGCAGGCGAGCCGGGCGTCGTGCTTCCCGCGCCTTCGGGCGCCGTGCGGCGCGCCATCGCGACGGGTCCCTTCGCCGAGCCCGAGCTCATCGTGCGCGAGGCGGAGCGTCTCGCGCATGCTGGAGCGCAGAGCATCCTCCTTTGCGTTCCCGAAACCGGTGCCGCTTGGGATGAGCTTGCGCCGCGCCTCGCCGCGCGCGGCTTCCTCGTGCACGGCGAGGCGCATCGGCGCATCAACCTCACGCCCGCCTGCCGAGCCTTTCTCGCATTCGCCTCGTGCGTGGCGGAGATCGCGGACGCTGCGCGTGCATGGGCCCCGGTCCAGCCGGGCCTCATGGGTCCCATGTCGTGGTGGCCGCCCCGCGCCATCACCGACTTCATGCTCTCATCCATTTCGGGTGTATCGAAAGAGGCGGCATGGAGCCTCGATAAGCGTCTGCGCGGCAACCGTGCGCTCACCCCTCAAGCGACGCTCGATCTCCTGAAGCGCGAGAGCATCACCTCGCATGCGTGCGCGCAGGCCGCGCGCCTCATCCAAGACGGGCGCATCGGCTCGGCGGCGCATCTGCTTGCGCGCGAGCTCGTCGCAGGCGGTGCCGACCCCTCATCCGCCGATGTCTCCCTGCTCGAGGCCATCGCGCAGATGCAGGCCTCCGTCGCGCGCCTGGGGCTGTCCGCTGCAGGCGATCGCCGCATGGCCGTGCCGGAGCTCGTCGAGCTGCTTTCGTTCATGTGCACGTCGCTCGACGTCCCCGCCTCTTCGTGCCTCGGCTCCGAAGGCGCCTCGGCAACGGTGCGCATCTGCACGCGCGCGCAGGCGGCGCGTCTTGCGCCCGCATCGGCTGACGCCGTGATATTCACGCAGCTCACCTCGGCTGCCTGCCCGCTCAGGCAGGCGGACGACGCTCTCGCGCGCCTGCTCGGCAAGCTCGGCCTCTCCCTAGGGCCCGACCCCCTCGCGCTCGCACGCCACCGGTTCTCGCGTGCGCTCGCCGTCGCCCGTACGGCGGTCGTGCTCGAGATGAGCGCGCACGATCGCGATGCCAAGCCCACCTATCCGGCCGTCGTCCTCGCCGAGCTGCTGGCCTGCTACGGGGAGGGCGCTCCGCCGCCCCAAAGCATCGAGAACGAATCGTCGCCGGCGGCGAAGCTCTCCGCTTCGGGCGAGCAGCCCGCTGTGCAGGGAGTCTCGCCGCTGCCTGCGGACGACTGGATCGACAACCGCGCCATGCTCGTCCTGCCGCGCCCCGGATCCTCCGGCAGCCGGGAACTCTCGCTCTCGGCAACCCAGATCGAGAACTACCTCGCATGCCCGCTCAAGTGGTATGCGCAGAACCGCATCAAGGTCGATGGCATCGACGCCGATTTCACCAACCTGCAGAAGGGATCGTTCGCCCACGTGGTGCTCGAGCGCACGCACCGCGAGCTCATGCGCCGCGCCGCCGTATCCCAGGGGCTTATCGGCGCGGATGATCCCGCAGACGCGCTTGATGCGCTCTACGTGCCCGGGTCGCGCGTGAGCCATGAGAACCTCGCCGATGCAACGGCCCTGCTCGACGCCATCTTCGACGAGCATCTCGCGTCGCAGCACGATCGCGCCCTCCACAAGGATTCGCTCTCGCTCGTGCCCCATACGGCTTCCGAGAAGCACCAGATCGATCGCCTGCGCGCAGACCTTCACTCGGCGCTCGACTACGAATCGACGCGCTTCCAAGGCTTCGAGCCGCGCTTCTTCGAGCAGCGCTTCGGCACGGGAGCCGGTGCGGATCGCGTGCTCTACGCCGGCGCGGAGCTCATCGGCACCATCGACCGCATCGACGTCGGTGCGCACGGAGAAGCGCTGGTGATCGACTACAAGCACAAGTCGCACGCATCGTTCGCCAAAGAATATGCCATCTTTCCCAAGAAGGGCTGCCCAGGGGGCTTCTCGCTCGACGCCTTCCAGCTGCCCGAGCACATCCAAGCTCTTGCGTACGCGCAGGTGGTGCGCCGACTCCATCCCGAGCTCACGGTGGTCGGCGCCGCGTTCTTCTCCACCATGGGCACCGGACCCGACAAGCACGCGATCGCGGGCTTTCTCAATAAGAACGTGGCCCCGCGCGTGATGGGGGAGGGCGAGGCGCAGAAGCTGGAGCAGGCCATGTGCCCGCCCGAGGGCACGTCGTTCGAGGATCTCCTCGACGCCACCGAGGAGCGCGTCGCGCAGGCGCTCGAGCACCTTGCAGCGGGGGAGATCTCCGCGCATCCGCGCGATGCGGGCGCCTGCAGGTACTGCCCGGTCATGCGCTGCGAGAAGAGGCTCGGTTGATATGGCGAACACCCCCACTCCAGAGCAGCAGGACATCATCGGCACCCTCGACGCCCCGCTCTTCGTGGCCGCAGGAGCCGGTTCGGGCAAATCCTCCACGCTCGCCGAACGCGTGGCCTGGGCGCTCACCCCGGGTTCCGGCAAGGACGGCGCGCCCTTCATCGACTCGCTCGACCGCGTGCTCGTCATCACCTACACCCATGCGGCCGCCGATGAGATCCGCGAGAAGATCCGCGCGCGTCTGCGCCGCGACGAGCGGCTTGCCCACCATGCCCTCTCGGTCGATACCGCGTGGATCAGCACCATCCACGGCATGTGCATCCGCATCCTCAAGGCACACGCCTTCGATCTGGGCCTCAACCCCGAGCTCGAGCTCATCTCCGAGACGCGCGCCGCGGAGCTGCTCGAGGCGTCCATCGATGCGTGCGTGCGCGATCTCGCGCGCAAGGAGGAATACCGCGCGCTCTGTGCGGCCTTCGATATCCGCGGCCGCGCATCCGGCGCAGCAGATGCCGCATCCACCATCGTCGGCATGGTGAAGGCGCTCGTGCACGCCGCCTCATCGGGCGTGGAGGGCCTCGCTTCGCTCACCTTCCCGGGCCGCACGGAGCCGCTTGCGGCCAAGCTCTCCCGCTATCTGGAGGCCTGCCGCACCATGGCGGAGCTCATCGATGAGGCCGGTTTCAACCCCAACGAACGCAACCAGACGTCCCGGAGCGCGCTCCACGCCGACATCTCCGCCATGTCGTCGCTGCTCGCCGGCGCGGAGCATGACGATGCCGCCGTGGCCGTCTGCATCGATGCGCTCGCCAAGCCCGACGGCAGGGCATTTTCCTCCCAGACGCTGAAAGATGCGTGGAAGGAGCTCCAGAGCGCATACCGCACGCTCGTCGTCTCCCAGGCCCTGGCCGCAAGCGCCCCGCTCAGAGACGATCTCGTGCGCTTGGCGGAGCGCGTCGAAAAGTCGTATGGCGCCGCCAAGGCAGAGCTCGGCGTGGTCGACAACCCCGATCTTCTGCGCATGGCCCACGACGCCTTCGAGCGCCATCCCGCGATCGCGGCGCTCTACGGCAGCACGTTCAAGCTCGTGATGGTCGATGAGTTCCAAGACACCAACGAGCAGCAGGTCCAGATGATACGCGCCCTCGCGGGGCCCGAGGCGGTGCATCTGGCGACCGTGGGCGATGCCCAGCAGTCCATCTACCGCTTCCAAGGCGCCGACGTTTCGGTCTTCAACAACCGGGGCGCGTCGGTTGCGGAGACGAGCCATCGCCGCCTCACCGTCAACTTCCGCAGCCATGCCGACATCCTCTCCTTCGTCGAGCGCACCTGCGCGCACGGCATCATCGACTCCTTCATGCCGCTCGAGCCCGTAGAGCGGCCCGCGAGCTCCTATCGCGCGCCCGCGTTCCCGCGCATCTCGGTGGAGCTCGCCTCGGGCGCCTCCGGCAGCGATGCCGCGCGACGCCGGATCTGCGCCCTCCAGCTGGCCGACCGCATCCAAGCCTATCTCGATGCGGGCGGCTCTGCGGGCGATGTGGCGCTTCTCATGGGCAGCCTCACCCACGTCCAGGTGTATCTGGACGCGCTGCGCGCCCGCGGCATCGCATGCGTGGTGTCGGGCGGATCCACGTTCAGCGCTGCGCCCGAGGTCGCCCTCGTTCAGGCGCTGCTCGATCTGCTCGCCAACCCCTACAGCACCCAGACGGGCCTCTACCCCGTGCTCACGAGCGAGATCTTCTTCTGCGATGCCAACGATATCTGCCTGCTCGCGACGAGCAACCACGAACCCCTCGACGAGACGGACGCGCGCGCGTTCGACAAGCGCCGCCTCGCCGACGGCTTCCTCGCCTATGTGGAGCAGGGCGATGCCGCGCTGCCGCACGGTTCGCGCCCCTCGGAGCGCCTTGCGCGGGCGGCGGACGTGCTCGGCCGGGCCTTGGAGCGTGCACGTAGCTGGCAGCTGAGCGACGTGCTCGAGGGGATCGTGCGCGAGTCGGGCTGGATCGCGCGGCTCGAGGAACAGGGCCCCCAGGGAACCGCCCAGGCGGCAAACGTGCTCGCCGCCATACGCTTCGCCTCCGAGCTCGCCGACCGAGGGTCGTTCGGCATCTCGCGTGCGGCGCACGAGTTCGAGCTGTGGCTCAGCGTCGCCCGCCAGGGCCTCGCATCGCTCGATACGGGCGCCGAGGGCGTGGTGCGCGTCATGACGGTCCACGCCTCGAAGGGCCTCGAGTTCCCCGTATGCGCGGTGGCCGAGCTCTGGCATGCCCCGCGCTCGTCGAAGGCGGGCATCTTCTGCGAGAACATCGGATCGCAGATCTGCGCCGCGCTCATCCCCAAGGAGGCCGGCGACCTCCCGCCGTACGACGGCACGCTCCCTCCCTCCCCGGAGGCGCCGCTCGAAGCTTGGTGCGCCTACCTCGTCGGGCTCCATGAGCACGCCGAGATGGCCGAGAAGGGCCGCCTGCTCTACGTCGCCCTCACGCGCGCGCAGGAAGCCCTCATCCTCAGCCTGTCGGTGCAGACGGCGAAGAAGACCTACGCCTATGGCACGAACTGGTCTCCCCGGCTCGCCAGCGACGCCGTCTCGGCGCTCTTCGGCGCAGCGCTTCCCCCGCTGGGCTGCTCCACCGCAGAATACGGCGGCATGGCGCCCGCATACGTGCGGCATCTGAGCGTCGACAAGCCCGCGCAGGAGGGGGACCTTCCGCCGTTCGAGCCCGCCGACGCGCTCGAGGCGCGGCTCCCGGCGCAGCAGCGCTACGATGAGGTCGCGCTCTTCGACCCTGCGGTGGCAGACGGCGTCGCCCAGACGCGCCTCGCGGCGCGCCCTTGGAACGATCGCAGGGGCACCTTCAGCTACTCGTCGGTCCATGCTCTGCTCGGCGAGCAGGACGCAGCTCCCGAGGCAGTGCCCGCCGTTCGGTCCGAGGGCCCGGCCTTCCACCGTGCGTCTGCCGTTCTCGATGCGGATGAGGGCGAACCCGCCCCCCGCGCGGACGATGCCGACCGGGCGACCGACCTGGGCTCCGCGTTCCACCAGCTCGCCCAGGCCATGGCGGAATGCGGCAGCGCACCCTCGCCCGAGCGCATCGCTGCAGCATGCCGCACCTGGCAGCTCACCCGCGCCCAGCGTGCGCGTCTCGTCTCCGCGCTCGAGCGCTGGACGGGCTCTTCCCTGCGCGCTGAGACGCTCTCGTACGCTCTCCGCCGTCCCGAGGCGCCCTTCTTCATCGCCGTCGAGTCGCCCTACGGCACCCACCTCGAGGGCGCTATCGACCTGCTCTGCACCGATCCGGGTTCGCCGCAGGCGCTCGTGGTCGACTACAAGACGGGCGATGCGCATCTCACGCTGGAGCAGATCCGCGCGCGCCATGCCCTGCAGGCAGCCTTCTACGCGAGCGTGCTCGTGCGGCTCGGATATGAGAGCGTGGAGTGCGCCTTCGCGTGCGTCGAGCTCGACGACGGCTCCGGCGAGCCCGTCGTGGTGCGCTATCGCTTCGATGCGGACAACCCGCCGACGTTCGATCTGGGGTAGCCGCATCGGCGCGGGGCGGGCGCCTGCCGCCTGCGTACGGGATGCGATGCAAACAACCGTTCGCCGAATGCGGTCTACCTGCATGAACATTTCAGATGCACTGCTCACATCCGTGAAGCGCCCGCCGTGGATTCGCCTGCAATCGGGTATCCTGTAAACCATCGAACCGGGCGCAGAACACAAGGAAAGCGAATCAGATGTCCTTCGTACACTTGCACAACCACTCCGACTTCTCCATCCTCGACGGAGCCACGCGCGTGAAGGATCTCGTCGAGCGCGCGGTGGAGTGCGACATGCCCGCCGTCGCCCTCACCGACCACGGCTATCTGTTCGGCATCCCCAATTTCGACCTCGCCTGCAGCGGCTATAACAAGGATCAGGCCGACTACAAGCAGTGGCTCAAGGATTGGGAGCACTTCGAGAAGGGCTGGGATCTCGACGAGCCAGGCGTGGATGCGGCGGATGCCAAGCCGCATGATCGCGCCCATGCCCAGTGGGAGCGCGACGTGGCCGCATGGAACGGCGCCCACGATCTCTCGCTCAAAGATGCCTGCCGGCCCGAGCCGCTCATCAAGCCCATCTTCGGCTGCGAGGCCTACTTCATCCTCGATGACTGCATCGAAAAGGGCACCAAGCAGGTGCGCTACCACCTCATCCTGCTCGCTAAGAACGAGACGGGCTATGTCAACCTCATGAAGATGATGTCGAAGTCCGCCAACGAGCTGTTCTACTACCGCCCGCGCACCACGCTCGACATGCTCCGCGAATACCACGAGGGCATCATCTGCCTGAGCGCCTGCGTGCAGGGCATCATCCCCCAGATGATCATCGCCGGGCGCTTCGATGAGGCGCGTCAGTGGGCCCGCACCTTCCAAGAGATCTTCGAAGACGATTTCTACCTCGAGATCCAAGACCACGGCCTCGAAGACCCGCACTGGAACGGGTGGAACGACCGCAGGCTCTCGGAGTACATCGCCAAGATGGGCGCCGAGCTGGGCATCAAGGTCGTGGCCACCAACGACGTGCACTACCTCAACCGGGAAGACGCCCCCACGCAGGACATCATGAGCTGCATCGGCACCAACTCCAAGATCGAGGACACCAACCGCAAGCAGATGGCGGGCTCGGAGTTCTACTTCAAAACCGAGGAGGAGATGCGCGAGCTCTTCTCATGGTGCCCCGAGGCGCTCGACAACACCCTCGAGATCGCCGCCAAGTGCACCTACGGGCTCGACTGGTCGCACATGTACCTGCCCAAGTTCCCCCTGCTCGACCCCGGCGAAACCTCCGAGGAGCGCTTCCGCAAGGAGTGCGAGGAGGGTCTGGCGCGCCGCTACGGCCCCGATTGGCGCACGCTCACCATCGCCGGCGTCAACGTGCTCGAGCGCTTCGAGCTGGAATACGACGTCATCTGCACCAAGGGCTTCGCCGACTACTTCCTCATCGTGCAGGAATACGTGCGCTGGGCAAAGCAGAACGGCATCGGCGTCGGCCCGGGCCGAGGCTCGGCGGCCGGTGCCATCGTGGCCTACGCCATGGACATCACCACCTTCGATCCGCTCGAGAACGGCCTCATGTTCGAGAGGTTTCTCTCCATCGAGCGCTCCGAGATGCCCGATATCGACATGGACTTCGACGACGAGCGCCGCCTCGAGGTGGTGCAGCACGTGCGCGAGCTCTACGGCGCCGAGCGCGTGTGCCACGTCATCACCTACTCCACCATCAAGGCCAAGCAGGCCATCAACGATGCCGCGCGCGTCCTCGACTATCCGGTCTGGATGGGGCAGAAGCTCTCCAAGATGATCTCGAGCGCACCCAACGCCACGCTCTTCTCGACGATGAACAAGAAGTCGAAGCACCCCGACCAGTACTCGCAGGACTTCGTCGATGCCTACAACAAGGAGGATGACGCGCGCCGCATCATCGACGCGGCCCTCGCCATCGAGGGGCTCACCCGAGGCGAGGGCGTGCACGCCTGCGCGGTGCTCATCACGCCCACGCCCGTCAACGACCACGTGCCCACCAAGCTCGACACCAAGGGCGGCGTCGAGATCACCCAGTACGAGGGCCATTCGGTTGCGGACATGGGTCTGCTCAAGATGGACTTTCTGGGCTTGCGCACCCTCACGGTCATCTCCAAGGCGCTCAAGAACATCCGCGCCAACTACCCCCACGCCTCCGACATCGAGCGTATGCCCGCTGCGGTGCGCGCCACCGTCAAGCCCGGCGCCACCTGCGTCGACATCGATGTCGATAAGATCCCCTTCGACGACCCCAAGATCTTCGCGCTCATGGGGCGCGGGCACACGGCGGGCGTCTTCCAGATCGAGTCGGCGGGCATGACATCCACCATCAAGGGCATGCAGCCCAGAGAATACAAGCAGGTCGTCGCCCTTATCGCCCTGTATCGTCCCGGCCCGCTCGGCGCCGGCATGGTCGATCTCTACATCGACCGCATGAACGGCAGGAAGGAGGTGGCCTTCTACGACGAGCGCCTGCAGGACATCCTCGCCGAGACCTACGGCACCATCGTGTACCAGGAGCAGGTCATGCAGATCTCGGTTGCCATGTGCGGGTTTTCCAAGGGCGAGAGCGATTCGCGCGTGCGCAAGCCCGTGGCCAAGAAGAAGATCGCCCTCCTTACCAGCACCGAGTTCCACTGGGAGGACGGTCATGACGAAACCACCTACGACCATTGGATGAACGGTGCGGTGCGCAACGGCTACAGCCGCGATATCGCCCCGAAGATCTGGGACGACGTGCTGGAGTTCGCGTCCTATGCCTTCAACAAGAGCCACTCCGCCGGATACGCCATCCTCGTCATGCAGACCGCCTGGCTCAAGTCCTATTTCCCCAAGGAGTACATGGCGTCGGTCCTCACGTCCTACATGGGCAAGACCGACAAGATCACCCATTACATCTCGGCGTGCCGCCACGAGGGCATCAAGATCCTCCCGCCCGACATCAACGAGAGCGGCACCGACTTCACGGCCACGGCCGAGGGCATCCGCTTCGGCTTCGCCGGCATCCGCGGCGTGGGCGCCGGCGTGGGCGAGGCCATTCTCGCCGAGCGCACCAAGGGCGGCCCGTTCAAGAGCCTGTACGACTTCTGCGAGCGCGTCGACAGCTCGCAGGCGAACCGCCGCGTGGTGGGCACCCTCATCAAGGCGGGCGCCTTCGACTCCACCGGCTACACCCGCATGCAGCTTTGGAGCTTCATCGACGAGAACAACCCCGAGAACATCTTCGACGCATCCGCACGCCGCCAGAAGGAGCGCGCGGTGGGCCAGCTCTCCATGTTCGATCTGTTCTCAGACGTGGAGGGGTTCTCGAATGCCATCCCCGAGCCCGACGGCATCGAGTGGGACCGCACCCTCAAGCTCGCATACGAGCATGAGACGCTGGGCATCTACGTCTCCGACCACCCGCTGCGCCCCTACGAGTACGCCCTCGCCAAGGCGCGCGACTTCACGCTTGCCGACATCCAGGTTTCGGATGAGGTTCCCGATCCCGTGACGGGTTCCTCGCGCACGCGCCACAAGGTTCCCGAGGGCAAAGCCGTTCGCCTCGCCGGCATGGTGACGGGCCTGCAGAAGAAGAACACCAAGAACGGCGATGCCATGGCGGTGTTCACGCTGGAAGACATGGAGGGCGAGGTATCCTGCGTCGTCTTCCCCCGGCTTTACCGCGAGAGCGCTGCCGCCCTCGCCGGCCAGGTCGATCTCGAGACGGGTGCAACCAGCGGCAATGTGTTCGTCAAGCTCTCGGGCAAGCTCGAGCGTTCCGATCGCGGCGATCAGGTCATCTGCCAGAGCATCGAGCCGCTCGTGCTCTCCGACGAGGCCAACCGCGCCAAGGTGGTCGAGATCAACATTCCGGCGCGCATGCTCTCCCGTCCGCGCATGGACGAGCTCGGCTCCATCTTCGGACGCTATCGCGGCATGGACCGCGTGGAGCTGCGCGTGGAGGGTTCTGCGGGGGAGACCATGCGCATGGAGCTGCCCTCGCGCATCGATGCCCATAACATGGTGCTGCTCGCCGAGGTCGCCGACCTCTTCGAGCGCATCGCAACCGTCCGCGTGGTGTAGCGCGCTGCTTCACGATTGCCGCCGCATTCCTGCGGTATAGTTAGTCTATCGGGGAGAGGGCCCCGTGCAAGAGAGAGGAAACGTTCATGGCAGAAGTCAAATTCTATCGCTGCAACCACTGCGGCAACATCGTCGCTATGGTCAAAGACGCCGGCGTGGTGCCCCACTGCTGCGGCGAGCAGATGGAGCTGCTCGTTGCCGGCGCCGTCGATGCGGCTGCCGAGAAGCACGTCCCCGCCGTCCGCGTCGAGGGCACCGATGTCATCGCGCGCGTGGGCTCCGTCGACCACCCCATGCTCGCCGAGCACTACATCGAGTGGATCGCCTTCGCCGACGGCACCAAGATCGGCATCAAGTACCTGAACCCCGGCGACGACCCCGAGGCCACCTTCACCATGACCGCGAGCACGGGCACCGTCTACGCCTATTGCAACCTGCATGGGCTGTGGAAGGCCGACTGCTAGCCCCCATCTCGCGTTCGTTGCAGATTACCTGAGCATCCCTCCGCGTCCGCCCTTTGCCGTAAGATGGAAAGGAACAGATGCGGAGGGATTTTCATGAACATAGCCATCGCCCAGATGCGATCGACCCCCGGCGCGTTCGATCAAACGCGCACGCGCATGCTCGACTTCGCGTCCCGCGCCCAAGCGCAGGGTGCGCGCCTCGTCGTGTTTCCGGCGTTCGCCATATCGGGCGGATGCCCCATCGACGAGGCTGATCAAGAGGGGTTCATCACCGATATGCTTGCCTGTCTGCAGGCGTTTGCCGACGAGGCTCCGATCGACTGCCTGATCCCCGTGGTGGGGGAGATCGACGGCATGCCGCTCTACGAGGCGGTGCTCGTGCGCGACAGGACGGCGCATGCCCTGCGCATGGAGTCCGAATTCGAAGCGCTCAGGCGGACGCTTCACGGCGACGAGGCGGGCGACGGATCCGGCTCCTTCCTCAGCTTCGAGTTCGAGGGCATGCGTTTCGCTCTCGCGTTCACGAGCGAGGACCTCGACGCCATCGGCGAGACGGGCCACGCCTTCGATGCGGTGCTCTTCGCCTCGACGTACTCCTTCGCGCACGATAGCGCCTTCACGCAGCTGTGCTCCTCGCTCACCGAGACGCGCTACCCGAGCGACGCCGAGCGCATGGGCGCCTGGCTTATCGCCGTGGGATCGCTCGGCGTGTTCGATACGCAGGTCTTCTCGGGCGGCTCGTTCGTGCTCGCCCCGTGGGGCGAGCTCGCCGCCGAGGCGCCCTCCTTCGAAGAGGCCCTCATCACGTATCCCATCGATCCCTCATCCGAAGGCCCGCTCGCGCAGCCGCTGACCCCCGACGTGCCCGATCGCCTGCTCATGCTCATGAACGCGCTCATCTTCGGACTCGCCGGCTTCTGCCAGGCGGAGGGCGTGCGCGACGTGGCGCTCGTCATGGACGGCTCGCTCATCTCGTCGGCGATCGCCGCGCTCGCCTGCGATGCGCTCGGGCCCATGCACGTGCACGCCTGCGTGGGCGGCGCTGCATCGGCGGAGCTCGATGCGGCTGCGCGCGATCTTGCAGCGCGGCTGCGCATCGACGTCACGCTGGCGCCCGAAGGATCCAGCCTCGACCAGGTGGAGCTCATGCGCGCGGAGCTTGTGCGCGGCTCCGGGGCCCTTGCCCTGATCAATCTCGATAAGACGGGCTTTTGCCTCGAGAACCGCGCCGGCGTGCTCAGCGTGGGCGGCCTCGCCCCGCTCGCCGACGTGTACCGCTCCGATGTGCTGGCGCTCGCCCGCATGCGCAACACCATCTCCCCGGTCATCAGCCCGGCCTCCATACGCGCTTGGAGCGTGCCGCCCATCGAGGGGATCTCGCAGCGTTACCTCACGCCCGAATCGGCGCTCGAGTTCGTGGACTACGTGCTGTCGGGTCGCCTGGAATGGGGGCGCACCTACACCCAGATCGTGGAGGAGGACTGCGGCGACGAGCTTGCCGGGCGCGTGCTCGAATGCCTGCGGATCCGCCGCATGGCGCGTCTGGCGGCGCCGCGCACGCTGATCGTCTCGTCGCGCTCGCTCATGGAGTCGCCCCAATCGTTCGGCCTGCGCTGGCACGACTCGTTGCGCGATCGCTCCGATCAGGGCTTGGAGCAGATCACGGGCTATCTGCACGCGCGCACCGCCGCGCAGGGGAGATCCTCGGGAGAAGATTATCAGCAGGAGCTCAAGGATACGCTCTCCTTCCTGCGCGACCTTGCAACCTCGGGCGAGCTCTTCGCCGGATTGGCGCATGAGGAAGCGCCGGAGGACGCGTCGCGCGAGGAGCCCCGTCCCGACCCTGCGGACGATTCGTGGACGCTGGGCAACCCTTTCTCGGTCAACTGATGTCCGTCCTGTGGTAGCATAGAACGAACGTTCTAACCGTCATCGGGAGGATATGTGATCATCCTCGGCATCGATCCAGGGCTTGCGCACACCGGCTGGGGTGTGGTGGAGACGCGCGGACCGCTGGTTCGGGCGCGCGCTTACGGCTGCATATCCGGCACGTCCGACGAGCCCATCGATATGCGTCTCGGGCGCATCTTCCGCGAGATCTCGCAGACCATCGCCGCCTACGGTCCCACCGACCTCGCCATCGAGAAGATCTTCTTCGGGCAGAACGCCCGATCGGCCATTCCCACCGCCCAGGCGCGCGGGGCCGCCATCGCAGCCTGCGCGGCGTCGGGGCTCGTCGTGGGCGAGTATACGCCCATGCAGATCAAGCAGGCCGTCGTGGGAACGGGGAGCGCCGATAAGGCGCAGGTCATCTACATGGTGCGCCACGTGCTCGCCCTCGATCACGACCCCAAGCCCGACCACGCGGCAGATGCCCTCGCGGCGGCCGTATGCCATGCGCATCTCTCCCGCGTCCTCTCGTCAGCCCAGTCCCGCATCGCATCGGAGGAGCAGCAGTGATAGTCCAGCTCACCGGAACGCTCATCGAAGCCACGCCCAGCCATGCCGTCATCGACTGCATGGGCGTGGGATACGAGCTCGGCATCTCCGGCATCACCGCGGCCCAGCTCCCCGCAGCGGGCACCTCGGGCGTCACCGTGCTCACCCGTCTGATCGTGCGCGAAGACGCCCAGGAGCTCTACGGGTTCTCCACGCGCGAGGAGCGCGCGCTGTTCGATCAGCTCCGCGCTATCTCGGGCGTCGGCCCCAAGCTCGCGCTCGCGGTGCTCTCCACCTTCACGCCCGCCCAGCTCGCCACGGTGGTCGCCGCCCAGGATGCGGCGCGCATGGCGCAGGTGCCCGGCGTGGGCAAGAAGAAGGCGTCGCGCCTGCTCGTGGAGCTGTCCGACGTGTTCCACAGAAACGTCGAGCTCAAGATGCTCGTGGGCCTCGCCGAGGCGCCCGCCCCGGCATCGGGGCAGGCGCAGGGTTCCCCCGCCTCCGAGGCGACGGAGGCCCTGCTTGCGATGGGCTTCACCTCAGCCGAGGTCGAGCTCGCCCTCGAAGGGGCGGTGGAGGCCGGCATCTCGAGCACCAAGGACATGCTGTCGTATGCCCTCAGGCGCCTGGGAGGTGGTAGATGATGTGGGAAGCATCGGATGACGATCTCTTTGCGGGAGCAGGTCAGGCGCATCGGGAAGGCACGCGCGGCGTTACGGGCAAGCTCACCGCCGAGGATCTCGAGCAAGACCGCACGCTGCGCCCCCGCACGCTCGACGAATACTGCGGCCAGCAGCGCGTGCGCGACAATCTGCGCGTGCTCATCCAGGCTGCCAAAAAGCGCAACGAGCCGCTCGACCACGTGATCTTCTCGGGCCCTCCGGGCTTGGGCAAGACCACCCTCGCGGGCGTCGTCGCCAACGAGATGGGAGCCACGCTGCACACCACGAGCGGTCCCGCCATCGAGCGCACGGGCGATCTCGCCGCCATCCTCACCAATCTCGAGGCGGGAGATATCCTCTTCGTCGACGAGATCCATCGCCTCAACCACCAGGTGGAGGAGGTGCTGTATCCCGCGATGGAGGATTACTTCCTCGACATCGTCATCGGCAAGGGCCCGGCGGCGCGTTCCGTCCGCCTCGATCTGCCGCGCTTCACCCTCGTGGGCGCCACCACGCGCACGGGCCTGCTCACCGGCCCGCTGCGCGACCGCTTCGGCATCTCGTATCGCCTCGATTACTATACGGCCGATGAGCTCGCCCAGATCGTCACCCGTTCCGCCGTTCTGCTGAACGTCGCCATCGATCAGGAGGGCGCCGCCGAGATCGCATCGCGCAGCCGGGGCACGCCCCGCCTGGCGAATCGCCTGCTCAAGCGCGTGCGTGACTACGCCCAGGTGCGCGGCGACGGCTCCATCGACGTCGAGACCGCCGCAACGGCGCTCAAGTTCTTCGAGATCGACGAGCTGGGCCTCGACTCCATGGACCTCAAGATCCTCCACGCGCTCTGCGAGACGTTCCGCGGCCGCCCGGTGGGCCTCTCCACCGTTGCGAGCGCGGTGTCGGAAGACCCTTCCACGCTCGAAGACGTCTACGAGCCCTATCTCATGCAGCGCGGTCTCATGGTCCGCACCCCGCAGGGCCGCCATGCCACGCCCGCCGCCTTCGCCCATCTCGGCATCGAGCCGCCTCGAGGGGTGCTGTAGGCATGCTGCAGAGAGACTATCTGCTCGAGGTCATCGTGCGGTTCGTCGAGATGCTCGCCCGTGCGCTGCGCCATGCCGTCGAGCAGCAGGACGAGGCGGGCTGCCATGAGGCCGAGCGCGCCGTCGCCGAGCTGCTCGAGCTCGAGCCCGACACGCTCTCCGCCCTCGCGCCGAACAGCCTTGTCCAGCTCATGGAGCTCTCGGGCATAGGAGAGAGCGTGTGCGCCCATGCGGGCTATGCGCTCGACCGCGTCGCCGACATCTATGAGGATCTGGGAAACGATGCGTGCGCGCGCATGCGCCGCGCTCAAGCGGAGGCGATCGAGGAGGCGTTCGGCTTCGATCTCTCGCAGGTGCCCGACGAGCTCGACGAGCTCGATCTCGAGCTGTTCGGCTAGCCGCCCGCCTCATCCCCGGTCCGCGCGCTGCGCGGCGGCACATAGGCGGCCGCTCCCGCATCGTGCACCGCCTGCACGTCTCCCGGCTCGCCGAAGATATGCCCGTAATAGTCGTATTCGAGCAGCACCGCGCAGAAGTTGACCCTGTTCTCGACGTAGCGCGTGGTTTCCTCGACGTAGCCGTCGGGGACGACGGCACCCTCGTGGGAGATGAAGGTTGCCGAATCGGCGAAATAGGTGCCGAGGTCGCTCACCCAGTCGTACGACAGGTTGAATGCCACGGGCTTGGCGTGGGAGAACACGTCGCGTCCTGGGAGCAGGCGCGAATCCCATTCGGCGCCGAAGAGGTTCAACAGGGTGGGAAGGATATCGCAGGCCGACATCGGGTCGTCCACGACGATGGGTTCCGCGTCTTCGAGGCTTCCTGACCAGATGATCAGGCGGTTATGGTCGCGCTGGATCTCGTTTTCAACGCTGTAGCCGTAGAGCTCGGAGAGGCGGTCGAGCGATCCGTCCTCGTCGAGACCGTAGGGAAAGTGGTCGGCGCTGATGACGATGACGGTGCGGTCGGCCATGCCGCGCTCTTCGAGCTGCCCGATGAGGTATTCGAGCGCGCGGTCGAGATCCATGTTCGCAGCGAGGTAGGCCGCCACCGGCTCCGAGAAATCGAGGCCCAGCTCCTCATAGGCATCCTGATGCTTCTCCGACATGGCGTTGCCGCCCCATGAATAGCCGCCATGGCCCGAAACCGACATATAGTACACGTTGAAGGGCTCGGCATCGCAGTAGAGGTTGTCGAACGTGCCCCTGATCATCTCGTAATCGGATTGGGGCCACTGCCATTCCACCCACTGCTCCATGCCGTTGCCATAGCCCATGTACCCGTTGTTGTAGCCGAGGGCGTTGTGGGTGATGTCGCGGTCGTAGTAGGTGTGGGTGTTGTTGTGGAACGCCCATCCGTTATAGCCGAGACGGTTGAGGACGTTGCCCATGGTGAAGTAGTTGTTGTCCTCCGCCTTGCCTTTGACGGAGTCGCCGCCCTCGGTTGCCAGGCATCCGAAGATGTTCGCGCATTCGCCGCCCGTGGTGCCCGCGCTTGCGAACTGGTAGAAGTTGGTGAACTGGATGCCTTGCGTCGCCATGCGGTAGAGGGTGGGCGTGGTGTCGGGGCGAATCGCCTCGGCGGAGAAGGCCTCTGCGGAGATGAAGATGAGGTTGAACCCTCGGAAGATGCCCGTCATGGAGTTCCTGGTCGAGGGCGAGAGCGACTGCACGTAGGCGTCGGTGCTCTCGAAATCGCCGGAAAGCGACGAGAAATCGATGTCCATCGCCGCAGGGCCGAAGCTCTCGGTATCGATGTGCTCGCCCACCGCATGGAAGACGAGCTGCGAGAGGTTGCGGCCTACGGCGAGGGCGATCGGCGAGGTCGTGCGCGCGGACTCGACGTGATACGAGCGCCCCGAAGACGCGCTGCCCTCCTGAACGTCTCGGATAAGGCTGGTGGCGAGGCCGAAGTTGGGGACATGCGTCTGGAAGCTGTAGCGGGAGAAGAAGGTCTGCCCGAACGGCCCCAAGGCGAGCAGGACGAGCAGGCAGGCGGCATACGATCCGCATGCCAAGGCGAGCACCGGCCACCTCTTCCGCGCAGGTGCGCCGCGCTCCTCGCGGGGAAGGTGCCGTCCGCGCTGCGAGCCGCCGCCGCGCTCCTCACGGGGAATGAACCATGAGAGCGAGAACGGCAGCAGGAAGAGGGCGATGAAGAGGATGCCGGAGGGCGTGAAGACCAGGCCCGCAACCTCGCCGCCGAACTGGTTGGCAACGCCGCCGGCACCGGCGACGACGGTCTTGACATCGTAGAATACCTTGAACGCGCGGAACACGAAGCACTCGATGCCGAAGACCACGCCGAGCGCGAGGACGGCGAGCCGGCGGATGATCCGCGCTCCGGCGGGGGGAAGGAACGAGATGACGAATTCGAGTGCGAAGCCGAGGGCGCAGGAGAGGAGCGCGATGGGGAGCAGGGCGGGGACGAACGGGGTTCCCGTGGCGAACTTGAACACGATTTCGAGGAAGAGGAGGGCAAACGGGATCAGGAAGAGCTCGACGCTCCAGCACCACTCGGTCTCGGCGTTGTCGACGGTAAACCAGGCCATGGGTCCGTTTCTCTCGCAAGAAATGCTACTCAGATGAATAATGATACCGCGCAGGGGTTTGGGTGCAGTTGTGTATTTCGCATACAGGCCTATTATTGCGTTAGAATCAATAAGGTCAGCTAACGCACTTTAATCGTCTCAGGGAGCTCGCATGGCCGAAGTGCTTCACAATAACGACAATCCGCGTGTCCTTCCGGCACGCACGGTTACAAGAAGAGATGCGCTGCGCCTTTTGATCGGAGCCGGCGCCGCCGCGCTGGCAGCCGCGCCGTTGCGCGCGCTTGCCGAAGGGCTCACGGAGGAGGACTACGAGAACTTCTCCGCAAGCGATGCCACGAACGAGGCTCTTTCCGACGCGCAGGATCGCTATAACGAGGTTTCCGCCGAGCTCGATCGCATCGGCCGGGAGTATGCGGACCTCTCCGCGCAACATGCCGTGACGCTCGACGAGATCGAGCGCGTAACCGGCGAGATCGCGGAGCTCGAAGACGAGATCGAACGCAAGCAGGATGAGATCGAGCACAAGCAGCAGCTGCTCGGCGAGCGCATGTCGACCGCATACAAAACCGGCAATCGGGGCGTGCTCGAACTGCTCTTCTCCGCCGCCAATTTCGAGGAGTTCACCTCCAACGTGTACTACCTCGACAAAATCACCGCCTCCGACCGGCAGATGATCGAGGACATCAAGGCCGTCAAGGAGGAGCTCGAGCAGGACAAGCTCGCGCTCGAGGATCAGAAGACCCAGCTCGAGGCCCTGAGGGCGCAGGAGGAAGCCGAGCTCGAGCAGATCCGCGCCAAGCAGGGCGAGGTGGAGAAGCTGCTCAACCAGATCGACTCCGAGGTGGCCGAGCTGATCGAGCAGCGCGACGCCGAGATCCTCGAGGCGAAGGAGCGCGCCGAGGAGCTCGAGCGCCAGCGCCAAGCCGCGCTCGAAGCGGCGGCGGCTGCAGCTGCGGCGGCCGAGGCGGAGGCGGCAGCCAGCCCCTCATCCTCCAGCAACGGCGGCGGCAGCAGCGTATACGGCGAGATCGACTACGGGTCGGGTTCCACAGGCTCGCAATCGTCGGTCGTCGATGCCGCATCGTGGACGCCCTCCACGGGCGCGGGATACTGCGCCGCCTGGGTTTCGAACGTCTTCTCCAATGCGGGCGTGGGCGCCGTCTACGGCAACGCGTGCGATATGTACTGGGCGTACTGCTACTCGTCCAACCTCGCCGACATCACCGCCGGCATGATCATCGCCGTTCCCACCGAACCCTATTCCTATGCGGCCATCCTCTACGGCCACGTGGGCATCTACATCGGCAACGGCCTCGTGCGCCACTGCATCAGCGGTTACGTCACCACGCAGAGCCTCGATTCGTGGATCTCGCAGTTCGGCGTCACTTCGACGCCGCGCTGGGGTTGGCTGGGCGGCATCGTCCTGGGATAGCGGGCGCGCATGCTGCACGGATCTGCGCTACAATAGCATCATCGATCTCAGGCGCTCCAAACGAGCCTTACACGAACGGGAGCCAATCGTGAACGTTTTGCGTTCCTACGGTCCGGTGGACCGTGCCCTCATCGCACGCAATGCGCAGTTCGGCCGCATGGATCGTTCCACGCTGCGCCGAGGAACCGAGAAAGCGCCCGAGTACCGGCCCTTCTCGCGCGACGACTACTCGCTCGGCCGCTATCGGCGCGCCTCATCCGCCCGTCTGGCGCGGCGTATCAAGGCGGGCATGCTGGTTGCGGTCGGCATCCTTGCGGCGGCGGCGCTCGGCGCTTTGTCTGCGGCGCTCTCGTCGGGCGCCCTGGGATAGCGGCCGCACGGCCCGCCGCACCTCGCCTCTCCACGCGCGTTACAATCGAAGCGGGGAACTACGTAAGGAGGGGATAGGCATGGAGTACAGGGACTTCAAGGGCACCGCTGTCTCACGGCTCGGCATGGGAACCATGCGTTTGCCGCGTGTGGACGGCAAGGACGGCGCGCCCATCGATTACGAGCGGGCCCAGGCGGTTATCGACTGCGCCTTCGACCATGGCATCACCTATTACGATACGGCGTGGCCGTATCACGAGGGAACATCCGAGGAGTTCGTGGGAAAGGCGCTCGTCTCCCGTCATCCGCGCGAAAGCTTCACGATCGCCACCAAATTCAACTATCGCGCCAATCCCGATTACCGCTATGTGTTCGAGACGCAGCTCGAACGCCTGCAGACCGACGCCATCGATTTCTATCTGGTCCATGCGGTCATGGACGGCAACATCGATGACTATCTGACCTGCGGATGCATCGAGTACCTTGCGCAGCAGCGCGAGGCGGGACGCATCAAGCACCTGGGCTTCTCGAGCCATGCGGCGCCGGAGAACCTGAGGCGCTTCCTTGCGGCGGGCGATTGGGAATTCGTGCAGCTCCAGCTCAACTACCTCGATTGGGAGTGTGCGACCTCGCGCGAGGAGCACGATATCGTGGCCGAGGCGGGCCTTCCCATCGTCGTGATGGAGCCGGTGCGCGGCGGGCGCCTCGCCTCGCTGACACCGCGCGCCAACGCCATGCTCCACGAGGCGCATCCCGAATGGTCCATCGCCAGCTGGGCCATGCGCTGGGTGCGCACGCTTCCGCAGGTGCTGACCGTGCTCTCGGGCATGACCACCGTCGAGCAGGTGCTCGATAACGTGGCCACGTTCTCCGCGCAGGATGCGCTCTCCGCCGACGACCTCGCCGTCCTCGGCGCCGCGCGCGACGCGTTCCGCAACGAGCTCGTGGCTCCGTGCACCGCATGCCGCTACTGCACCGACGAGTGCCCCGCCGGCATCGACATCCCCGAGGTGCTGAACCTCTACAACAAGGTCAAGATGGGATCCCAGTCCTCGCTCGGCGCGATTGCGAAACTCGAAGGCGGCCATCCCGAAGACTGCATCGGCTGCGGCATGTGCGTATCGAGCTGCCCGCAGGGCATCGACACGCCGGCGATCATGGCCGAGCTCGTGCAGATGGCCGGCTGAAGCCGTGCGCATCCGCGTACGGGGCTACAGCGTCTCGTTCATGCTTCCGGAACGGAAACCCTCGAGGTCGAGTGCGATATAGGCAAAGCCTTGCTTTTTCAGCGGGGACGCGATCTGCTCCGCGAGCAGGGCGGCACGCCCGACATCGCGTGCGGGAACCTCGATGCGGGCGATATCGCCATGGCTGCGCACGCGCACCTGCGGGAAGCCCAGCGCGCGGATATGGGCCTCCGCCGCCTCGATGCGCGCGAGCTTCTCGACCGTGATGGTCTCGCCATAGGGGATGCGCGATGAGAGGCATGCCGCCGACGGCTTGTCCCATACGGACAGCCCGAGCTCGCGGGCGAGCCGGCGGATGTCGGCCTTGGAGAAGCCCGCCTCGCGCAGGGGGCTCCGTATGCCCAGCTCGGCGAGGGCCTGCATACCGGGACGGTAGTCGCCCTCGTCGTCGGTGTTCGACCCGTCCACCAGGCATGCGCACCTCTCGGCCCGGGCAACCTGCTGCATGCGCGTGAACAGCGCCTTCTTGCAGATATAGCAGCGGTTGCGGGGGTTTTCGGCGAAACCCGGGATGGAAAGCTCGTCCTGCTCTACGAGAACCTGCGTGATGGCGTGGGCTGCGCAGAACTCCTGCGTCTCGCGCACATCGGCGCCGGGCATCGAGTGGATGCTGCTGGTGATCGCGATCGCGCGATCGCCGAGAACGTCGTGCGCCACCGCGAGCAGAAGCGTCGAATCCACGCCTCCCGAAAACGCCACGGCGACGCTTCCCAGCGCGGAAAGCGCCGTGCGCAGCGCATCGAGCTTTGCTTCGCCGCCGCCCATCACAGGCTGAGCTTCATGAGGCGCGCGATCGCCACGATGTAGATCCTGAGGGCGTTCTTCAGGCGTTCTTCGGCGATGCCCTCATCGGGGCCGTGCTCGATGCCCACCCAGTCGGGGTTGGCGATGAGCGGCTCGTTGGGGCCGTAGGCGCAGGCGCGCGGGAAGTGGCGCGCATAGGTGCCGCCGCCGATGACCAGCGGCTTTTCCTGGTTGCCGGTGTACTCTCGGTAGGTGGCGAGCAGTGCGGAGATCTCGGGGCTCGAGGGATCGATGTAGAACGGCACCGCATCGTCTGCGGGCATGTAGACCGCATCGTGCTCGCCGGCGAGCGCAGCCATGCGCTCCGTGATCGCTTCTCCCGTGGTTGCGGAGGGGTAGCGCGCATCGATGGTCTGCTCGACATGGCCGTCCTCGAAGCTGGCGATGGTTCCGCCGATGCAGGTCAGCGGCCCGAACTTGCTATCGCTGCAGGAGATCCCGAGCGCCGAGCCGTCGCTGGACGAGACGGCCGTCTTGACAAGCGCGAGGAACACGGCCTGGTCGACGGTGAGCTCGACGGCGTCGGTGATGTAGTCCGTCAGCACGTCGATGGCGTTCACCGTGCCTGCGGGGAGCGATGCGTGGCCTCCCTTGCCCTCTGCGACGACGCGCACGAGGCCGTCGCCGAGGTCCTCGAGGGAGATGTTCTCGGCCTCGGGGAGATCTTCGAACGCTGCGGCGAGCGTGGCCTCGGCACGGCCGGGAATGGCGTTGGGCACCGTGCCGCCCGAGATGGACACGAGGTTCTCGCCGAGCAGGCCCGGCTTGCTCGCGAAGACGCCGTGGTAGACGCCCTTCTCGCCGCAGATGAGCGGGAAGTCGGCGTCGGGCGTGAAGCAGAAGGCGGGCGCGTCGAAGTGCTCGAGATACCAGTCCACGTCGGCCATGCCCGTCTCCTCGTTGCATCCGGCGATGCAGCGCAGGGTATACGGCAACCTATTGCCTGTTCGTGCGACCTGTCGGGCAAAGAAGTGGGCCGTGTAGAGCGAGAGGATGCAGGGGCCCTTGTCGTCCTGGATGCCGCGTCCGATGAGGAACCCCCGGTCGCGCGTCACATCGAGGGGCGGGTAGTTCCAGCCCTGGCCCAGCGGCACGATGTCAACATGGGCGATCGTGGCGATCTGCGTGCTCGATGCGCCGGGGAGATCCGCATAGCCGATGAACCCGTCGCAGTCGTGCGCCTCGAGCCCGAGACGCTCGGAGATGGCGAGGGCGCGCCTCAGAGCCTCGGCAGGGGCGGGGCCGTAGGGCATGCCGGGAGCCGCATGGGCGAGATCCTCGACGCTCTCGACGGCGACGAGCGTGCGCATGTCTTCGACCGCATCGTCCCAGATCTCATCCACATAGGCATCTACCTGCGCTTTGAAGTGCTCATCAACCATTCCGGTCCTTTCTCGCAATCGTTTATCCTCTTAGTGTAGCGACTCGGGCCCGCTGCGTGTGCGAGTATAATGAAGGCCGATGAGAACGCTACCGTTTTGGGGGTTGCATGGAACGCAGGGATGTGCGCGCGCTGCTCGAGCGGGTTGCTGCGGGCACGGTTTCGCCCGGCGAGGCGCAGGCGCTTCTCGCCGGACAGTCCTTCGTGGATCTGGGCTATGCCAAGCCCGACCTCAATCGAGGGCTGAGGCAGGGGGTTTCCGAGGTCATATACGGCGCGGGCAAGACGCCCGAGCAGATCGCCGGCATTCTCGCAGCCCTCGTGCAGGGCGGCGAGCAGCGCGTCATGGTTTCGCGGCTTTCCGCCGATAAGGCGCAGGCGCTCGACGGTTTGCTCGACCCCGCCCTCGCCGAGCGCTTCGTCTATCATGACGCGTGCTCGATGGGCGTCTACGGTGCGGCTCCCGAGCCCGACGGTACGGCATACGTGCTCGTGATGTGCGCCGGAACGAGCGATATCTACGCGGCCGAGGAGGCTGCGCTCACCGCCGAGATGCTCGGCAGCCGCGTCGTGCGCGCCTACGATGCGGGCGTGGCGGGCATCCACCGCCTGCTCGCGCATGTCGACGACATCGCCGGGGCCTCGGCCATCGTCGCGGTTGCCGGCATGGAGGGCGCGCTTGCGAGCGTGGTGGGCGGGCTCGCCGCCTGCCCGGTGATCGCCTGCCCCACGAGCGTGGGCTATGGCGCCTCTCTGGACGGCCTCGCGGCGCTGCTCGCCATGCTCAACTCATGCGCGAGCGGGGTT